>Ga0206129_10007031_pt1 | contig 11215 bp, 11 predicted proteins | sample Helgoland_Spring_8_FD_148616 | JGI IMG/M metagenome (GOLD analysis project Ga0206129, IMG submission 148616) | Pelagic subsurface seawater microbial communities from Kabeltonne, Helgoland, North Sea - Helgoland_Spring_Bloom_20160502_2 | ecosystem: Environmental > Aquatic > Marine > Epipelagic ...
AACGTCAATCTGGAGGTGGCTGACACCGCCGCGACCCATGTAGCCAGATTGGCAACTATGACGCTGATTGATGCGCAAGCGCAGGATATAACTATATCTGGCAATAACGGCATTGCATTGATTCACGCTGGCGTAGCTTTGAATAATTTCGATGCGAGTGGCCTCACCAAGGGTGCAGTTACGTACACAGCTGGTGCATTGACGACCGATGTAGTAGTCAAGGGCTCCGTACTAGGCGCTGACACACTTGATTTCGGATCTGCGCTCGGTAAAGTAACTATGACCGTGGCAGGGGGTACCAATGCCTTGACCGGTTCAGCTGCTGCAGCTAACACGATTACGGGTGGCACTGGTATTGACACGATAACGGGCGGCGCTGTAGCCGACGTGCTTGTGGGTGGCGCTGGTGACGACATTATTCTCAACACAGCGTCTGGTGGTGCAACGGGTGGAGCCGACACTTTGACTGGTGGTGCTGGTGCGGATACGTTCACGTTAATCGGAAGCGTTGCAGGGACTGCCACAGGTTACACGACTGTGGCATCAGTAACTGACTTCGTCAAAGGCACTGACCTGTTGCGCTTTGACTCCGCTAACGGTAGCTACGCAGCTGGTTTGTCCGTGGATGGTACCGCGGCTGGCGCATCAGGTTCGGTGGGAGTACTGACTGCAGCAATCAACGTAGCTACCGACTCAGCTGGTAGTACTACTAACGAGCTCATCAAGTTGACCGGTATAGGTGGTACCGTGGGTGCCGCTTTCAGTACCGACGTGCAAGGCACTTTCAATGCCGCAATTGGTTCAGGAACGGTTACTAACTTGACCGCTGGTACTTATCTCGTGTCGTTATACGATGTGACTAACTCAAAGGCGGTCTTCCTTGAGGCAGCGACAGCTGACACGACGTTAGAAACAGCTGACGTGGTTCGTCTGATTGGCACCGTTGATATGACACAAGCGTCTTACAACGCTATCACTACAGCCGACTTTGCCAACTTCTTGTAAGGGTAAATTGCCTCACCTTTATCGCGCACATTGGTGTAGGTGAAAGTGAGGCGGTGCCATATTCGTTAGTGAGATATAGAAAACCCCGTCCCTCACAAGGGGGCGGGGTTTTGTATTTAAAAAAAGGAATGCACATTCTGAGCTAGCCCACGTGCTCATGAAATACACGCTTCTTCTGACATTGTTGATACTGTGAGACGGAACAGTGAGTTACTTGAACAAGGAATGGAGTTTGGCCGAGCAGCGGCTGCGGTAATGCTGATGCTGGTTTGTTTGGTGTGCTCTAGTGATATCGTTATTTAGAAACGGTTTAATGTTGTGAAACCAACCATCGAACAAGCTTTAGCTGCGCATAAAGTTGGCAAGTTGAGCGAAGCGGACGCGCTGTACCGGGCCATTTTGAAAGATCAGCCACAGCACCCCGATGCAAATCACAACTTAGGAGTGCTTGCTGTATCGGCAAATAAGCCAGCGGAGGGACTAAAGCTGCTAAAAGCTGCACTTGAAGGCAACCCGCAGCAGGGACAGTACTGGATCAGCTACATCGACGCACTGATTAAAAATCAGCAGCTTGAAACGGCCAGGATTGTCCTAGAGCAAGGTAAAGCACGAGGACTGGCCGGTGAGCAAGTAGAAGCACTGAGCAAGCAACTCGGGCCACAAAGTGGTGAGCCTTACTCGGCCAAGACTCAAAGGCAGACATTTACGCAACAACGCAAGAAGTTCTCAGCAAAAAAAGAGAAGAAGAAAAGCGCATCCACGTCCCCAAAGCGTCCGCTGGAGGTACAAAGTCCCTCTGATGCTCAGATTAAGGTCCTACATTCACTTTACCTAAGCGGGAAGTACGCAGAGGCCGAAAAACTGGCAGTAGCGATGACTAAAGAGTACGCAGGTTATCAATCCGCTTGGAAGATGCTCGCAGTGTTGTTTCGGACGTCAGGAAGGCTGCACAGCGCGGAGGCGGCCAATCAAAAAGCAATAGCTCTCGAGCCAAATGATGCAGAGGCCCACAGTAACCTAGGTGCAGTTTTAAACGAACTTGGGCGACGAGAAGAGGCTGAAGCCAGCTACCGAAAGGCCATCGTCCTCAATCCAGGCCTCGCAAACGTCCATTACAATTTGGGCATCACATTACAAGAACTTGGCCGGCTAGAAGAAGCTGAGGCAAGCTGCAGACAAGCTATAGCGATCAAACCAGACTACGCAGAAGCTCACAGCAACCTGGGCGTCACACTCAGGGACCTTGGGCGACTGGAAGAGGCGCAAGCAAGCTACAGACAGGCAATAAGCCTCAAACCAGACTACGCAGAAGCTAACAGCAATTTGGGCGGCATACTCAGGGACCTTGGCCAATTTGAAGAAGCTGAGGCAAGTTGTAGGCAAGCGATAACGATCAACCCAGATTACGCAGAAGCTCACAGTAACCTGGCAACAGTACTAGGACGCGTTGGCCGATTTGAAGAAGCTGTGACAGGCTACAGACAAGCCACTGCGCTTAAACCAGATTTCGCAGCCGCTCACACCAACTTGGGCAAGGTACTGCAAGAACTTGGCCGGTTTGAAGAGGCAGTGGCAAGCTACACACAAGCAGTTGCTCTAGAACAAGACAATCGGGAAGCACGTTATCACTTAGGAGTACTGCTATACGGATTCCGTGAATTCAAGCGCGCAGCTGAGCAATTAATAGATTTAAATGTTCAAGACAGTAGAGCTTATTTATTGCTATGTCTATACAAGCAAGGTGAGCTTGTCATATTTAATGAGCAGCTGGAACACGCGATAGATTTGGGAGAAAATAATTCTCTCATTGGCTCGTTATGTTTACGTTCAGCGCTGAACTATGGAACTCACATAAGAAATCCATATTGCGGCGCCCCATTTAATTACGTCAAAAAAACCGACTTGGCCAAAAAATACGATTTCGAAATAGATTTTAGGCAAGCTATCCAGCATATTTTATCGAATGAATTGCTTTCATCCAGAGTTCAAGGGCTGTTAGTTAATGGCGAGCAGACTGCGGGTGATTTATTTATGCTTGATTCCCAACCAATAAAAAAAATTGAGAGCATCATTAGGGCAGAAATAGCGGAATATCGCACTAATTTTGACGGCAGCGACGAAGGGCTTATACAAAAATGGCCAAGCTCTTATGATCTAAAGGGGTGGCTTGTTCAGATGAAAAATGGAGGAGCACTACGCCCTCACATACATGAAAAAGGCTGGATTTCAGGCAGCATTTACATAAACGTACCGTCAAAAAAAGAAGCTGATAGCGGCAATCTTGTTTTATGTATAGACGAGGGACCGGTTGACAGCACACTAAATCCAGGTGAAGGCGTTGATGTACTTACAGGGAACTTGGTTCTTTTCCCCTCCTCTTTAATGCACTACACTATCCCATTTGACTCAGAAGAAGCCCGTATAGTATTGGCGTTTGATGTACACAGAAAGTAAAACTAATCGAAGACGGCTATTATTGCCCGGCGGTTGATCGGTTTCAGCAGCATCGCTGTTAGCTACGTTGTAACCGCCAAATGGCGACCTAATAGACCCTACCGCCCACAAAACAGCGGATTTTTTAATCAATTAAAGGAAATAGACATGTTGAACATCACCATTGACGACAAAGAGTACGACCTCACCACCTTCTCAGACGAGGCCCAAGCGCAGCTGGCGAGCCTTCAATTTGTTGATGGCGAGTTACAACGCCTGCAAAGCCAAACGGCGGCCCTGCAGACCGCGCGTATCGCCTATGCCAATGCCCTAAAAGCAGTTTTACCTGAGGCAAAGCGAACCGAATGAACTCAATAGACATTGATATCCACTTTCTGCGCGAGCTTGCAGAGATCGAGACTGAGTCCATGGGTTGGATACCTCTGGACGAAGGCGCTTACCTGCACCTTGGTAGCAACGAAGAGGTAGTTGAGATTGTGGGCCTCGTAGACGCGGGGATGGCAGGGGCCAATGTGTTGTGGATTCTCTGAGGCGTTTGACCTCAGCACCCAAACATAATCCCGCTTTCTGACAACGCGCGACCCCTGCGGATGAATGCTTCTTCGCTCTCATCCGGCTCCCGCTGAATACTCTGGCCACCGTTTGTCAGGGTGTTTAGCTCATCGGTCATTCAGGGAATAAGGGTGATCTGAGGTGCTTCTGAAGCTTGGGCTTGATTCGCTTGGGGGACGGTGCCCACCTACATGTCAGGGATTTCAACGTGACCGAGGTGCTGGTGGTGGGCGTGCCACAGGCGGGTGAGGCTGTGTTGCTGGTGGGGTGAGTTTTACCTTAGGAGAAAACGATATCGACACCATGTCAGTTGAAGCAAAAGCCCAGTTGGTTAGCTTCCAGTTCTGTGAAGCTGAGCTGGCATGACTACAAGCACAAGCCGCTGTGCTGCAAACTGCGTTGCCTGTTAAGCAGGACCCGGTACTACTTGATTACAAGAGCACGCTGGCGCACTGAACCATTGAAGCCATGTAACCTCACCAGATGTCACTGCCAAAACATCAATTCATCACCCACGCCGACATTGCTGGGCAATTTACAGTTGAAAGCAGCATCACGCCGTACCAGAGCAAACAAGGCTTCGCTTGGTATCTGTCCCAGCTGTGGTTGCTGATGAGCAGGTGTGGCTGCTAGTCATCGTGGAGTTTGGCTATGTGGAACTGCTGGCAGACGACAGCTGCACAGCGTCAAACATTGAACAGGCAGTGCTGGATGTCATTGAGCTGCACCTGCCAGATGAAGATGAACAGAACAACGTCAGTGTCAGCTTGAAGCCAAACCAGATAACTTGGCACACAGCAGACAAGATCCCAGAACATGTTGGGCAGCGTTATCAGCAGGCACTGGCATTGCTGGATTCATGTAGGAACATAGACGCTGCAGAACTTGCACTGGAACAATTGAACAACGCACAGCTGACTATCAATGAGCGCACGTTTGCACCGGCTGAGGGCTTAGATGGCTTGCTGCTGTAATAAGCCGACAACTATCGGCATTTCATTGACTCAACGCCTTGGTTCAAGCAGCAGTGGGACTTGCTGACGGGCAAACGTCCATGGATGGATTAATTGGGTGTCTTTACGCTGGGCTAGAAATACTCTGGGTTTGAGCGAAACACAGTGTAGGTGAGATCAGGGACTCAAAAGCTGATTTAGGGGGATACCCCCGAGGTGGGTCTGCGTCTGGCGAGATTTAACAAGGCGTAGGCGGGTAAGCGTCGTGGGTTTAACCAGCCTAAATGAGGTCAGTGGGGGCTAAGTGCGTCAAGTTTTTTGCTTTCTTGTTGCATACATAAACTTCTTGAGTTATATTGATATCACTTTCCGAGTAATTGGGAAGTACCGTCAAAAGGGGTGGCTGTCCCAAAATGCTTAGCATATAACAAGCCTGTACCCGCCTGGTGCTCTAAGCCGACTGGCCGATGCGAAAAGATGGTTTCCAACTAGTGTTGGGGACTTTGCTTTTCATAAGTGGTCTCCAACGTTTGCAACAAAACTTGGAGGCCCAAAATGGTCGCTACAACATCAAAAAACCGATGCATACAAAACAGCATCACTCAAAGCACGCCCTGTGTCGAGTCACTCACTGACCCAACTGGCGTAAGACTGCTTGCGGTTGATCCCAATCAAGCAGCAACACTCCTGAACTCCACTTACTCCAGTCTTGAGAAAGACAGGGCCATCGGACACATGGGCGTCCCATACATCCGGGCTGGGCGCAGGATTGTTTACCGTCTATCAGATCTAGATGCTTGGCTTACAGCCAACCGGGTCGTGCCTAGCAGCCGAGGAGTCGACCATGTCTGACTCACTTGTATTTGTACATAGCCGATCAAACGAGTTGCACATCGTTGACCCTGATGCAATTCCACACAACGACGATCTCTCACCACTCATGCAGTTGGCAGTTGAAGTTCTCAAAGCTGGCTATATGGGTGTTGCCATCGACGTTCTCAAGCTACAAAACGGCAAATTCGTGCATTCAATGGAAGTAGACCTTGCAAGCCCTGAGGGCGGAGTGATGAAGAAACTTTCACTGGCGCTTGATGAGGGTCGCCCGTTACCTGATGCACCAACTGTTCTAGAAGCCATACGGCGCATCTACCAGACATGCGAACAGCATGAGCAATCGCAGCAAACCAAACCTGAGGAAAATTCAAAATGAAAACAGCAACGTTTCCGCAAATGCATGTTCACGAAATGTGGACAATTTTTGACGATCCAGATGTGCCGGTGATTGAAGTCCGGTGTATCTGGCCCAAAGGGATAGAGCCATCTCGCAGAACAACCTCCAGATGCTTTGACCAAGCACACTATCAAAGTGAGCAGGCTTATCGATCAGCCGTTGAAAGCTATGTGAAACAAATGAACCAGCAAGGGTACAACCTTTACTCAACGCTTAATCCACTCAAGGCTGGAATGGGCCAGTTCTCTTCAGCTAAAGATGTTGACGTTATATGCCGCAGACGATTTCTCATTGATATTGACCGTGATGTGGGCAAAGACCACCCAGCTACAGATGCCGATATTGCAGCGGCTAAGTCTTTGGGTGACCAAATTGCAAGTCATCTCGATGGGCTTGGGTGGCCTACACCTGTTCGCATCATGTCTGGCAATGGCCACCACTTGATCTACCCCCTTGATGACTTACCAACCTCCAAGGAAGTAAGAAGCTCGATTAAGGACTTGCTGCACACCTTGAAGACCACGTTTTCAAGCAACGGCTTCAGCGTGGATACAAGCGTTTCAAACCCCAGCAGAGTCACAAAAATACCCGGCACTTTGGCACGCCGTGGAACTGAAATCACAAACCACCCTTACCGAGTAGCGAGGATATATGCATAACAAAGTCACACACCAAATGATCCAGTCGGTGATCCAAAGCCTAAGGCCAAATCACACACCAGTTGCGCCGACGCGAAGATTCGCAACTACTGCCGTGCAAAGCCCGCTTGCTTTCCCTGTTCCTACATATTTACGTGATGCAACGTCGAACATTCAAATTTTCGCAAACCCACCATCACCTAGCCGGCAAGATGTCGAAGCGGCTTGTCCGGCCATACGCTTACTTGCAGCCGCAGGTGGAGAAACGGAAGAGTCTTGGAGCCTTGGGATTGTGAATACAGCCAAGTTCACCCTCAATCCAGAAGACGCAGCGCAAATATGGTCAAGTGCTTACCCAGACTATGACTCAGATGAAGTCAGTGAAAAATTGGCTGAGAAGCAAGGCGCCAACACTGGCCCTACAACTTGTGAACGTATTGCTGCTTTGAATCCAGATTGCAGCAACGCCTGTAGCTTGTGCTCATATCAAGGTAAGGCATCTAGCCCTATCCATGCGGCTCAAAAGTTTGCGGCAAACAAAGGCCAGCTTCAAGCCATCAGTGCTGGGCATGCTCAATCAACTGTGATGACTTCTTCTAGTGTCAGTGAACTCGTGCCGGTTTTTGATCCGACTGATTCTGGTAATGCAGCATGGCTCAATGGTTGGCTGCAGGGTCGTGCAAGGCACGTCTATGAGCACGGGTACTGGATTCACTTCGACGATGAAACTGGTTGGAATAAACGAACAGATGCAGAGATGCTTCGCCTAGCCGAATTAGCGATTCGAGACATGGGGCGGGCAGGTTTGAACCAGTTGCCCCCTGATGATATGAAGCGATTTATGAATCACGTCATCAAGTCACTCAATGCGGCAAGTTTGATAAATGCGGTAACGCTGTTAAAGGGTCAGCCAAGCGTTCAAATCCACGCGACTGATCTTGATGCCAATCCGCTGCTTCTTGGGGTCAAAAACGGTCAATGCATTGATCTTAGAACCGGCATGGTGTTTGATCTGACGCCAGAGCATCTAATTACTAAAAGCGTTTGCTGTAAATACGACCCTTACGCGCAATGCCCAAAGTGGGAAGCGTTTTTGCAACAGGTTTTCCAAGAAGACCAATCACTGATTGACTATCTTCAACAGTATGTGGGTTACTGCCTGACTGGTTTGACTACTGAGCAACAGGTGCTCTTTGGCTTTGGTTTGGGTGCAAACGGTAAGTCTGTTCTGTTCTCGGTTCTGACAGAGTTGTTTGGCTCTTACGCACTAGCTGCGCCGATCGACACGTTCATGCTCAATGGCAACGAGGGGCCAAAGTCGTATTTGTTGGCTCGTCTAGCTGGTGCAAGATTTGTTTTGGCGAATGAAACAGCAGATGGCCAAAGGCTGGCAGAAAGCATCATCAAGGAATTGACTGGTGGCGAGGTCATTGCTGCTGCTCATAAATACGGACACTTATTTGAGTTCCAACCTAGGTTCAAAATCGCCATGGTCGGTAACCACAAACCAGTCATTCGCGGAACAGACTCAGGCATCTGGCGTCGGCTGCATTTGTTGCCGTTCAACCGCTCTTTTGCAGTGAGTGAACAAGATCCGGATTTAGTAACCAAGCTCAAGTCTGAGCTGAGCGGCATCTTGAATTGGGCGCTTAAAGGTGCGTTGTCATGGCAGCAAAACAAGCGGTTGATAGTTCCAGATGCCATGAAAAAAGAAGTCGCCGCCTACCATTCGGAATCCGACATCATTGGCCAGTGGTTGACGGAAAAATGCGCTGTTGACCCAAAGGCTACTACTGCATCTTCTGCACTTTATTCTGACTACGCGAACTGGTGCAGAGCCAATGGCCACCATGCAAGCAGTCAGACCTTGCTGGGCCGCAGATTATCCGAGCGTGGTTTTGGAAAGCGGACGGGGGCTAAGGCCGTATGGGTTGGCTTGGCATTACTGCAGCCACCTTTTCTGTTTATGTGAGCAAAGTGTGAGGGTTGTGAGGGTTAGCATGCTTTTTTATAAAAATCGCGCACAAGGGGTATCTATGGAGAACTTTATGGAAACCCACCTAAACCCTCACAACCCTCACTTCTGGAACAAGGACACCAGTGGAAATTATTCGCAGCTTGTCTGCTTGAGGGCCTCACCCAGTGTTTGGGCGTGTCCAACACTTTACAAACGTAACATTAGAGGATTAACTATGACAACACTCTTAACGGCAGGTGGACGCATTGCCTGCAAACAGTGCGAGGGAACATCCCGTCGGACCAAAGAGAGATGCAAAGCCCCCGCTGCAAAAAATAAAAGTCGATGCCGCTTTCATGGTGGGCGAAAGTCCAGCGGTCCAAAGACCATCGTGGGACGCCTGCGCTGTGCAGCCGCCAAGACTATCCATGGAGAGGAGACGATAGCCATTCGGCATGAGCGCAGCATAGTCAGTGCGAAGTTGGCAGTACTCGAATCAATCGGCTTCGCCATTGGCCTCCTCAACGGAACTCGAACACGTGGTCGCCGACCAGATCGCATGGGTGAGGTTTGCCCCGAACTTCAGGCCATGTTTCAAAAAATGATCCCTGAACGTGTGAAACACAGTTCATAGGTATCACGGGACTCCTTCTTCCAAATTAGGGGGGTGGGGGTACGGTGGGGGTCAGGATTCCAGAAATTGATAAGGGGTGGGGGGGTGCCGTTTTGCCGAGCCGGTCGATGCCGCTGGCAGTTCGCATGGTAGTTGAACAAAGCGCTAGACAGATCAATTATTGGGGGTACAATAATTCCATGGATCTTGAGTTCGACCAAGACAAGTGGGATAAAACGCTTCAAGAGCGTGGGCTGGATTTCGCCCGAGCTTCAGAAGTCTTTGCTGGCATTCACTTCACAGGGCAAGACACCCGAGTGGAATACGCAGAAGACCGCTTCATAACCGTGGGTTGGTTAGATACACGGCTGATTGTTCTGGTCTGGACACCGCGCGGCGAGGTGCGCCGCATCATAAGTATGAGGAAAGCAAATGACCGCGAAAAAACGCTCTACGCCAGCTATCTGGAATGACCCCGATGATGCGCCGGAATTGACTTCTGAGTTTTTCAAGACCGCCGATCTATATGAAGGCACTAAGCTCAAAGCTCGTGGTCGGCCCAAAGCAGTTGCGACCAAAGAGCCAGTCAAACTGCGTTTGGACGCCGACGTATTGGCCGCACTACGTGCCAGTGGCGAAGGCTGGCAGACTCGAATCAATGAAACCCTGCGTGCATCGCTTCGGCTGGCAGGGCGCGTCTGAAATCAAAGTACAGGATTGAATTCGGGGTCTCTGCTCACTAAGCCTGCAAAGCCGCAGGCAGTGCGGGTACAGGGACCCTCATGACGGGCGGCATCGTCACAGCCCCAGCGATGAACCAGATGAACCAGATGCCCCAGCCTTGACCATTGCAACCATCGGCACCGCCATCGCAAACGGCACCACATTGGCCGCGTCGATCAGCGTGTCCTGGCTCAAGTGCGCATAGCGCTGGGTGGTCTTGATTTGTGTGTGACCCAGAATCTTCTGCACCTCGTACAGCGACCGGCCGGCGTTCACCAGAAAGCTGGCAAAACTGTGACGCAGGTCATGGATACGGACATCTGCCAGACCGGCCTGTTTGCGGGCAGTGTCCCACGATATGAATATGCTCACATACGGCTTAGCTGTCTTAGGGTTGGGGAACACCCAAGTGCGGTTGTCGCGCGGCATGGTGGACAGCATTTGCACAACACCGTCGGACAAAGGCACATAACGTGGTTTGCCAGCCTTGGTGACGGACACACGCCACTGCCTGCGCTCTAAGTCAAACTCCGTCCACTTGGCATCAAGTACTTCCCGCTTACGGGCGCCAGTCAGAATCAGCATCGGGATGATGTATTGCAACATCGGATTTCTGCTGGCCTGGACGGCGCGGTATAGCGTCTGCGCTTCTTCTTCTGACAGATACCGTTCCTTGTTGCTGGGGTCCTCAAACAGCGGGACGTCTTTGGTTGGGTTCTTCGTCATACCGGGTATCTCCCAGCGCACGGCCAAGTTCATCGCGTAGCGAAGCAAAATCAAGCAACGGTTAGCTGTACCCAGAGCAAATCCCTTGGCCCGCATGCCATGGTGAAGCGCAATCACGTCGTGCTTTATGATCTGGTCGAGGTGCTTCTTGCCAAGTGACGGCAGCAGGTGATTGCGCAAATACGAGTCGTCGCTATTCCAAGACTTCTTGTAACCTTTGACGAATGGCATGTAGCGCTCGGCAATGAAGTCAGCAAACGTGGGTACTGCGCGCAGGACTGCCTTCTGTGCGCTCGGGTCATTACCAAGGGCGATCTGACCACGTAGCTCTGTGGCCTTATGGCGGGCTTGGGCTAATGAAAT
>Ga0206129_10007042_pt1 | contig 11205 bp, 10 predicted proteins | sample Helgoland_Spring_8_FD_148616 | JGI IMG/M metagenome (GOLD analysis project Ga0206129, IMG submission 148616) | Pelagic subsurface seawater microbial communities from Kabeltonne, Helgoland, North Sea - Helgoland_Spring_Bloom_20160502_2 | ecosystem: Environmental > Aquatic > Marine > Epipelagic ...
ATGTATCCATTGACGCCAGTGAACCCAACTACAGTTCCATTTGGGATCAACGACCCAGTGACATTCTCAACGTGCATGTAGGTCTCTTGGCCTACCTGCTGTACAACTTCATTCTTGTGGCCAATGTTTAGTGTGTCATCGAAATCGTTCCACCACATCCTGCCCCTTGCGTAACCAATAGGCGCGTATCTGTCAACATCAATTGCGTCAACTACCGGGTGCTTGATCTCAGGCGCAACTGGGGCGCTTGTGAGCAACTCTAGTGCCTCGGCTATGCGTGACAAGGATGCGCTGTTGCTTTCAGCCCTAGCCATCGCTGAGACGGCATCAATGCCAACCTCTTCGATCAGCTTGAACAGAGTTACCAAGTCGCCAGGGATAATCTCAAACAGTTGCTCAAATGCCCGAATGGATCGCTGGTCAGGAAGGAACTTCGCCAATTCTTCGCGTGTTAGTGGTCTAGGATTGGCCATCAGAACATCAACGGCTCAATTCGAGCCTCCAGTCTGGCAAATGACAGGTGCGCCCTGCTGTCGCCGGTAAACTTCTGAATCCTCCAGTTACGCATCTTGCCTTGTCGCCGCCAGCACAATCTCTTCTGGAAGTCGCCTGGCCCGCCAGTGGCGATGGGTGCGTCGGCAGTGTAGTCGATGCCGTCATAAGACCATGACGTGCTGATGACGGTATCCGCGTCAACTCGCCCGGTTAATGCCACCAGCTCAAGGTCGTGGAATACTGCCCCCATACCTGAATTGTAAACGATAGCGGTGCCAAACTCCCACCGGACATCAACGCCCCAGTGAGCGCCATTGGTGTCGGAGAACGTACCCAGTGCCGTTGATTGTGGATCTGCAATTAGCCACTTGTTGTATGCCCAGACAAATGATCTAGCGCGATACTGGGAGAATCCTGTGATGGCAGATGTCATGACAAGCCATATTGGCGCCCGTAGCTGTGCACTTGCAGTCGCGTCATAGACCAACGTTCGATCAGGAAGGTGAACGTACAGGTAATCATGAGCCTTGTCGTTTCGAGCCTCGACCAGTGATATAGACAATTGCTCTTCAGTGTAATCGAGCAAGATGGTGTCAATTTCATTAGAACTGATCTTAATGGTCTGCCCAGAGGCTCCCATGTAGATGCTTGGTGCCTCGTTTCGGCCTGACCCAACAAAAGCTATTGCTTCCATAAATACGCAGCAGGCGTGAACCCCTACGCAGCCCTTGGATATCTGTGCGCCATCAATGCGAGCAAATGGGAACAGATCACCGCCGACGTTATCAAATACCTCGATGGTGTAACGGTTTAGCGCATGAACCTCGTTGCGTAACTTCAGTAGCGCGACCACAGGGTCAGGGTCAATCTCAGATGCACCATACTTCAGCGGATTGACAGCAAGAGGATCATTTAGTTCAGTCACAACCAAGAATTCGCCGTCAGTGGTCATGAAGTAGCCATCTACCCATACCATGTCAACAACAGTACCAAGATCAGGATCTGTAACTTGGGTGAGAGTGGTTCCATCCCAGTAGAATAGGTTTCCATTGCTGGCGATGGCCAACAGGTCAAACGAGTAGTTGAACGTGACGTGCTGGTCGAACGTGGAGCCGCCAACGTCACCAAGCTCTGTCACGACGTTATCTTCTGAGACAGAGATTAGCTTGCTGCCAGAAACTCGATAGCAGACATCGTTCCAGTTAATGCCGCCACGGTCAACGCCAATGCCAACGGCTTCAGCAATCATTCCCTCGCCTGGTCGCAGGTAGCTGTTACTGATCCCAGTCGCCACCGGAACCGGAGCAAGGTTGACAGGATATAGAGTCCTGAATCGCGGGTCTGCATCGACGTACACACCGCTCAGGATTGGAATTTCCATGTCTACCCCTTAATTTTGCCCAGTAGCATCTTCAATGCCGTTGCATTCCACGGAAAGAGCCAGGCAGAGAATTTGTGACCATATACGGATTCCATGTGCTCGCGTGAAACCCAAGACCTTGACCAGTTGTCAATATACTGCCCATTATATCTCAATACCGCGTGGCCGCCACCATTCGACGTAGTGACCAAGAATACCTTGGCGCTGCCGAAGATAAGCTCGTACCAGAACTTCGATAGCGATCCGGTTTCGATGAACAGAGCGGTCAGGGCAAAGTCATCGCAATCACCGCGATACTTTCCATCAGCGTCAGGCTTCAGGATACGCCAGGTATCTATCTTGCCATCTGGCTGGTACTCGAACCGCTCTGCTAGGTCTTTGATGTTAATGGGACTCTCCGACTAGATGCCTTGACCTGGTGTGACGTATACAACAGCAGTACCAGATGCTGACTTGCCAGTGAAGAACGCATTGGGGCCAAGTCGCAGAACTTCACAAGTCCCAGCAAGCAATGGGATAGACGTTGCCACTGAGCTGGCGTTTGCAATAGCTGCAGTAGATGTAGCACCGACACCAAGGAATACAGTGACAGTGCTGTCATTGACAATCCGGTACTGACCAGCGCTAGTGCCTGACGTATCGCCTATTGGCGCCTGCACGCCAGCGGGTGGCGTCGGTGTGGCCGCAGTGAATGAGACTGTCGCCCCCAGGGGTGCGAATGGCAGAACGAATGTTGACATATTATTCTCCTTGTTATGCTTCGAGTGCTTCGATACGGGCTGTTATGGATTCAATGATTGCTTGCTGCTCTTGGATGGCCTTGACAAGATGTGGAACAATCCCGCCTGTCATACCGCCTGTTAGACCTTTGCGCTCCTCTGATCCTTCTGTAGACATATTTTCTACAACAAATTCAGGGAATATTTCTTCAACTTCTTGTGCTACAAAGCCTGCGTTGCAGTGTTCGTTTGAAGCAATCCAATCAAACTCAACAGGATTTAAATTGTTTATTTTTGCTAATGATCCACTGATTGATTCTATGTTGGTTTTTTCACGGATGTCTGAAGTCGCTGCGAACTGAGCGTTATTTGCTCCGTTTCCTACAATAGCTCCCATAGCTGTTGATCCTAAACTTGACACATCAGCGTTAAACTGTACAAATCGGTTAGAGCTATCGGTGCTTGTGTCTCTGTTCATGACCATTAAAGCTGGGGCATTCGCTGTGCCGGTATTATTATAGACACCGACTGCTCCTTTTCCCGCTAAACCACTAGCACCTTCAAACAAATGATTAGTAACAAGCCCGTTTACATCTGCTACCGTAGCCGCCCCGACAAGCAAGTTTCCGGCTGAATTAATCAAAAGCCTGTCAGCTAAACTGCCATTTATCAGCGTTTGAAAATGTAATGAGCCGTCTTCTGCTCCATTGTTAGTTTGGTCAGCTATAGAATAAATAGTAGCAAAGGTGTTAGTCGAGCCTACTGTATCTTCACCAGTAAATTTAATTTGACCAATTAAGTCGCCGTTTGTTCCGGCTCCAGAATTTCTCCAAAGATTAAGTTGCGGCCCAACAAGTGCATCTGTATCCGTTGAAATAAGAGTAAGTTGAACGCCGTTATCAGCAGTTGTGAATACTCCTACACCATCAACAGTAAGACCATCTGCCGTGACGCTTCCTGCGACATTAACATTGCCCGTAACCTGACCAGTTGATCCATCGCTGTAGATAGAAATGTCTGATCCAGCTCCGAATATGGCCTTGCTGTTGTCAGCGAAGGTGATGTCATCGCCAGACGACACGGCAAGGTCTGTCCCGCCAGTAGTGTTACCCTTCGCCAAGACCTCGGGCAGAGTATCCGATGCCAGTGCTAATTGTGTTGATACTGTTTTTAACATTTTGGCTAACCTATATTTGTATGAGTAGTAACTGGGACAACAATAGAATTAAGAAGTCCTAAACTGTATACCGGATAAAGAAAAGTCAACATTGCTTCCTGATTCGTAATATACGTTACCACCAGAGTCTATAAACAAAGATGCAAAGGCTGCATTCGAGCTGGTAGCGAACTTTATTGTAGCTCCCGGTCTATACCCTGCTGGCAGAACAAAAAGACTTGTAGGATTTGTTGTTGTTCCCGACTTTATAACTCCATCTAAATGCACGATCCCATATTTATCCTTATAGTAGCCAGCTACTTGTCTGGTTCCACCATAATTTACCCAGCTATTCAATAAGGTTGGAGCAATGCTGGCCTCTAATGAAATAGCATCTGGATTTATAGTGAGAGTCCCAGTCCCACTAGAAGTAATATCCAGTGTCATCGAAGCATTAGTAGATTCTAATGTCAGCTCATAATTTGCAACGCCTTCTTGTAATTCTAAGAAACCTGGAATACCTGCGGTTTTATTTCCAACTTGTAATTTGCTTGCGTATAAGCTAGTTGTAAAATCAACACGCTCCGCAACATAGTTTCTTTGATTCGCTGATGCGTCAACGTATTCCTTGTTAGTAACGCCATCGTAGTTTGAAAACACACCGTACAAATAGTTGTAGTCAGAAGTTGATGCAAAATATATATCTGTTGGCGGCGAACCGGCTGCGAAATTAGCTTCAACGTAAACACCAAAGAATTTACAGTAATCACCCCTGCACTCAATACCGTATCCAGCATTACCTTGCGAAGTAACATTATAGAAGAAGTTGGCAAAACCTGCTCCTGAAGTAGTGCGAATTCCAGCGTCACCGTTTATACGACAATCAATTGTTATAAAAGTAGAAGAGTTACAGTCGTTTGGCCTAGACACTCCAGCCGGAGTAGAGTACCCAGTGCCATCAATAGAAAACCCAACTGATCCGTTGCTTATACATAATATATGCTCAAAATGTGAACAGTTGCCAAACTCAAACTTAAAGCCAGATCCCCAATGGTCACGGGCAACAATGTTTTTCCAGTATGCCCTTGAACTTTGAACTACAACGCCGTGGCTAGTGGTATTTGCCCCAGCCCCATCGCCTTGGATTATAAAGTTTTCCCCGCCAGAACGATTACCGTCAAACTGGATGCCTACCATAGCCCCTGTTGTTTTGATGGTTGTCACTATGTCAGTTGGGACTTCTGACGCTCCTACGCCAATTAATCTAACGGTTATTCCACCTTGATTAGCAGCTACCGTATTATCATCCCTTAACGTAGATGATATTAAATATGTACCTCTTGGCAGATGAACTTCGCCACCACCCGCATTACAGACGCTATCAATAGCTGCCTGAATCGCAGCAGTATCATCTGCAGCCCCGTCGCCCACCGCACCGAAGTCAAGCACATTGACTGATGCACCTTGGATCATACTGTTTGTTGCTTTAGTTAATGTCATTTTTTAATTCCAGAGTGTAGTGCCAAAGTAAGTGGATCGTTTAATGCAGAGTCCTGCATTTCTCTACCCATACCCCGCCACCAACATGTTTTAGGGTTATATTATCCCATTGTTTTGTGGCAAGAAATCCACCAGCCAATAATAAGTACGCCCCGTCTGACAAGGCTAAGTTTGCTCCAACATCAGCATACAAAGTTATTTCTGCTCCATTAGGAAACCTGTCAACAGCCAATTGATTTATTCGAGTTATGAGGGTACTCCCAGCAATAATAAAGTCATTACCTAACCTTGGCAGAATTGTTTGAGATATCGCTGTAGTAGTTGGTGCAAAGTTTGTACTGAATACGCCATCCATTACTGCGTAATCCGCAGTCAGCCTTCTGCCAATTGCTTGCGGCATAAAAAAGCCAACTACGATATTTGGCATAGTCAGCTCAACCACCATAGGACTACCGCCCAAGGTATTGTTCAAGATTATTTGTGGCTTTAGCTGAGATGGACTAATTGCACAATTCCTTCTATGCCCTACCCACTGGGCAACATTATCCCCCGGATACAAAGCCCCAGAACTTGTTCCAGCTCCATCCGTCATTGCCATTACAATAGGCTCTGAGGAATTAGATTTAACAAAAACCCCCATAGAAAATGATGCTCCACTGTATGTGGTAGTATCCAGCAATTGGCTAAGATTGCAGTTTATACCTGCTGGAACCGTTGCCGTAATAGTGAAACAATTAGTCAGGAAAGTTGATGCGGCTTGGGTAAAGGTTACTCCTGCGCCAGCCACTGTCCAACTACCAATAGAAGTAGACGTGTAATCAAAAAAAGAAGCATTCCTAAAAATATTTTCACTGGTATATTCTGGTTTAGGACTTTTTGAACTACTGGTTACTATTTGGTTTTTTCTATCTGGGTCTAAAATAAGCCCATCAAAACCCAGTCCAGCGATCTTGTTGCCTAAAACTCCAGGCTTTAGATCAACCAATGGCACATCCAGCGCCTGAGCCGATCCCTCCAATCTGCCATCGAAATTAATCCAACCATTCTCTACGACGATGTGGCCAATGGCTGAGCTACTAGGCTCTACTGACATGCCGTAAAATCTATTGTCATTCCCGCCTTGAACCCAGATGCAGTAATCAACTGTTGACCCGCCTGCAATTCCACCACCATAAAATTGATTGGTGTTAACAAAGCCAGAGCCACCCCCAGTAGAGTAAATGTGAATGCCTATCAAGCAATTACGCATTCTAACGCCATTAGCGTTCCCATAGGCCACATAGCCGGAATTTATCCCCACCATGTACAGCGCCGTTCCAGCCGTATAATTGTAAAAACTTACGTTATCTAAAGTCCAACTTTCTACTCCTTGGGCATCACCATTGAGCGTAACGCCTTTCCCCAAACAAGCGGCAGTTCCCTGCACTGCCAAATTAGATAACCCTGCCATAGAGCCATTGATTAGGATGCCATTCCCCACACCCGTGTAAATAAGAATGGTTCCGTTTGTTGGGCCGCTTAAAATCCTTTCTCCTCTGGAAGCGCCGATTAATCTGACACCCCCTGGCACGTTCAGAGTAGAAGCGTGAATGTATGTGCCTGCTGGCAAAAATACATAAGCCGATAGTGTTGCTGCATAGTCAATAGCGGCCTGAATTGCCGCAGTGTCATCAGTAGCGCCATCACCTACCGCACCAAAATCCTTGACAGACACAGACTCTCGCAGCTTGGCCTGTACAGTGGTTAAGACTGCGCCAGTACCAGCAGGCGTATAGGACACTAGGTCTGAACTGGTCTCTGCCCCAATAGATACGGCCCAACCAAGTACCTCGATGTTTGACAGAGAAGGAGGTGCCTCACTGAAGATTATGTTGACCCCAGACACTGTATAGCCAGCACGTTCCTGGTAGACGCCATCAATGAAGATTTGCAGCTCGTTGCCCAATGCGCTAGGGATATTCAATAGCGCGAACGTGGTCGTCGTGCCGTCGCCGGTGAAGTCCTGGCGAACAATTTGAGACACTCCGCCGCCAGACCCTGACCCGGTTGTGCCAATGTTGTACCAGGTCTGCTGTGCTGAGTTGTACCGGACACTGAATGAGTCGTAACCGTTAATCTGGGTTGGTGCTCCAAGGACAGTTGCCCCTGAGCTAGTAATTACGAACGTGGATACGGAGGATGTGAATACAACCGTGATCTGTTGGTCGTTAACGGCAGATGATGCTGGCGGTAAAGTGATCGCGCCATTAGTGAAGTTAAGCGTTGGATTAACGATCATCCAGATAGAATCGCCAGTAGCGCCAATATCAACTGTGAAGTAGTCAACGGCTGGTGCAACGATTCGGGTACTGTAATCGGGGTCTGCGAAGTATGATTCAACGAATGCCAACAGGGTGCTCATTGATGCCTTTCGGGTGTCTCCGTTGGAGCTATCCCAAACTGGTATCTGATCACTCGGCTGTAGGACATCTACACTGGACAGACGGTTAATAGTTGACATTTTATTTCCTCAAGATGTTAGGTCTAAAACTCCATCACCGCCGGTTGTCAGCGGATCTACAGGGTCTGGCATGAACGGGTTGTCTACATATCTCCACGACTTGTTACCGGCTCCAACAGGCAGCGTGCTAGGGAATTGCTTCTCTGGCGGCATACCCATTGACCAACCAAGTAACGTTGTATACGCGGCCTTGGCTGATACCTTCGTGTCTGGTGATACGGTCTTGCCGTATCCTGGCGCAATACGAACACCAAGGTTTAGGATGATCGCTTCGTTAGCGGCATCAGGAACCTCGGTCTCAGCGTCCAGAGAGGTCGTCTCAGGGCTGCTAGGCAGCGGATAGGACAATCGTATGCCCTTAGCGTTCCACTGCGCCATCATCGCGTCAAGGCGCTTACAGGCCGATAGCAACTCGTTGTCAGTCAAGTCAAAGACGAACGACGCCAGGCCAATCTCTTCAAAGGCAGCGGTGACGAACTGTCGCTTGGTATATGACATTACTCGGCCTCTAGCTTCTTGCGCGGTTTACGTTTTTGCTTTGGCTTTTCCGGTGGCGCTCCGAACAAGTGCGTCTCAACCGGGGGACTATTTAACTTGGCGATGTACGCCTGATGATCGCTGATACTATTGAACCAGCCATCATCCAAATATGGGGTCACGTCTTGAACCATTATCCGCTTATAGTGACCATCAAGCAATGGCTTATACAGCTTGATCATTTCTTGGACTTCTTCTTAGGTGCCTTGCCAGGTTTGCCAGCCTTCTCCGCAGCCTTGGCGGCTGTAGACAGTGATATGGCGACCGCCTGCTTCATCGGCTTACCGGCTTTCTTTTCTGTCTTGATATTTGATGCAATAGACTTGGAGCCGTAGCCCTTTTTTAATGGCATTAATCAATTCCTTGAAAGAATCGGGGGGCCAATAGACCCCCCTCGTCTCAACCTATTTAGGTTTGACCGAAGATAACAATACCGGCCATTTCTGGGTTACACATTGTGACACCGAAGTAAGTGTCAAGACGGTACTTGGTGACCCGTGTATCAATGGCAAACTGCTTGGTCAACGTCAGCTCGATACCCTGATCTGAAGTGTAACGCAGCATAGTTGCGCCATCTGGGTTACCAGCATAACGACCTGGCATCAGCTCGATTGAATCCTTGTGCCAGAATGGGTTGATAGCGGCGGCTGCCACGTTCAACCAAACAACTGCAGCAGTGTCGGACACTGAGTTAGCTACACAGTTCTGGTACTGAACCTCTGGATCAGTCGGCGTGCTAGACGCTGAGATGATCGGAGGACTGATAACAAGCGAAGTGCTAGTGGGCACTGAGATAACACGGAAGGTCTTGAGCTGACCCGTGTCTTGCTTCGTGATGTGGTGAACAGAGTTAATGCCTGCAATCGTAAAGCAATCGCCAGCAACTACGCCAGTGTTAGTGGTGCAAGAGATGGTTTGAGTACGGTTGTCAACGTTAATCTGGCCGCCAACTGAAGTGCTAGTAGCTGCTGGAACGTAGTCGATGTTAGCGCCGTCAGTATCAACAGTGATTGATGCTGTTTGTGCCGCGATGCGGTTGGCGTAATCCATCTTGTAGGTTTCAAAACCTGATACCTGACCAACGTACGCTTTTTCGTACGCAGTTGTAGGCTTCTGGTTCATAGTCTGACGACCAGCCAAGTTGCTTGCCATGCCGTTGTAATCGCGGCTTGACAGTGCCAAGTAACGATCTTCGGACATAACACCCAGCTCGTTGAACGCAGTATCAAGCTCTGCAACGTCATCAAAGCCAGATGCAGCGGCAGTACGCTTAACTACAACAGTACCCTGTGCAGCGGCAACGTTCATTACAGCGATGTTGATGTCAGATGCCAGACGCTGACGTGCAGCAGAGCCAAGACGATTCTCTTGCAGAGCGTCGCGCAGTTCTTTTGCATCAAGAGTCCAAGGTGCAGTCTTGTTAAAACCAAGAGTAGCTGGTACAGACAACTGTGTAGCAGTCTGGTATGAGCCGCTGATGTCGGTGCGAGGTGCGCCGTCAATAGAACTCAGGATGTAAGGCATTGGACGCCAGATGGTGTCGTTTGCACGCTCCATCATCTGTGAGTCAGTGTTGTAGACTGACACGTTGCGACTCAGTACCAGGGCGTCTTCAAAGCCCTCAGTCATTTGCTCGAACGCTACGCGTTCTTCTTTGGAAAACTCGTTAGCCATGATGGCTCCTTAATTATAGTTTGGTTAGTTACCCGCTCGCTTGCTACGTTTGTAGGCAGTGACCTTTGAATAGTCACCAGTCTTCTCCGCTGCTGCGCGTAATCGTTCTAGGTTTGAGTCCACCGTTCCCGACTTCTGGGCCTTGCCAGTGATGGTCGATTCCGGTTTCGTGCTTGCCTTTCGGTTAGTTACCTTCAACTGTGTCTCCAGTTTCGCTACCGCAAAGGCAAACTTCACGGGGTCTTTTATGGATGCAATCTCTTTCGCCTTCTTGGGGTTCTTCCCCAATGCGTACACGACCAGTGCCGGGTTGTCAGCGCCCTGCAGGATCATACCCTGCTGAGTGTTGCTCAACTCGTCCTGAACGATTGTCTCGGCTTCTTCAAAGTCCTTGACCTTGAGTGACTTGCGGTTCTCGCCGTAGGTTGACAGTGTTGCATTCCACGCTTCCTGTTGGCTGCGCTTCTGCTCTTCAATCTGTTTCTCCTGCTCTTCTACCGCGCGTCTCCGATCAAACCAGGCAGTTAACTGCTGTTCGTATAAATCAGAATCGTAATCAGCACTCTCGATTGTTGGTTTCTTGCCCAGTTCTACGGCTGCAGGTGCTGCCGCGCTAGATAATTTTGCCAACTGCTCTTTGAGTTGCTTGTTCTCCCTCTGTTGCTCTCGATGGCTCTTGCGTAGGTCTTTGACCCAGCCAGGTGCCTTTGCATCTTCTTCTGGAGGTGGCGATTCCCCCTCAATCTCGATAATAACGTCATCTTCGTCACCATCTGAATCATCACTGTCTTCTGAGTCTGTGTCAGCCTCATCGGCATCTACTTCGTCATCGACCTCTGTGTCTAGTTCCAGTTCGGTGTCTAGTTCTTCGTCATCGTCCTCAATTATTTCTGCCTGATCGTTCATTTTGACCCCAATATGCTCACCCAAAGAAACGGCGGGTGGAAGCCGTTGGAGGTAATGATAACAGTATTGGTCAAATACGCCAATAGTTGGTGAATATGACTAATAAATTGGTTTATCTAAGTTGGCTTCGAGGGCCTTCGTTTCCAAATTGGAACCCAAGGTAATCTTGATTTGAATAGAAGTCAGGGTTCCTGAACCGCACAGGCTCGTTCTGCAACTGCGCTGCGATGCCAGTGTTGACCTGCTGTGGCTGTTGAGCATACTCCTGCGGGTTTATTTGCTGCTGGTATTGCTGCTGCATGTATCGCTGGTACTCATACGGATCCATCTGCTGACC
>Ga0206129_10007057_pt1 | contig 11188 bp, 10 predicted proteins | sample Helgoland_Spring_8_FD_148616 | JGI IMG/M metagenome (GOLD analysis project Ga0206129, IMG submission 148616) | Pelagic subsurface seawater microbial communities from Kabeltonne, Helgoland, North Sea - Helgoland_Spring_Bloom_20160502_2 | ecosystem: Environmental > Aquatic > Marine > Epipelagic ...
CCGCGCTGGCCTTCGCGAAGTATCCTCACCAATCAGTCTCGACCTCTTGTGCCTAAATGGCTAGAGGAGCGCTCAAGACTACTGGCGCAAATTGGGTTCTCAATCAAAGGCAGCAAAGACACCCAGCGGGCATGTCTGACGCGGTCAGCGCCCCATCCAGACGGACAAGGACATCCCCCTAAAGGGGTGTCCTTCGTCATGGCGCGGCAGGCCTCGCGAAACGAGCAAGCTACCCCACCCGATAGCTGATCACTCCGCACCCAGCCGACATTAGCCGCTTTACACACCAACGACCGGTTCGGGGATACGTGCCGCGCGCTGCGGCTTGCCTGAACTCACACAACGCGGACCAAGCGATCTCGTGCCTTCTGTCGTCATAGGTCCATTCACAACCTTATGAATGCTGCCAAACGCTGTAGTGCAGTTCCACAAGAGCAGCCGTTCCTGCATCGTACAACATCCATTGCCAGAGAACGGCGAGCGCGCGGGCAAACTGGCCCGTTTCGGCGGCAACATGCCCAAGCGCAGATCCAGCGTGGTAACAGAAATCCGAAATGATCCATTTTTTCGAATCAAGACAACTTGCAAAAAAATAAATGCGCAACAAAGATAACGCTGTTTTAAAAGGCTCTAAACGAGAATGCACTGTCCGCCTGACGGACACTAAGCCGAGAAGAAGTTCTCTCCAGTATCGTCTCGTTCTAGTTTGTCTACGTAGCTGTGGAAGGAAATGAAGTGCCAATTCAATCTTTGGGCTATCTGGGTGTGCGATCCGACCGGACGGATGACTGGAAGCAGTTTGCAAGTAAAGTACTTGCCATGCAGCTCGCTGATCGCGGCGGGCGCCAACTTTCTTTCCGGATGGATGATTTGGTGCAGCGCCTGGTGGTATCCGATGAACCCGGCGAAACGCTCGCTTTCATCGGCTGGGAACTTTCGCAGAAATCCGACCTGCAAGATTACGCCACCCGGCTGGACAATGCGGGACATAAGGTTGCGCCAGGAAGCCGTGAATTGGCAGACCGCAGGTTTGTCGAAGACCTGATAGTATTTCACGATCCAGCGGGAAACCGGATCGAACTGGTGTGGAACCCACAAAAAGCCGAAGACCCCTTTACGCCGGGGCGGCCGATCGACGGCTTTAAAACCGGCCCGCTTGGAATGGGGCATGCGGTGTTGCACGTACCCGATGCGACGGCTCTATTACCGTTCTATCGCGATGTGCTGGGATTTGCCGTCAGTGACTATGGCCTGAAACCAGTGCCGCTCTATTTCTTCCACGTCAACGGGCGGCATCACAGTTTTGCCATTATTAGCTCGGGCAATTCGGGGTTTCACCATTTCATGGTCGAATATCACAACCTTGACGACGTTGGTCAGGGCTATGACCTCGCCTGCCAGAAAGAGGATGGCATTGCCTATACGTTGGGGCGTCATACCAATGACCACATGACCAGCTTTTACGCCAACAGTCCCTCGGGTTTCTTTGTCGAAAACGGATGGGGTGGGCGCGTGATCGACCCCGCGACGTGGGAGCCGCATGAAACACAGTGCGGCCCCAGTTTCTGGGGTCACGACCGTCTTTATTTGTCCGAGGCAGAGCGCAAACCTTTTGTCGACATGCGGCTCAAGGCCGCTGAGGACGGGTTGCGCGCACCGCTCGTAGTCGATTGCCCATGGCTATATGAAACCCGCGGGCGTGGCTGAGAAAGGGAAACCTGATGGAACAGATCACCAAACATTTTGATGTCGCTATTGTCGGCTATGGACCAACTGGGGCGACGTTGGCCAATCTGCTCGCGGAGTGTGATGTTCGAGTGGCTGTCATTGAACGCGAGGCGGCGATTTATCATCTGCCGCGGGCTGTGCACTTTGATGGTGAAACCATGCGGGTTTTTCAGGCTGCGGGAGTAGCCGAACAGCTGAGCGAAAAAGTGCGGGTCAATCCGGGAATGCGCTTTGTCGATCAACAAAATAAATTGTTGATGGACTGGCCCCGCCCTCAAGGGATTGGACCGCAGGGTTGGCATTCAAGCTATCGCCTTCACCAACCTGACCTTGAAAAGCTGTTGCGTGACAAACTTACCAGCCGCGACACTGCGATGATTCTGTCAGGGACTGAGGTGACTAGCGTCGAGGATCAGGGCGAAGAGGTTACTCTGAATTGTCGCAACACAGGCGACGGGCACCGCACATTGGTTAAGGCCAAATTCGTTGTTGGCTGTGACGGTGCTCGATCTTTGCTGCGTGAAGCGATCGGTTCTGGCATGGACGATCTGGGATTTGACGAGCGTTGGTTGGTCGTGGACCTATTGCTTAAAAGGGATCGCCCCGATTTGGGTAATCATACGGTTCAGTTCAGCAACCCTGATCGTCCAATGACCTATTGCAGAAGCCCAGAAAACCGGCGGCGGTGGGAAATCACGGTTCTGGATGATGAAACCGACGACGAGGTTTTGCAAACCGCGCGTGTATGGGATTTTCTCGCGCCCTGGATTGGCCCAGAGGATGCGGAACTGGAACGAGGCGTGGTCTACAAGTTTCGATCTGCGCTCGCGCAGGACTGGCGCAAAGGTCGGTTGATGATCGCTGGAGATGCCGCACATCTGACACCGCCTTTCATGGGCCAAGGCATGTGCGCGGGGATCCGTGACGCTGCTAATCTGGCGTGGAAACTGGCGCTTTGCGTCAACGGCAACGCCGGACTTGACTTGCTGGACAGCTATCAGGCCGAGCGCGCGCCCCACGTACGCACGTTCATCGAAACGGCAGTGCGGTTAGGCGGTTTGATCAATACGATGGATTGTGACGCCGTGCTGGCACGAACACAAGCTGATGGCGACGGAACGGCTCGCTTGGAATTCACCCCACCCCCACTTGGTCGCAGTGATTTGGCCAGCCTTGCTGTTGGCAACACGTCACACACTGGGCACCTGTTCAGCCAGCCGACACTCAGCGACGGTCAGCGGCTAGACGATGCTATCGGCTATGCACCAGTTCTGGTGGTGCGTCACAAATTACCAAGTGATGTCACGCCAGCCATGCGCGTTCTTGACGGAGAAGCGCATCCTGCCATTGCAGATGCGTTAGATGAAATTGGAGCAAATTCAGTTCTACTTCGCCCCGATCGATACATCGCAGTTAGCGCCATGACCCAGGCAGACATCAAAGCAATTGCAACCATGACTCTGCCTACTTTTTATAATACCATCACAGAAAGAGAACCGGTAATATGAAACTTGCTTCCCTGAAAACCGGCGGGCGCGATGGCACGCTGGTCATTGTGTCCCGTGATCTTTCCCGTGTGACTTTGGCCACATCCGTGGCACCCACGCTACGCGATGCGATTGAAGACTGGCAGACCTCCGAGCCCGCCCTGCGCGCCCTTGAAAAACGACTTGAGGACGGCACCGTCAATTCCATGCCGTATGATCCGGCGGCATTGGCCTCACCATTGCCGCGAGCGTTCCAGTGGGCGGACGGTAGCGCCTATCTCAGCCATATGCGGCTTGTGCGCAAAGCGCGCGGCGTTGACATGCCTGCAAATTCGGAATCCGACCCCTTGCTCTACCAAGGTGGTGGCGATCGGTTTCTTGGACCAGTCGATCCGATCCCCTGCGTCGATACCGAGTGGGGTCTGGATTTCGAGGGCGAAATTGCCGTGGTCACAGATGACGTGCCGATGGGATGCACAGCCAAGCAGGCCAGCTCGCATATCAAACTGATCATGCTGTGCAACGATGTAAGCCTGCGCCATGTCATGCGCCCAGAGCTGGTGAAAGGATTTGGCTTTTTCCAGTCGAAACCTGCAAGTGCCTTTTCGCCCGTGTGCGTAACCCCCGATGAGCTGGGAGAGGCCTGGACTGGGGGGCGCATTAACCTGTCACTAGTCACGACTTACAATGGTGATGAATTCGGATGCGTCAACGCGGGCGCGGATCTGAACTTTGAGTTCCCCGAGCTGATCGCCCACGCCGCGCGTACCCGCGAGCTATCGGCGGGCACGATCATCGGGTCGGGCACTGTCAGCAATGAAAACTACCAAGAGGTAGGTTCGTCCTGTCTGGCTGAAAAGCGCATGATCGAAACCATTCGCGGTGGCGAGCCGACAACCCGGTTCATGCAACCAGGCGACACGATTCGCTTCGAGATGCTGGACAAAGATGGCATCAGCCTGTTTGGCGCTATTGACCAATCGGTTGTGGCCGGATGAAACTGCATCATGGTCGGGCAGAACGCCCCGCAGATCGTGATGGATGAATGGCTGCAAACTCTGAAACAGTCCGCGCGCTCGCGCGTGGACTGAATATCCTGAGATATCTCAACCGGGTCGGCGCAACCCGTCCGGGTGAAATTGCGTCAGAGCTGGGTTTGCCCCGCCCTACGGTCTATCGTCTGCTACACACTTTGGAAGAAGAGGGCTATGTCCTTTGTTCCGCAAGCGATGCCCGGGTGCGTGTGTCACCTTTGGCTGCGGCATTGGGAGACAATGTGTCGGCGCGCTCGCGCCTTTGTCAAGTGGCAGCCCCGGTTTTGACGGAATTCACCGAAACCCACACCTGGCCAGCCGATCTTTCCACCTATGAAGACGCCCATATGGTGATCCAAGAATCAACCCATTGCCGAAGCCCGTTATCGGTGGATCCGGGGATGGTTGGCTTTTCCCTGCCCATACTGCGCTCGTCGGCGGGGCGGGCCTATCTTTCGGTCTGCGGCGCGCGCGAGCTGGAGATGATTATCGAGTTATTGCGCGCCGAAAACCTCCCCGAAGACATGCCGTTCCTCAGAAAAAAATGGCTGGAGGAAAAACTGACAATCTATGCTGAACAGGGATATGCCACCCGTGGCCCGCACACATTCAGGCCCAAAACATCCAGCTTGGCCGTGCCCATCCAGACGGATGATCGTGCCGTCGGTTGCTTGTCGATTATCTGGGTCACCACGGCTTTGAACATGGATCAGGCGGTCGAGCGTTATGCCGACGCTCTGCAGTTTGCTGCGGCGAGCATCGCCACCGAATACGAAACCCTTGAAATTTCGGGGTGGCACTAACTGCATCTTTGGGCATTTACCGTACTGCCACACGCCAAGAGTCCGCCACGCGGACATCCGGACGCAGTCAATGCTTGCCTCACCCCCCTTCAGTTCAATTACCTCTTAATAACTTTATAAAAACAGTGGTTTAGGGGTGGGTAATAAGGTTCAACTTAAAGGCTCAACTTGCTCCACCTCTTCCCCCTAATTGGACTGGAAAGAGCGCCCCGACGGTAGGTTGTCTGCACCCATGAACATGTCCGATACAATCATGTCAAACTTATCACCTTCGTTGGGACCGACGTAGCCAAACGCTCTCTTGTGTTAAGCCGCCTTTGGACCCAAAAACTCTGCCGACGCACACCCTTGCATAAAAGTAGCCGTCCCCACACGACAGTAACCTATCGCTTTGTTAGCTTAGCAGCCGATAGTGCTTGACCAAAGCAATGCCTGCTTAAAGTAAATTTATTCTGACAGCACCGCCACAGGTGATGCTGAGTTGGTGCTGTGGGATGATCGAGAGTTTAGTCATTAACCCTTAGCGACTACTGGACCACTAGCCATTGAAACAACCTTGGAATCAAACTTGGTAGCAGCTTCGGATCGTACACTCTGAGCTTCTTCAATTGCTTTATCCGCCGTGTCTTTATCTGGCCAGATTGTTACTACGGTTCCAGTAGTCTCACTGGTTTTGATATTGTAGACATCTAAGGCCCCTTGCGACTTCATGCGTGGAAAATATACCGTTTTAATTGTATGGATCATCTCATCCGTCATTGAAGTAAATTCCCAGTTTGTCATGGTGGAATACATGGTTTTTCCTTTCTTATATAAAATAACTTTTATGAGCTAAGTTAAGCATCCTACGCCCCTTAAATCTAGTTTTTTAAAAACTGCCAAAGAACAAACGGTGGTGTCAGATAAATTCGAACTCGTCTCTGCAAGGGCAGTGAGGCTGTCCCTTATGCCGCACCGAGATCGCGCCAGTCGGCAAGAGCGGCGGCGCGGTTAAGCTTGAAATTGTCTCTGCTGTAAAGGGCGCGCTCCTGATTGAAATGATTGCAGACAGAGGCAAGAACCGAGGCGAATTTCTGAAAACTTCGCATGCTGCGGAACCGTTGCATGGCCCGTTCTCGTCGTCGAAACGGCAGGTGCGAATTCTCAGCTCGGTTGTTAATCCAACGGCCGGTTTCTTGTCTGTCGGCATTGCCGATAACCTTCATCGCGGCACCGTAAGACCGCAGAAGATCGGTCACAATGACATGTGGTGGGCCAAAGCGCTTCATTGTTTTCTTGAGGAACTTCAGCGCCACTTTGCGATAACGGCGCTTTGTGACATAGCTTTCCAGCACCTCGCTCTCGTGATCCACGGCTCGCCAAAGGTAGTGCATCTCGCCATTAATCTTTACAAAAACCTCATCCAGATGCCACTGCCTGTTCGAGTATGCGCACATCTGCTGAACCCTTTTTCTGCGGATCTTGGCTGCAAACATCGGTCCAAATCTGTTTCACCAGAACCGGACCGTCTCATGGCTGATCTCGATGCCGCGTTCGTGCAGCAGGTCCTCAACGTTTCGTAGCGAGAGCGGAAATCGGACGTAGAGCATAACAACCAGGCGAATGATCTCAGGACTGGTTTTGAAGTAGCGAAATGGGGAGCATTTTGTCATCCTCAAACGCTACGAGACCACCCTGCTCGTCTCAAGCAGCTTTCGGGTGACAAGACCATTAGGATTTGTAAGATTGGCTCAGAATAGGGATCAACGTCCCAAACATGGATACCCTCGGCAAGTTGGATGGGGCGGTGCTCTTCGATCAGTTCCACTTCGAGAACTCCATTTTCCTGTCCAACTACATAACTTGCAATCTCGAGACTGTCTGACGTCAGCAGCCGTTGGACAGATTTGAAGATTTGAATAAAGGAGGATTTCAGTCGAGCTGGGCGATTTTCACTTCTGTCGCATCATCTCCTGCCCATCTAGCAAAGAGATGGATAAGAATGATGATAATGGACAAAGGAACCGCCACAGAAATCCAGACCATTGGAATCCCCAACGTATCTGCTGTCAGGCCTGATTGCCGTGCAAGGTAACCTTTTGCAAATCCGCCTCGCAGGCCGATGAAGCAAAAATAGATCACGGGCAGTATGAAAGTCAGCACTGCAAGGCTTTGAATAGCTTTCGCAAAAGACGCCAGAACATGAGGTGGTTCAGGGAAAACGCTTTGCATCAACACAGCATCTGATTGAGTCTTGAAAGATAGCGTCGCGCCCAGCAATCCGGTCCACACCATTGCGTAGCGAGCGACATCTTCGGTCCAGACTGGGGGCGAGGAGAAGACATAGCGTGCGATGATCTGTACCACGACTGTCAAGAACATCAGGCAAACTGCAATAACAGCTACGCGGCGCATAAGCAGATGCAAGCTGTCGCTAGTGCTAATAATGAAGTTGCGCATGTGTCTCTCCGGGAATGGAAGGCGGGCCGCAGGGTGCAGCCCGCCTACTGGTTTAGCGGTTATCGTCAGAGAGCTTTTTCCAAAGCGCGGTGTCTTCTGCCGACATCAAGTCTGAATCGTAGACTGGCAAGGATGCCTCGCGGAAGACGGCGCGTTCCTCAGATGTCAGGCGTTGAACCGTTACGCCTTTCTCCTCAAGCGCGGTCAGCCCATTTTCCGATGCTTCTGCAAGCCATGCCCGCGCTGCCGCATCCGCTGTGACAACTGCCGTGTCCACAGCAGCACGGTCCGCGTCAGACAATCCGTCATACCAGATTTTTGAGACAATTACGGCCCGGAGCGGCCAGATCACATCGGCATTTGCAAAGTTTTTCACGAAGTCGGTTTGACCGAACATTACCGGCACGAAAGGCGAATTCAGGTACCCGTCTATCACCCCAGTTTGCAGGCCCGCTGGGACTTCGCCCCAAGGCACAATCGTACCGCTGGACCCCCAAGCTTGGTACATCGCTATTTGGGCGTCATCCAAGGCCCGCATCCGCAGGCTGGCCATATCCGCGGGCGAGCGCACGGCTTGCGTTGTGGTAATCACCCCGGAGGCTGGCCCAAGCGGTGCCAAAGCCAAAAGAACCGCGTCTTGTTTGGCAAGGTTTTCGTTGATGCGCGTGTAGACATCTCCGGCAGCCAAGGCGCGGTCCATGTGCCCAATGTCGCTAAAGATATATGGCAGGCGGACCCCGTAAATAAAGGGATCAACCTGGGCGACGGCGCGTACGTCTGAGAGCGATACTTCGAGCAAGCCGGTCGAAACTTGATCGAATTTTTCGGCTTCATTGCCGACAGAACCGCGCGGCATTTCGCGCACGTCCATACCTGCCTCTTTGAGCGCATTGCCAAAGGCAAACGCCCAGTTGTACGAGCCTGATGTTTCCAGATCCGGTTTGCTGTCCAGTGCGATTTTTACCTCTGCTGACGCAGATGTGGCCATCGCGAGCAATGCCGCGAGTGTAAGTGTCTTGAGTTTCATTGGTCGTCCTCCCTTGGGTTTGGTTAGTTCACAGAAAATCCGAACAGGCGTGGCAACGTGAGACTGAGTGCGGGCCAATAGACCAGCGCCAGCAACAACAACACCTGAACGAAAATGAAGGGCAACACAGCATAAGCCAGCCGCCAGTAATTGAGATTTGTGAGCGCCGATACAACCACAAGGCATTTGCCCAGCGGTGGCGTAATCAGACCAACACACAGATTGAAACACAACACTATGCCCAGTTGGATTGGGCTTATGCCTTGCTCCAAGGCTTGCGGCGCAAACAGAGGGATCAACAGGGTCAAGGCCACGGGTGTATCCATGAACATGCCCGCGATCAGGAAGATGCACACAAGGAAAAACAGATATTTTGTCCCTGTCAGTCCGAACGAGTCGACCCAAGTTGCAAGAGCTTGCGACCAGCCCAATTGGCCGGCCAAATACCCCAGGACCGAAATCGCGGCGAGAATGATAAAGATCGTGCCAGTCATCTTTGCCGTGGCCTCAACCGCGTCAAAGATCATCTTCCAGTTCAAACCTTTGTAGAATTGTCCCGCCATTAGCGCGAAAAAGACTGCAATGGCTGACCCTTCCGTAGGCGTCGCCAATCCGAACACAAGTGAGCCAAGGATCACGACAGGCAGACACAATGCCGGTGCCGCGTTCAGCAGGCTTGGCAAGAACCGTGGCAAATCGTCAGACGCGCCGCCGGGGTGTCCTTTGATGTGCGCAATGACTGCATTGAGGATCATCAACGCTGCCGCAAGCAGCAGACCGGGGATGACTCCGGCGATGAATAGCGCGGCAACGGATGCGCCAGTCAAGCCGCCATAGATGATCATGATGATCGACGGCGGGATGATCGGCCCGATCATTGAGGACGCCGCGGTTATGGCCCCTGCATAATAGGGATCATAACCGCGCGCCTTCATTTCTGGCACAAATGTGCGCGAAAGTGCGGCACTATCGGCAATCGCGGAGCCTGAAATACCTGCAAAGAACACGCTTGTGAGAATGTTTACATGTCCCAGGCCACCGCGAAAGCGACCAACAATGGCCATCGCGAAATCAATCAGGCTACGGGTCACCCCTGCGCGGCTCATGATCTCGGCCGTCAGGATAAACAGTGGCATCGCCATGAAAGCAAAGACATCCAGCTGGGCGAAAATACGTTGTGGCAGGATCGAGAGAAACTGTGTCTTGTCGACAGCAACAAAGGTTAGAACAGATACCGCCCCCATTAGATAAGCAAATGCCGTGCCGCTGATCAGTAACAGAACAAAGATGAACGGGATCAGCCACATATTATACCGCCGTGCGCAGAGGCTGCGCTTTGGAAGCTTTTTTTACGGTCCAAACAGGTGGATGGGTCACGATAGAGCGAAGATCCACAGTCGACGAGGCAAGGTTTTCCATGTCCGCTATAGGCCGTGCTGTCTCCTTCGAGCTTTCAAAATGGGCTTCTACCGCCTTCGCGGCAGCCAACAGACGCTCATCCCCGCGCATAGCCCCCAACATTTGAAGGCCAAAGGGCATACCATCTGCATCCCGTCCACAAGGCAGTGTAATCGACGGCCCCCCCGTGAGAGACCCGCGATAACATAGCGCCAGCCAGCGATAATATATGTCCATCTTCTGACCATCGATTTCATGGGCGTGAGATTGCATCCACCGAAACGGTGATACCGGTGACGTTGGTAGGACAATCACATCGAAATCGTTCATCAACTTGTTGAACTTACGCAGAATTCGGGTCTGTTCTGCATGCGCCCAGCCGCGGTCGGCCAATGACATGGTGTGACCAAGTGCAACGTTATCTTTGATATGAGCGCCGAAGCTGTCGGGGTCTTCTTGAACGGCCTTGCCAAATGCGACACCAAAACTCTCGGCGCGCAGAATATCAAAGCAGCGGTCCATTTCCCCTAGATTAAGGTCTGCTGCACGACATTCTTTGACATGAGGCCTTAGGGCATCCAGTCGGTCGCGGAAGGTCTTGCGAATGCCCTGATCTACAGGTGCGCCGCCAAAGTCCTCGCTGAAACCAATGCGCAAGTCATTCAAGTCAGCCAATGGTAGACTTGTGAAACGGCCACAGGCAGAGGGAACAGATAGCGGATCGTCCGGATCGTCGCCCTGACACACATCCAGCATCAGCGTCAGGTCATCCACCGTACGCGCCATTGGGCCAAGTACCGATATTCCTGACCACCCCAAAGGCCGCGTGGGATGAGCGATCACATCAACTGACGGACGATACCCGACAACGCCGCAAAGCGCAGCTGGCATTCGGAGTGAGCCGCCTGTGTCCGACCCCGTACAAAGCGGCAAGAGGTTGGCCGCAAGCGCTGCGGCAGAACCACCAGACGAGCCGCCTGCGATGAGGTTTGCATCAAAAGGATTGCCTGTCGCCCCCCAAACCGGATTACGGCTGTTTCCTCCGGCACCCATTTCAGGAACGTTTGTTTTGGCAAGTATAATTGCACCTGCCGCACGCAACCGTCCAACCATCAGCAAGTCTTCGTCGGGCACAAAACCACGCGTCCGGACGCTGCCGTAGGTTGTCAGTAGACCTTTGGTGTTCTGCAAATCCTTTATGCCAATCGGTAATCCGTCGAGCGGCCCCATCGGGCGTCCGGTCTCCCAGCGCTTCGTTGCAGCTGCGGCCAA
>Ga0206129_10007061_pt1 | contig 11185 bp, 10 predicted proteins | sample Helgoland_Spring_8_FD_148616 | JGI IMG/M metagenome (GOLD analysis project Ga0206129, IMG submission 148616) | Pelagic subsurface seawater microbial communities from Kabeltonne, Helgoland, North Sea - Helgoland_Spring_Bloom_20160502_2 | ecosystem: Environmental > Aquatic > Marine > Epipelagic ...
CGTATAACGAGAGCACGCCGAATTATCCTGGGTTGACCCCCGGTATGACTTTGACTGCAGACAACATAGGCCAATTTCCAGGTGTCATTGACTCGGAAATGGCGGCGGCTATTGCAGCTGGAGATGTACAGATCAAAGTGGGGAAAACCACCTCATTCGATTTGCACCCCAACTATGTGAAAGCGACTCGTGAAAATACGGGCAATGTGAAATTGGGTGAACAACTCGGCGAAATCAATGGTTGGGTTGCTGGCAGGCCATTTGTTAATGAGCCCGCAAAAGACGATCCGCGCGCAGGCGAAAAGCTAGCTTGGAACTATAAGTATGGCTACAACTGGGGCGACAATGCGGCGATCTATCCGTTCTATTGGAAGTACCGCAATATGGAGAGTGGTGCGATAGAGCGAACCCTAAAGTTTAATTTTCACTTTTTGAATTACCAAGGACGAGTCAACCAGCAACCGCTGCCAAATATTGAGCCTAACCCTTCAAACCTTTATCGCTCAATTTATGTTCAAGTGTTAGCTCCCTATGATGTAAAGAACACTCAGTTGCTTATCCAGCGTAACGCTGATGATCTTAAACGTGATAACGCTTGGCTTTATCTGGGCTTCCAGCGTCGTGTGCGTCGTCTCGCGACTGGGCAGGTGACCGATGCATTCCTAGGATCAGATATTATGATTGAGGATTTTGAGGGTTATAACGGTCGTGTCTCGGATATGAAGTGGAACTATATTGAAACTAAGAATGTCCTGCTACCTTTTTACAATCACAACGATATGGAACTTGATACAGAGACCCATAATGACAGTGACGGCTACCAAGTAGCAGCGTTCTCTGGCAAGGGTGGATGCTACCCTGATGTTGAATGGCAGTTGCGTAAGGCCTATGTGGTGGAGGCAGTCCCATTGGATAGCAATCACCCTATGAGCAAGCGTGTCTTCTATATGGACGCGCAGACTTTTACCATTCCGCGGACTAACATTTATGATCGTGCTGGTAACCTGTGGAAAAAATGGATCATTGGTCAGGCTCATCCAGACCATCACTTGCCAAAAAACAAAGGTTCAGGAGTCTCTATTGATGACGCCTTTGCAATGGTGGATATACAGGCCAACCACTGCACTACTGGCCAGTTTAAGGGGCAAGTGGATCCAAGTCTGACGCCAGCATCACTGTTTACGCCACAGAACATGCGCGCGACTGGGCGTTAATTGATCTGTTTGAAAAGGATTTTTACGCCGGCCACTGGCCGGCGTTTTTTTTGTAGGTGTTCATTAACTTACAAGTGCGTAAAAGTAATTTATACCAGGCTCTAAAAACCATGTACGATAGAAAACGTGAATCGATACTCGGTTAGCAATGCAGGTTATAGTATGGACAGTGATGCTCCTAAATTAGATTTAAGCCAAGTGACTCCTCATATCGTCTTTTCTAGCGACGAAGGTAAGGTCTGGCTCAATGAGCAGCGCGTCATGCTGTTTTCGCAAGCTGCTCTGGGTAAGTTTCGCAAGGAGGTCTATGACACCATCGGCCAAGACCGCTGCAAGGCGTTTTTTCTGCGCCTGGGTTATCAGCTAGGAATACTCGATGGCGAATTGGCGCGAAGCAGCGGTGCGGAAATGCCGATCAAAGATCGCTTTAATTTAGGTCCTGAATTACATGCTCTACGCGGTATGGTGCTACCGGAATTACAACGCCTAGTTGTTAGTGAAAAAGGTGGTGAATTCATCTGTGAAGTAGTCTGGTTCAACTCCTATGAGGTGGAGATCTGCGCCAACGAAATGGGGCCCATGGATGAGCCCGGCTGTTGGAATCTAACGGGTTATGCCAGTGGTTACAGTTCGGCGCTGTTGCAGCGAGAGATATTTTTTCAGGAGCTGGAGTGCCATAGTTGTGGTGGTGATCGCTGCTTCGCCATTGGCAAGCCAGCGGCAGAATGGGATAACTATGAACAGCTTAAACGTTACTATGAACCCGATCCTTTACTCGAAGAATTAAGTAAATTACAAACGACAGTGGAGGCGCTGAAAGAATCCCTCAACGAGGGAGATAAACTACCTAACATTGTCGGCTCCTCAAAACCTTTTAAACATGCACTGGAAATGGTGACCAAGGCCTCAGACAGTAAAGTATCTGTTCTGCTCCTGGGAGAAACTGGAGTTGGCAAAGAAGTACTGGCGCGTGCAGTACATATTACTAGCGATCGTGCCGATAAACCGTTCATCGCTGTTAACTGTGCTGCAATACCTCCAGATCTGATAGAGTCTGAACTTTTCGGCGTAGAAAAGGGTGCCTACACGGGTGCCAACCAGTCGCGGATGGGGCGCTTCGAGCGTGCGGACAAGGGTACTATAATGCTTGATGAGGTAATTGAGCTTACTCCTCGCGCACAGGCAACGTTATTGCGTGTGCTGCAAGAGGGCGAGTTTGAACGTGTTGGAGACAACAAGGTCCGCAAGATTGATGTCCGGATTGTCGCTGCCACCAATGAGGATCTAAGTGTTGCTGTGCAGCAGGGGCGTTTCCGCGCTGACCTTTACTATCGTTTGAGTGCCTATCCCATCAATATCCCACCGCTGCGCGAGAGAAAAGAGGATATCCCTCTCTTTGTTGTGCATTTTTTGGAGAAATATCGAGCTCTTTACAACAAAAATGTGCTCGGAATTTCTGATCGCGGTATGGAAATGTTATCTAATTATGAGTGGCCGGGCAATATTCGAGAGCTAGAAAATGTGGTAGCACGCGCCGTCATTTTGGCTGATATCAATGGTGTTATTAGCATGGAGTCCATGTTCCCGGAAAGTGCTCTAAGACCTTCAGAGGCCAAGGTGCTAGACCCATCAGGTAGGCTGCAAAATCAAATATTTCCGGAGGGAATCGATGCTGGCGGATTGGTTGAGTCTCTTCTTTCATCGGGCTTCGATCTCGTGAAGTTTGAAGAGACTATGTTAACTTCGGCACTGCAAAAAACCCAGGGCAATATCTCCAAAGCGGCGAGGTTAGTTGGTCTAAGTCGTCCTGCTTTTGCCTATAGGTTGAAAAAAATGACTGTTAAATGAGGCTCCCTGTTCCCGGGATCTCCAAAGATCCAAGAATGAGTAGTAGTCATTTGATTGCCTTACAAAACACCAAAATAGTAATATCGATGGTCGCGCCTAGCGCATTAAGGTTGGCTATATTTTGAGGTGTATTGGCTTTTTTAATCGTAAAAAACTGCTGGGGCGGTCGTGACAAAATAGGGTTGTTGCCGGTGATAGTCGAACCACCTCTGCAATTCTGGGAACTCTTTGACTTGATGTAAGCCGTAGGCACTAGCGAGAGCGAATCTAGGTAACAATGCACACTCAGCGAGGCTAAAACAGCTTAAAAAAGCTGGGCGCGAAGGGTCACTAGGTTCAAATTGGTTATTCAACCACGCAAGGCAGTCGCTCCAATTCCTTTTACTTTGCTCAATAGCATCCATATCCCACTGAGAACTGGGGTGGCCTCTCTGAGTAAATATGGCATCGCGTATCGCAGGGCCAACGACCGTGTCTGAGTAATGGTTCAGGGTTGCAATTCGCTCACGCTCTTGGGGGTGCTTGCCTAGCAGTATCGGATTGGGCTGCCAAAGCTCTAGCGTTTCTATAATAACGGAAGATTCAGAGATTAACTCTCCATTACTGATCAGCAGGGGTACTTTACCAGTGGGTGACAATGCCAAAAAGTCGGCTGGCTTATTCTCTGTATCAATCGTAATGTGCTCTACTTGCAGCGATTTTGTCGTGAGGGCTAACCTGACTTTCCAGCAGAACGGACACTCATCTTTATCATAAAGTATGACCGAAGATTGACGCATTTTATTTCCCTACTTCATCATAAAAAATCAAAAAAGCAAATCTGATTTAAATTTTTCTGAGAGATTGTTTAACAGCACTATATATTATAATCAGGCTTGAGAGTAGGCTGGAAATTCCCAGCCCAAAACGATGATTGGTAAGCTAGTTTTTCCTCTATACTCAATATTGTTTTAATCGGCACGATGGTTAAATCGTAGTGCTACTGCATAGTACAACAAAGATCAGCGCCGGCGATATTGGGTCTAGACGACTTGTAATATCGCCGCTTGTAGAACTTTCTTGCGCTGAATATAGGCGAATATTGAAGGCACATGGAAAGCGCGATCACGGAGGAGCCGATTACTCCGCCAGCGATGGCCGTGGTTAATGGTGGGCAGAATTCGCCACTGTTAACGATCAGGGGTACGAAGCCGCCATGGCCTATAGCGCTGCTTGATCAGACCGAGAAAATAATTGAAATTGTGGATAACTTTGTCGCTCTTCAGGAAAAGATCGTGGAATGCTCTTCGATCACGGGTCCTAATAATTATGTGCTAAAAATTAGTGAAAAAGACACCGAGAGCCTAGAGTGATTTATTATGCAAAAGCTACTGCGGCTAGGCATTCTTCGCACATCAACAACACATGTTATTTTCTGTCAGAAAAAATACACCATGGCACTGACTCTATAAACTATTTTGACTATTTATCTTGAACACATAAAAAATGTGCAGATGCCCCTTCTTTAAGTAACAAAGGATGTAACAAAAGCGGAATTTTTAACGAATTAAACCTATATTAATCAATAGGTTACAGTGTAAATGCAATTCCCGGTTGGAATTCAAAGGGATAGATGGCCTGTGCAGCCGACTTTGTTTCAAAGTATAAATGGTGCCCAGGAGAGGACTTTACTAAATTAATGAAAGCTAGCATATACGAGGGTTTAGAGGTATTATAAGTATAAATTTGACCACTTATCTGACCACTTATGCCTTATACACTACCTAGATACGTCCGCAACCGCGGTAAAGATTCTCTCCAGTATCGCAGAAAACTCAGCGGTTATGGGGGTGAGTTTACTAGGGCTATGACCTGCAAGCAGAGTAGTTTGGAATCTGAAATCCAGAGAGAAGCTATGCACTGCACAAAGCTATACGAGTTGGAGTTAAAGCGGAGGGCTGCAACTTCACCTGATGCATTTACTGACAGAGATGTTGATGAGTTAGCGGCGCAGCTGCTAAGAAAGGTATCTGTGCAAGATAGTTATAAATGGCAGGCTGGTTCTCTGTACCCACCAAAAACGGAGAAGGTCAGTAGAGGCGGTGGTGTTGTAGTTGATGAGCCAACGAGCGAGTTTTTAGCTGATGAGATTGTTGGTATTGATGACCTTATTCAAGAAACTCATGGTCGTAATCTCACTGTAGATGAGGAGTTGAGCCTCAAGGTAATGAGAAGGGCTAAAGATTCGTTGCTTAAAAGGCGCAGGCGGCCACCTCGCTACCTATCACAGGTGCTGGACTGGTACTGCACTAACAAAAAAGACAAAGAGGATTGGCCTACAGAAGGGCGTGAGTATAACCGCAGGAATAACCGTTTCCTTGAGATAATGACGCACATAGGAGATATGCCTACGGAAGACCCAGAAGCTGACAGACGAATTAACGCTGGGCTTGAGGCTTACGCAGATCACAAGGAAGGGTCGATCAGCGTCAGAACAGGCAGGCGGCTCAAAGGTCAGAGCATTAAGCGAGATTTGAAAGACTCCCTGGCTGCATTTAGAAGAGTATCCAAGGTCTTTAAGCTGGGCTGGGTTATAGAAGCACCTGAGGTAAGCGAGCAGGCAGAGACTGAGCGTGAAACTTTAATAGATGAAGAGCAAGAAGCGTTGGTTGCTTGGTGCTTAAAAACTAACGATAAATTCGCTGCCATACTTCTAGCCCAACTCCATGGCGGTCTGATGGCTTCTGAAATACTTCGGATGGGCGAGGATACTGAGCGAAGTTTAATTCTTGAAGGTTCTACACCTTATTTGCTAATTAAAGAAAAGGTTAAAGATGCTGAGCGAATACGTTTAATTCCTTTAGTTGTTGGTTTAGATGTTATGCGTCAAAACCTTGCTGAAGGGATTACTTGGCTAAGCAGCTGTTCAGAATCAAATCACTCCAAAATACTGAAGAACAAGCTATTAGCTGCCACAGGTAACCCGCGCCTGACTGCCCATTGCCTGCGCCATACGTGGAATAGTAATGCTAGTGCTGCAGGTATTGATCTGCTACACAGGGCGCTGATAGGTGGTTGGGCAGCGAGTGGAAAAGACTCAATGTTCTCCAAGCGTATGACCAGATACGGGGCTAAGGGATTGCAGCGATCCAAGGTGGTGATTGCGTTAGCTGAGAGCCAAAGTAGGGTGCTAGAGCATCTGTTGGCTATAGAACCTCCAGTGCCCAGCAACGTAGTCAGCATCAATAGGCGTGGTTAGCATTTTAAGAAGTAATAAAAATTGCTAATGCCCTATTGCTGGCGTTTTCCTTCCACAAACACCGCTGTTCTTTTGAGGCTGCCGTCTTTAGCGTAATACTTGAAGATTCCATGCTTCTTGCCGAAGTTGTAAGGACCTTCACTTGTTATATGGCCGTCTCTACTGTAATACTTAGCAACACCATGTATCTTCCCTTTTGAAATCACCGTCTTCCTTTGGACTGTGCCATTTTTGTGAAACGCAATCAAAGGTCCATCCTGTCGAACACCGTTTCTGTAGATATGCTTGTAAGTGAGCTGCCCGTTAGAGTAATACTCTTGATACAGACCATGAAGTCTGCCATCTTTGTTTGTTCCCTTCCTTACAACCTGCCCGTTGCTCCAACAAAACTTGAAAGGACCGTTTTCTGGTCCAGCATCAAGTAAGACCATCTGCTGACCTGGCTGGATTCCTTTTTCAAGAACACAAAGGACTTCGTCAGCTGAGTAGCTAATACTGCTAATTAATATGCCCAAAAATAAGATTAATGCTTTCATTCGCCAAAAACCTCCTATAAATGACCAGTCAATAATGCAGACTAGAGAGCATAAAGTCTAGCTGATTAATGCTGTAGATGCAGTATAGTTACCCTATAAATACAGCATAATAACGTATAGTATGTATAGCATGTTAAGGTGCACATCTTGGTTATGATTACTACCGTATATAATATGTTCATATGTCTGTAATTTAGGTATATAAAGTGTATAGCTAGTCACTTTTTTCTTGACATTTGGGTAAAAATATGTTATAATATTGGTATAAAGAATCGCCAGAAAGCCTAGAGTTTCCCCTAGCTGTTCGGTGCTAGTCCAACAGGGGGAGAGCAATGAACAGTATCAAGAAAGAGTTAGAAAAAGAGCAGTGGCGAAACGATCTATTTCCAATACTACTGCTGTTAAAGCAAGAGTTACCATCGTGGAAGGCCAGAGCAGACGCGCTAAATGCGGCTAATCTGACAACCTTTTACTCAAAGCCGTGGACTAAACAGAACGTCCATAAACTGTTCTGCTCCTACTGGGATAACGACCTTGGTCGCTACAGTTGGTGCGAACACAAAAAAGCACTTGAGGAGCTAGCTAGGCTAGTTCAATAAAAGGTTATCACTATGAAAGCGCAACTTGTATCAGACTATGATCTGCTCACGTTTGAGATCAACAATATTATCTACCACGCATTGCCTATCAAGGGTCATCCTAGCTACTACGCTACCACATCAGGCCATATCCTAAGCACTAAAAGAGGCGAAACAATATTGCTCTCAGGTCGAGAAAGTAACGGTTATCTGAGAGTGCTGTTAGGCCGTAAAGAAATGAGAGTGCACCGCTTAGTGGCAGCTACTTATTTTGAGCAACCTGATGCAGATCGCTATGAATCAGTGCGCGATCAAGTTAATCACATAGATGGCAACAGACAAAACAATGCCGTCACCAATCTGGAGTGGTGTTCCGCAAAAGAGAACTATGACCATCTCTGCCAAGTGCTTCGCGCAGAGGATGCAGTAGGGGTAAACCATGCCTAATGACGATAGAGGAACGCTACGTCTTACTGTAGGGAAAGACTTAGCACTGGAGGCTCAGGCTTTACTTGCTGAGCAAGGTGCACCAATGAATGTTACTCAAGCAGTAAAGACCCTTCTAACTTTTGCTATTCAAACTAAGCAAGCTGCACTGTCGGCTGGAGATGTTAATAATGACCAAGGTCGCCCAACAAGGTAGTCACGACAAGTATCAACTGGCAGATTGGCTTCGCAGTAGATTCTATTTTATAAAGCAGCAAGGCGGCCAAACCATCTACTATGATGCTGAAACTGGTGTTCGCACACTCACCAAAATGCACTTAGTTGAACATCTCATCAGTCAGGGGATGCATTCAGACGACCCGCTAAGCACTGGACTGGAAATAATTAATAACGTGTTCTTTACGCCAATAGTACTTCAGGAAGTCTATCTGCCTCGCAGACCAAAGGTTGTTAATATCCAAGGAAACCATCATCTTAATGCGTGGAGTGAGCCAACAATAGAGCCTGACAATGCGATCAGTGCCAAACCTTTTCTTGAGCATCTGAGAAGAATGCTGGGTTCTAAAGCTAAAGCTGACTATCTCATAGATATGGTGGCCTACCGTTACCAAAATCCTAAAATGCTAAATGACCAGAAGCCCCACGTTGCTTTCTATCTTTACGGTGAGAAGCACGGTTATGGGAAAGGGCTATTCGCAGGTACGCTGGAAGCAGTGTTTGGTGAATCTGCAGTCACCAAGGTGATAGATCAGTCTGCGTTGAACTCTATGTCTGCCGTAGATGTTTGGACTCGCACTTGGGCTGTAGTGGAAGAAGTTGACGTGAAGAAAGGCAGTACAGATTACAACAGGCTGAAGACTATGATTGGTGGTGGAGCTTTCAGTGCTGCTCGTAAAGGAGAGCATTTCAGAAAGCACGAAAGTCCTGCTCAGCTGTTCATGTTGTCAAACCATGCTCCGACCTTTATAGAGCCTAACGACAGACGGTTCTTTATCAGTGAGTGGACTACTACATTTGAATCTGTAGAGGAAAAGAACAACTACTTTAGTCAATATGCCGCTTGGCTTAAAGAGGAAGGTGGTTACTCAGCTATTGCCAGCCTGCTTGCTAAGCGAGATATTAGCCAAGTCAAAATTGAAGCGCCAGCGATGATGACTGAAGAGAAACAAGCCGTAGTGTCGCTAATGACTGATAGGGCTGTTGAGGAGATCAAGCTCATCATGGAAGAGCAGCCAGCTGCTATCTGCTTTACTGCTGATGCGTTTAAGTCTATCTGGGATGACCACGATGTTCCCAAAAACCAACAGAAGTACAAGCTATCAGAGGCAGGCTTGTTAGCAACGCCCAAGAAGAGATATAGCGGCCCGACATTCCAGTTTTGGATTAGGAAAGGATGGCAGCTTCAGGTCAGAAACGGTAGGAAAACAATGCTGTCCAACAAGGCTGAGCAGTTGGTTAAGGAGCTTGAGAATGACGAGGGCTATAAAGCTGCGGTAGAGGCAAGGAAGGCAGACTCCTTCCTATAAAATAAGCTTTAGATATCAATAAGTTAGCAGAGTGAGTGGCTACGCAGGTGCTGTAGAGCAGTTGAATAACTAGCTTTAAATCTGTACGAATGCTTCGCAACCTCCTGATATTGCTTGGTTTAGGAGTTATATAGATGACCCTTAGGCGAAACAAAATGAGGGGTTAATTAGTCAAGGTTTCGGGATTAAGTTGCCATTCAGGTCGTATGATTCTGGCTGGCCCAATAGAACGCCTGCTTTCCAGTTTAATTTAGCCCTGATCGCTCCGTTTTCATGGTACATCTCTTCAATGCCATGTTTAACTCCATTTTTATATTCCCACTTCCCTTTTTTGTTACCGTCATTCGTGTAGCTTCTTATTACTCCATCAAGCAGGTCTCGAGAATAATTATAATCAAACTCTAGCTCACCCGATTCATAGTAAGCCTTGTAAGGCCCATGCTTTTTACCTTCAATATACCCGCTAGAATACTTTACCTGGCCCGATTCATAGTAAGCCTTAGTAGCTCCATCTTTTTTACCTTCAATGTACTCAATCGACAACTTTACTTGGCCCGATTCATAGTAAGCCTTAGTAGCTCCATCTTTTTTACCTTCAATGTACTCAATCGACGACTTTACCTGGCCCGATTCATAGTAATCCTTGTAAGCCCCATGTTTTTTACCTTCAATGTAATCCATCGACGACTTTAGTTGGCCTGATACATAGTATCCCAGGCTTTGTCCATCTCTCTTGCCTCCACTAAAGTTTTGGGAAGCCTTTAGTTGGCCTGATTCATAGTAACTTTTGGAAGTCCCATTTTTTTTACCTTTAATGTAATCAATCGACACCTTTAGTTGGCCTGATTCATAATACTCAAGGTGTTGTCCGTCTTCTTTACCTGCAATATATTCAAGCGAGCCCTTTAGTTGCCCTGATTCATAGTAACTTTTGGAAGTCCCATCTTTTTTGCCTGCACTATAGTTGACCGAAGCCGCTAGCTGACCTGATTCATAGTAAGACTTGTGGATATCAATTTCCTCACCTAGCGAATAAACTTTGATCGCTTTAACTTGGCCAGACTCATAAAAAGACTCTATGATCCCATCCCTCACCCCAGCCAAGTAATTTTGGGAATACTGTAACTCGCCGTTGCCAAAGTACTTTCGCTGCTCCCCGTGTAGCTTTCCCTCTTGGTAATTTTGTTCCTCACTGACCCGATTGTTCTGGGAGTAGCTAACTGCAGTGCCAGTGAAAGGAAGATCAGCAGAGTTTTTTATATATATCAAATCATCCCTCTGTGTGAGAGCGCTTAAGAGGGTTATCCCCTGCTTACTCTGCGAGTGAGTTTCATTTCCGTCAAGAGCATTAACACTTTGAAAAGACAGCAACGCTACAAGTACTGGGAGGTATCTCATTAGCTATAAGTCCTGTAATTTATTTTACAGCTATATAGTACACGCACGTTTGTGCAATAGTGAATAGGTGCTTGAGGGTAGTGCAGAATTCTTGAAATCAGCCTACTTTGTATCTGGGCAGATACAGTAACTATACAAGGAGGCTCAGTAGCCCCCCGTGGGGTATAAGTTTTCTGGGAATGAAGATTTGACCACTTATTTGACCACTTTTGTGACTTTAGGTTGGTTTTGCCTAGTCTTAGAGCGGGATACAGCGGGGTTTTGTCAGTTATGTGGTGCCCAGGAGAGGACTTGAACCTCCACCCCCTTGCGAGGACCAGCACCTGAAGCTGGCGTGTCTACCAATTTCACCACCTGGGCATTTCTTGGATTTACTGAGTTGCGAGTTGCTGTGCAAAAC
>Ga0206129_10007064_pt1 | contig 11182 bp, 9 predicted proteins | sample Helgoland_Spring_8_FD_148616 | JGI IMG/M metagenome (GOLD analysis project Ga0206129, IMG submission 148616) | Pelagic subsurface seawater microbial communities from Kabeltonne, Helgoland, North Sea - Helgoland_Spring_Bloom_20160502_2 | ecosystem: Environmental > Aquatic > Marine > Epipelagic ...
TAAAACAAATCTGCAAAAAGCTGAAAAGCTTTTTGATTCTGCAACAAAAATCAAATCTAGTTCCGGAGTGCCTTGGTATTACCTTGGAAAATTGAACCATTCTAGAAAACAAACCAAAATAGCTTCTACGAACTTTAAAAAAGCTCATAGATATGAAGAAACGAAAGGTAAATCTGCCTACCAACTTGCGATAATAAATCTGCATTACAAAAAACCAGCGGAAGCAGAAAAATACTTTCTGGAAGCTTTAAGCCTAGATGTCAAAAAAAGTAATTGCCTGCTACACATTGCAGAAATTTTTTCTTTGAAAAAAGAGTACAAAAAAGCAATAACACACCTTAAAAATGCATCAGAAATTGTCGCACTAGAAGAACAACATGAATACACTGCATCTAATCTTTACTGCGAAGCCTCTAACTTCGTTCTTGCTAGAAAACACTTGAAAAATGCGTTTAAGAAAAAAAAATTACGATCGAAAATTATTATTAAAAATTACCAAATAAATAAATTATTAAAAATACACCAAAAGGAAGAAGACATACTTACGGCTGCGATAAAATTAAATCCAGATTATTTCGAATCTTATTTTGAGCTAGGCTTACATTTCATCAAAGAAAATCGAATCGAGGATGCTCAAAGGATGTTTACCAAAGCATGTCATAATAACTGGGAACACTGCGAATCTCACTTCGAATTGGGCAAGATCGAATGTAACTTAAAAAATACTTCAAAAGCAAAAATGCACTTTAAGATCGTGCTTGATTTGAACAACAATCATTCGGAAGCAATTAGAATGATTGAAAAGATCGCCTGAATTCAAATATTATCTTTTCTCGAAGCAATACTAGCGAAGGGAATACTTAGAAAATAAAGCACTCCGACAGAGAATAAGAAAATCCATGTCTCTTTCATAAAGATAGAAACTCCTAAACACACCGCAAGAAGTACTAAGAGTGCTTTATTGGAAGCAACATTGAATCTCACATTCCTAAATGAAAAAGTAGGAAGCCTCGATATCATTAAAGAAGAAATTAAAAAGACCCAACAAATTATCAATACTGGATAAGAAGAGGTTGTAAAACTAACATCAAAACGAGCAAAAATAAAATCGAGGCCTAGTGGCATCAAGACGAGTCCCGCTGCTGCTGGTGCAGGTACACCTAAAAAGTAGCTTTTACTTTCTTTTTCGTTCGTTTGTCCCATATGCATGACATTAAATCGAGCAAGTCTGAAGGCATTGCATGCAGAATAAAACAAAAATGGAATCCAATACCATTCCAATAAAAATTCTTGATCTGTTGATATAATAGGTTCACGAATCCAAAGAAAAGTTATAATTGCTGGAGATACACCAAAGCTAATTGTATCGGCAAGACTATCAAGTTCGGCACCAAAAGGGGAAAATGCTTTAAGTAGTCTTGCAGATAAGCCATCAATCATATCAAAACATGCAGCAACCAGTATACAAAGGACTGCATTCTGCCAATTACCATCCAGCGCAAATCGAATTCCAGTTAAACCAGAGCATAGTCCTATCGTGGTGAAAATATTAGGTAGCAACTTAGGCAGCGAGATTTTCTTGTTTTGATTACTTGCTCCTATCGAACTCATAATGAGGAATAAAGATTTTGTGAGTCTCGACGCGGAGCTATTAATTCAGTGCCGTATGAACGATTAATCAGTCTAACCCATTGCTCATTTAATTTTTCAAACGGATTCGAAATTGCAGCAGTTACACAATTTTGAGAGTCAGTAAAAAATAAAAAAAAATGATTGTCTTTGATTTCCTGATTCAAATCACTTTTGATATCGAATATTTGATTAGACAGAATTTCTCTGATGATTGGATCCGTCCCGCTGAGTTCGGAAATAGAAATATCAACAGTCATTAAGGGAGAATCTTTGCAATTATTATTTGAAAAAGTCGTGATTCGCTCTCGAAGGGAATTTAAAAATCTCGTAACTGTAACAAAAACTCGTGTGCCCATAGTGTGAATATCTAAAATAGTTTCTGTACCTTCGTTTGGGAACCTGGATAGTCGCATGCAGAAATTATCTGAATTAGGTTCCGGTAAAACTAAGGACGCAGAAAGAGTCGAGGCTTGACGCTCAATCAGATGCGCGAATGATAAATAGGGTAGTTTCAACAAATACAATAAGCAACTTCAGTGCCATTTAATAAACTTATCGATGAATAAAAACTATATTTTTTTACTATCTATAACCCTGTTAGTCAGTTCGTGCAAAGAACAATGGGACCCCAATGCACAATTCAGTCGCCAGGCTGAGCATATAAAGCTGCTGAAGGAAAATTATGAGGCAGAACTCGAGTCGAGTGCCAAAGACAGGCTCAAGTCCCTTGAGGGTAATCTTTTATTACAAGTGAAATCTGGTATATCCAATAGTCAACTCACCAATTTGGTTGGTTTTAAATACATAGTGCTAGCTCAAAATAAAGAGTTAGGACAAAATTGGGAAAGGCGACTATACAAATGGGAAGATATCGTAGAATCGAAATGGGGTACAAGTTCTCTCGAATTTAAATTTTGTAAAAAAAATATAGACTTCTTCGTGGTGACCAAAAACGATATTAATGTAGTGAATATTGAGTATTTGTAATTCTAGAATTTGCTCCCTGCCGTTCTTTCATATGTAACAAGAAGTTTAGCCACTGCACCTTCACTTTTTAAAGAAGGTAAAATTGATAACAGGCGCCATCCCTCTTTCGCTAGTTCATTATTCCTCATATTCAGTAAATCAGCTAGTTTTTCGCTTATATCGTCTCCCTTGATTCTAATTCCAACCGGAGATATTGAAATTGTTTTATAATCAAATTGTTTTTGGTTAACCATTATTTAATAAACAACTTCATTAAACAATCCAAATTGTAATAAATACACATCTCAGAATAATTAATATTAGCTTTGGTTCTTAAATGAAACCTCTTCTCCTTTGTCTTTACCATAGTATTTATTGTAGTACTTGTAGCGGAAGTATCCGTACCCATAATAACCAGAATAATAATAGCCCGGAGTCTTCTTCTGTGGTAAATCGTTTAAAACGACTCCCAATACATTAACCCCTGTATCCTCTAAGTTCTCAACTAAGTTCTTTGCTACCTTTCTTGATACCTTCCCGTAGCGTGTTACAAAGAGAACTTCATCAACTTTGCGCGCGATTGCCAATGAATCGGGAAATAGTCCAATGGGAGGGCTATCAACAATAATCACATCAAATTCTCTCCTTAACGCGGCAAGTACAATATCAAATTCTTTCTGTTCTAACATTTCTGTTGCGGCACGAGTTTTTCCACCTGATGGCAATATAAATAAATTAGGATGAATTTCGTGCGCTGTACTCCGAATAGAGGAATCTATTGTTTCTGGATTTCTTGCTGCTTCATTAATTAGAGTCACTAACCCTTTTTTATTTTCTAAATCACAAAATTTATGCAGGCCTGGGCGCCTTAAATCAAAATCTATTAAAATCGTCTTTCTGCCGTGATTCGCACAACTGTATGCAAGGTTTGCAGAAATCAAACTTTTTCCCTCACTGGGAATAGCAGATGTAATTAGAATGCTTTTGGGATAATCAGTAAGTGAATTCATTTGTATTTTACCATACATACTACGAAACGATTCTGTTAAGCCATCATCTAGGTCATTGCCTACAATTAGGGGTCGTTGAATCTCCTCTACATCAGATATTTTTGGGATTCCTGCAATAAGGTCTTTCCCTATGAAGACTTCTACATCAAAAGGAGACTTCACTCGGTTATCGACAAACTCCAAGCAAATCGGGATAGCGAAGAATAGACCTACAAATATGTATAATCCATTATTTCTTATTTTTGCCTTATCAGGAGTGAAAGGAGCTCCCGGCAAGAATGCAAATTGTTCTTTGTGTAAGGGCTCCTCTTGCTCTGATGGTAGTGCTTGTTCGATTCGAACCTCGTTTAAGCGTCTCTGAATTTGATCTGTACTGGTTCGGACTACAGCTAGTTCTCTTCCCTTATTAACGAGCCATTCTTCAATATCGCTTAATTTCATCGATTCTTGTTGTACTTTGTTCATTGCCTGTTGAAATTCTTTTTCCTGAGCAATTAATTGAATCCTTTGGTCTTTAAGGTCCTCAATTGCTGAAGTAACTTCCACAATTAATGAGCTTTTGATTTCTTGAACCTGTCTCGCATTTTCAAGCATCTTAGGGTGCCTTTCCAAATAACCAGTGGAACCTTCTTCGTACCTTTGTCGAGATTTTTCTAAATCGTATAGAGTTTGCCTTAAATTAGGAACATTTCCATAGTTCTCGATTGCATCAATTTCAAAAAAATCTTTTATAACTGCGATGTCATTGTCTATATCTTGAGAACGACTTGAATTTGCCCTGGTTCCAATTCTGGCTTGGATTTGAAGCACTTGCCTTAATAAGGAATCTATTTTTATTTGCTCTAACTTCGAACTGGTTACCTCTGAGGAATATTGGCTTTTTCTGACTGCACTATCTTTTTTTTCGTCTTCAATAAAAGGTAATCCTAGGTCTTTTTTATATAATGACATTTCTTCCCCAAGAAATTGTTCTTTTTCGAGACTTTGTTTCAATAAATTTTCTAATAAATCTCGAACCGACTCTACTTGCTGGCTTTTTCGGCTTTTATGCAATTTCTCGTATTCTACTTGAACAATATCCGCAACTAGCATTGCACCTTTTGGGCTTCTCGAAGTCGCTGAAATGATAAAACGTGGCCTTCCATCCGAAGGTGGGGTTACATTGATTGAGTAAGCAACAGTCGACTCAATTGAAACTGGAATACCATCCCTTAAATAGGGAGCAAGCATTATGGATTTAAATTCTGGATTATCGGAAATTTTCTGAATTACCCCTGCCCTGAGTTCTTGACTGTTAAGGCCCTCTCTGTGCTTGGCAACCAAGCCTTGCACTTGGGTATCACGATCTACTTTTTGGAGATTAAGTACCGCTGGTGGAGGTAACAATCTAAATGAAGAAGAGGAGCTAAAATATTCAGTATCTTGGAAATTAATATAAACATATGCCAACGAGAATGGTAATGCTAATGCGACCGCGAGTAACCACCGATCTCGAATGATAAGAATGATTTCAGCAATACCTTTCGTTTTGCTTTTTGAACGACTTGATCCAATCGAATCCGAATTCGATACTTCCTCCTCCATTAAAACAACCTTTCCGGTACTTCAATCCGATCACCGGGATAAATCCAAAACCTTTTTGGAGACTTAAGATCCAAGGAACCTGTGCTTAATGCCTCCACATTCACTTCGTAAGTTTTCGTATCCTTTAATGCACCTAATTTATCGTAAAATGTTCGCGTGACGAAAACCTTATTCTTACGTGCAATATCTGAAAATCCACCTGCTCTTGCGATGACTTCAACAATATTCATCGCCTCAACCTCGGGAGGAAATACATAAGGTCCCTTTTTATTAATGGATCCGGATAAAAAGACCACTCGATCTGAATATTGTAGGACTAATACATTAACAATCGGGTTTTTATAAATTAATTGTTTTCGATATTCAGAAATTAAAATACTTTCCACCTGGCTTGTACTTAGTCCCGATACTTTTAGTTCACCTAGATAGGCAGCCCGTGCCTTACCATATCGATCAATGAGAACATCAACAGTAGATTCAGTTTCACCTCTTATTGATATCCTTATTTTGTCGCCGGTCCTTATTTTATAACCAGAAGGGTCTTTAATAATAGAAGAATCGTTATTGTACTTTGGTTGGGAGCATAAACTAGTAGGCAAAACAACTATACAGAAAATTAATGAAAATATAGTGTGTAACTTTTTATATTTCATTTTCAAAACCTTCCAGTAATATCTACCCGAAGTAAGTGTCTTCCGTAATTATCCGATGGCTGGTCAATAAAGGAATAATCGTAGGATGTGCTTCCAGTGAGGTACTCAGATAGTTGTTTAGACAGGCCAAAGCCAAAGCCGTATTGGTCAAGACTTGTAGGGTCCTTAACAGTGGTTGTTTCGGGATAAGTATAGCTAACCGTTCCTAATGTTAAATACGCGGTGGATGTAATCTCTTCGGTGATACGGTGATTTGCGCTAAAACGACTCATTGTACTAAATGTTGAAAAACCTTGAGATGATGGGGAAAAAGAACGATTTAAGTTAAAACCGAAAGATGTTTTTCTATTCAAAGCCCATTGCAGCGAAATGCTGGTAGTTAAATTGTCTTGTTTGGAAGTTAGCCCATTGTCATAGTTTTGGATAGTATAACCTAACTGAGCTGTGCCAGAAAGTTTCGAGGAATATTCACCTTGTGTTCCAAAAGAAAAAGATTGTGAATCGCTATTGGCTAAACTTAGTGAATTTGACTGTTCAGCTTTGGACCTTTGATAAGAGTAGTCCGAATAAAAGTCTAATTTCTCAGAATATATGTAGAATGCTCGAACCGAAAGAGGAAGAGTGCTTAAATCTTGATAGGGTTCCTCTCTAGTTGAACCTGCTTGATAATTTTTTAAATTGTAAGAGGTACCCCCTCCCAAACCAAACTTCGGACTATGGTTATATCTAACATTAAAACCAGCATCGAAATAAGAGTAGGAAACTAAGTCCTGCTCCAATACACTAGCACCTACGCTTTGCCCGAGGTCAAAAGTTGCATCAAAACGGATTTTTGCATTATTAGAAATGCGTTTATTTTTAGAGAGAGTTTCATCAAAGTCTATAGAAAAAGTTGTGATTGGTCGGTTGTAACTTTTATCATTATTTTTGGTATATTGTACGAACTCAATACCAGCGGAACCTGTAAATGAAAACCATCTTACTTTCTTCGTAAAATGTAATGCTGGAGAGAACCGAATAATAAAATCGTCTTCGCTTTTAAGCTCATTCTTCGCAATCAGTGGGCTGGTCGATTTCTTGGCACCCTCAAAAGATTTTGATGAGATTCCAAATGCTCTGGAATCATATTCAAGACTCAGAACTCCGCTAGCGTCAATCTTACCAAGATCGCCTTCAATTAAGCCCAGCAGGTTTACGCCAAGCAAAAAAAGGATAACTTTAAGCAGTAAAAAATATTTCAAGAAAAAATATAAGGATTTCATTGTGTGGGTGTAAGGTATAGTATCAATATGAATGACGAGCAGTTATATTGTCAATATCTTCATGGTAAATTCACATGACCTATTTAAACTTTAAATTTCGATGATATTAACACCTCATTTTCTGATTTTATTAATAATTTTTATTACTTGGGCAAAGGCTGGTTTGGCGGGAGATTGGTTGCTATTTACAATTGATTGCATAACGATTTTGTACCTTACTTTTTATTCGAAGAAAATTGTAGCGGATCGAAAAATAATCCTTTTCTTGATTCCTGTTATAATAATTTGTTTCCAATTTTATGCTTCGTGCATGAACCCATCGTACAGGCAATTAGAAAACAATGACTTGGCTGAACTCGACATTGTTAATTTAATAAAAAACGAACAGAATTTGTCAAAAAAAATTCTGACATCTGAAGGTATTGAAAGTGTAATTCTAACTTACTCTAGAGATCCAAGTTTAGCGACTTCCTTATTTTTTGATCTTCAAAATAGATATTTCGATAAATTCCCAAATAGTACCAGTTCAACTGCAGTTTTATTAGAAAAATATGAAAACTTAATATCTCTCAAACCTAACCCTTTAGTTCCTTGCCTTGCAATATTTAACTATAAATTAATCTATAGTTTCATTCACTTCATATCACAAATATTGATAGGTGTGGTATTTTATTCATTACTTAACGATAGAAAGTTTATTCGTAGTGTGTGTAAAATCTTGGTAATAAATGCTGGCGTTCTTTCGCTACTAGGAATATTACAAAAGATTAATTATGTCCCTGGTGATGATGTTTTAGAAATATGGGGTATCTGGGATACTCCTGAACCGAGATATTATTTTGCCAGTTTTACCTATAAGAATCATTGGTCAGCATTTGCGCTACTTATGATCAGTTTATCAACTGGCTTAATTATTAATTCCGCCCAAAGAAAAGGCTTACATAACTTATCATCACCATTAAATATAATTATGATCATAAGTTTGTTACCTTTAATTATATCAATACCATTGTCTGGTTCGAGATCAGGATCAATTCTTCTAGTACTTTTATATTTAGGTATTGTACTAATAATTGTACTAAATTTTAAGTTTTATAAAGTAAAACATCTATCTTTAATCGCAATGAGTATAATTACTTTTTTTGCTTTCTGTTATTTTTTCACAAAAATGATTGATGAGAAAACTACCGATGAAATGAATAACAACTTTGATATACAAATCACTAATCTCAACAAAGGGAAATATCCTCTAAGAATACTCCTATGGAAAGACTTATTATCACAAATCAGCGAAAAACCATTCTTCGGCCACGGTTTTCAATCTTACCGTACGATCAATCCCGCATTTCAATCCATGGGAGTGAGAACAGAAAGAAATGTTGTTCTTAATAACGCTCATTCTAAATTCATTCCTCTTATTCATTCAGGGCATAACGAAATTCTAGAAAAAATATCGGAGTTCGGTATTTTTGGTTTTGTGTTGATCATACCCCTCTTTTGTTATGTTTCTCACGTGTTTGTTATCACTCATTCTTTATTTGTTAAAATTTTGATTTTTGGATGTTTAGTTTTTGTATTATATTCATTTATAGATTTTCCGTCTCAAACACCAATTTGCTTAATAACATTCTCAATTGTGATAGGGTTATTAGTTAAATATCATGCAATTTCTAAAACATAAATTTTATCTTTAAATTTTATTGATTCAAATTAAGTTGAATTTTGTTCAAAATTGGTTTCTGTTATGTTTGTTCTATGTATTTGTTGCCCTTACCATATATTAGATCAGTTCTCCTTGCGATTACTGTGCTTGCTGTAGCGGGCAGAATTTCAGGAATTACAATAAATGAGTCTTTGATAGAAGCTGCACTGCTGATTAATTTAACCTCGAGTAATAATACTGAACAGGTAGCCAATAGAAGATTTTCTAATGTTTACTCCGAGATCGATGTAAATCTATCTACGGAAATTGATTCAGAAATAGCGGACGCGAACCAATCGCAGAAAGATGCTATTGAAAACTCTTTTAAAACTATTTTGTCTAGTTATCCAAACGAAAATAAAAGTGATGCAGTAGAATACGCGATCAACTACCTGTCCCAGAATAAAGATATTTTTAATATTACAAACGAAAAATTTCTTTCTACAATTGAATCCATATTGTCCGCATTGATTGAAACAACCGATTTTACCGATTTAACAACGTCCTTTCAAGAATTACCTCTTCGAATTTTGGGTAACCTTATTCCGAAAACAGTAAATTCGTGGGGCCAAAATGCAGCCAACTGGTCTGGTTTACTAGCCGAAGTTTTTATAGACTCTATTTCCAATTCTTCCAAACTTAACCCACAAGAAAAGCTTAACCTTCAAGCAGTGACTATCAAAGCTACCTTAAGTGGTGTTCTATCGCTTATTGACAAGGGCGAGGACTCAGCAATTGGTTTTAGTCCCGGAATTGAAGAAATTACTGATTTAACGCAAGATAATACTAAAATGGGTTTCGGCGGTCCATACACACAATTTAAAAAATTTGATGAAAGCAAAACTGTCATTGTTCATAAAACAACCTCAGGACTGTCTAAAGCCATTTTTAAAAATATCGGACTAAACAACGGTCAAGCTAGCATAAAAGAAGATTATGATAAATACACAAGTATCTTGGCTACAAATTCTATTGAAGGAGCACTAGAGTATTTGTTAGCTCTAGAAAATGAAGATCACAGTCTATTTGCCTACGAATTATCTAAAGTAATTGCGAACAGCCTTTCGTACAATGCTGTACTAGATTCAACTACAAGAAAAAACTTCAATCAAGAATCACTCCCCTCCTATGTAGCTGAAAAAATAGCCGAATCAGTTGCTTCAAAATCTGTTGGCTATCTATTGGAAAATGGGGCCCGTTATGATATTAGTAATATGGCTCAATCAGTTAGCTTTGGTTCAGCACAGGGTTCTCAACTTGCTTCAGTTAACGAAAAAGCCCTCGATTACCCCGATAATTGGGCAGCATTTAGTAGAAAGGAGATTGCAAAAAAATCATCCGAAGGAAGCTCATACGGTGCAGTCAACATGGCAGCTTCAAAGTACATATCACCTGACTTATATACAAATGGGGAAAAACCATCAGAAAATACTAATTGGAAAGATATTCTTAATGTCGCACAAGGTACTTCTATGGGATCACTTACTGCTAATACAGCGATGTCTGTTTATTTTCCAGCAGAACAACAATCAATTATCAATTTTTCTTCGCATGGTACAACCTATGGAAGCGTGAGTGCCGAAAGTCTTAGCCTCATCTTACCCGAACCCAATAATCCAACAAGCGAAATCAAGGTTGATGTTGCAAGAGCTAGTGCCATTGGGGCAACCACTGCAGCTACATTTGAAATAGTCGCCCTACTTGACGCTAAGCCCCATCTTGATACATCAGATATTAATACACTGAAAACAATTGAGGCTGCAACATATGGAACAACATACGGTGCTATACAAGCGGGAACAGAAAGTTTAAATAGTGATGCTGTAATGCTTAAGCAGGCATCTAAGCAAGGGGCAACATCAGGTTCATTAAACGGAATTGGCTTAGGGTTAGGTAAACCATTGGAAGAAGCCGTAAATGTTGACTTAAATTCTAAAGCTGCAGTGCTACAAACTATTACGAATACCAATTCGATTGCATCCACGAATGCTAGCAGAAGCATTGCGACAAAATCAATCAAGACAAGTTCTAGCGATATGCTACTTTTGATGAGAAAATTCAATATTAGTCCCAAATTTACTAATCCAACTCGTATTTACAAAGACACAAATTCCAAAGTAGATAGTTCTGAAATTCCCACGGCAGAATCAACAATAGAATTTGCCTCCCCTATCTAGAAAAGTTAAAAAATTCTGTTCTGATCTTTTATTACTGCCTTCGTTAAGAATGTTTATTATAGTTACACTATGACAGATTCAACTTCAAATATTGGACTTATTGGACTCGCAGTGATGGGGCAAAATTTGGCTCTTAACATCGCGGACCATGACTATAAAATTTCTGTGTATAACAGGACTTTTTCTAAAACAGAAA
>Ga0206129_10007071_pt1 | contig 11177 bp, 4 predicted proteins | sample Helgoland_Spring_8_FD_148616 | JGI IMG/M metagenome (GOLD analysis project Ga0206129, IMG submission 148616) | Pelagic subsurface seawater microbial communities from Kabeltonne, Helgoland, North Sea - Helgoland_Spring_Bloom_20160502_2 | ecosystem: Environmental > Aquatic > Marine > Epipelagic ...
TTAAGGGGTTTTCATCCTGTAACGCCATAGGTAACAAAGACTGCGGTGCATCTTGAAAACAAACCGGTCTGGCAAATCTTTTGATGGCATCAGCTCCCACCGAGGTACTATTAGGAGCCGTGGTCGCTGGAAAAGGACCTCCGTGAATAATGGAATGACCTACCTCAACGCCCGTAGGTACACCATTAAAGATAATCCGACCTACTTTTTCTTGTGCCAAAACAATTAAATGCACTTGTTCTTCAAATTCTGTCTCCTCCCCCATAAAACTAAGGGTCAATTGTCCCTCTATTTGCATTAAAATCTCAGCCAATTCTTCTTGATGTTCGCACAAAACAATCAGAGAATAAGGACCAAATATTTCTTGAGACATTTTGGGATGGGTAAGGAATTTTTTACCACTGGTTAAGGCTAAACTGGGTTGAACCGCTAAAGCACCCTGAGCTTTGGTTCCCTGACCGAGTAAAGTATATGCCTTTTCTGATGAAATTTCAGCAATACTAGCTTCATACTTATCGTAAATGGCTCTATTAAGCATCACCTCTCCAAGTGTTTGTTGAATAGCATCGGTCATCTTTAAACAGAAATTCTGGGCTGCCTCCCCTTCAATAGCTAAAATCAAACCAGGATTGGTACAAAACTGCCCAACGCCCATATTGATAGAACCCATTAAGGTAGAAACCATTTTGGGATCCTCTAATGCTGAGGGAAGTAGAACGATGGGATTGATACTCCCCATTTCTCCATAAAAGGGTATGGGCTCCTTACGTTTTGATACCAAATCCAATAAGGCAGTACCTCCATTGAATGAACCGGTGAAACCTATTGCTTTGATACCGGGATGCTGAACCAAAGCAGCGCCCAATTCATAGCCTTCATCAATGATTGATGAAAATATACCTTTAGGCAAGTTGCAGCGCTCAAGGGCACGGGCAATGGCATTGCATATACATTGGTGGGTACCCAGATGGCTGTTATGTGCTTTAACTATTACCGGATTTCCCGAAGCTAAAGCAGAAGCTGTATCCCCCCCGGCCGTCGAAAATGCTAAAGGGAAATTAGATGCACCGAATACAGCTATTGGGCCCAAAGGCACCAGACATTTTCTAATATCTGATTTCGGCAAAGGCTGGCGATCAGGTAGTGCGGTATCAATAGAGGCCTCAACCCAAAACTCCTCTTGGGCCACTTCGGCAAATAATCTTAACTGTCCTAAGGTCCTTCCTGTTTCACCTTGAATTCGTCCAGCGGGTAGACCTGTTTCCAATGTGGCAATACTTAAAATTTCTTCTTTAACCGCTTCAATCTCATCGGCAATGGTCTCTAACAAAATCGCACGCTCATTGCCGCTGGTCTTGCGGTAAACCATAAAAGCCAACTGCGCATCGGTAACCTTATGGTTCAGCTCCTCTGGGGTACTTATTACATACTCTTGAGCTAGGAAATTTCCAGTTCTTGGATTGAGGGTCTGAATAGTTTTGGGGCTCATTTACGATATAATTTTATAACGAAAGATAATCAGGCAGTGGAGGTCTACTCGCAAGGCTGGACTCAATGGTTTGGAGCACTTGTGCTCGAGTGTCTCCCGAAAGTGGTATTCTTGGAGGACGCACAATTTCAGATCCTAAATTTACTTTTTCTTCGGCTAACTTAATATTCTGTACCAACTGAGGATTAATGTCTAATTCTAATAATGGCAAAAACCATCGATAAATGGCAATCGCTTCGGAAATTCTTCCCGCCTTAATTAAACGATAAATAGCCACCGTCTCTCTTGGAAATGCGCATACCAGACCGGCCACCCAACCCACTGCACCCATCAATAAAGATTCTGCAGCCAAGGTATCAACCCCACACATGATCTGGAAGCGATCACCAAATCGATTGATCATTCGAGTAATATTTGAAACGTCGCGACTCGACTCTTTGACCGCAACAATATTTTGACATGCCGTCAGTGACTCAAACATGTCTAGTGTAACATTAATCTTATAATCTATGGGATTGTTATAAATCATGATCTCAAGATCAGTACTGTTCGCAATAGCCTTGAAATAGGCAACCGTTTCATCATCTGTGGCTTTATATCGCATGGGCGGTAACATCATCAACCCATCAGCACCCTCCTGCTGTGCCGCTTTTGCGGCAGCTATAGCTCCTGCCGTCGTTTGCTCAGCTATGTTAATAATCACCGGCACCTTATCCCCTATATATTCTTTGGTTACTTTTGTCAGGGCTGATTTCTCGTTACCCACCAAAGCACTGGCCTCGCCTAAGGTACCACCCAAAATAATCCCATCAATTCCTGACGACAACTGAAAGGCGACATTGGCCAAAAAAGCCTCATAATCAATCGTAAAGTCTTGCTTGAATTTTGTTGTAAGCGCAGGGAAAACTCCCTTCCATTGTACCTTCATAAAATGATTTAGTTATGATGAAAATAATTTTAAGACTAAGTTATCAATAATTGGCATTTTAGCAATGCGTATCATATACCATTTTGGCAGCTACTAAATCTTCTAGCGCATGACCCACTGATTTAAAAACCGTAATTTCTTCCTTCTTTTCACGACCTTTTCTAGTGTTTTGACATAATTGAAATAAATCCCCACGGATATCATTGGAATCTAAAATACCCTTTGTCATTGGAATCAATAAGTCTCCCGTCTCCTTTAATGCCATCGGAGTATCCACATATATCTTTGATTTGAGCATCAGCGCATCATCGGCTTCACGCATGTCTGGTTTATAAGCTCCTACCAAATCGATGTGTTGGCCTGGCTTTAACCAAGCACCCAAAATCAAAGGAGTCGCCGACAGGGTCGCACAACTCACCACATCGGCTTGCTTGATGCCCTTTTCTAAATTCTCAACTCTGGTTATCTGGACATCCATTTTCGTATTCAATGTATCACAAATGGCCTGGGCTTTATCTCTATTTCGACCCCAAATCAGGATTTTTTTGTACCTACGAACGGTAGCATGAGCCTCTATCAAATAAGGCGCCAACGTTCCTGTACCGACCATAAGTAAGGTTTCACTATCTCTTCTAGACAAGAAAGTTGATGCCAACGCAGAACTCGATGCGGTCCTTCTTGCGGTAAGCTCTTGGGCATCTAATAACATCAGTGGTGTCCCTTTTGCCGCGTCAAAAAGTATATATAATCCCTGAATAGAAGGTAAATTGTACTTGTAATTATTTGGAGAAACTGTAACCAATTTCACCCCCAAGTGAGAGCCACTCTTCCAACTAGGCATCAATAACAAAGAAGAATCTATTTCTTCTACAGGATTATAATAATCATAATGATGACGTGCCGGCGTAGTAATGGAAGCATCGGCAAATGCTTGCTTCAATTCAATGATCAGCTTGTGGAAAGATAGTGTCTCTTCAATTGTCCGCGCATCAGCAAATGATATGGTGTTCAATTCTTTTATTCGTAACAGAATCTAATAATCATATAGAAAACGAGGAGTCACTTACACTTACCATAATTTGAAAATTCTTATCCCTTAACTAAAAAAGATAAGGTTTTATTGGTTTCATTACCAACCATATCCCTGGCAATTACTTTGACCTCATATTTTTTAGAAGAAGAAAACGCTCCTCTTTCCGATAAATCAATCGTTTTGGGACTTGAATAAGCCTTATAATCACTCCCGTTAACAGAATATAAAATTTCTTTTGTTCCAGTTTTATCATCAGTAGCTCCTAAGAACATTCTCACATAATTTGGGTATACAGCCAATCCATCCTCAGTTCCAATTTGCTCTAGCCCGAAATTTATGAAAATCTCAGGAGATACGTTATCGACATAGGCAGCCCCAAACTTTGATGACTCTAAATTATTGACATTATCAGTTGAGAAAAACTCAATTCGTTTATAACCTTCATTTTTTAGGTTAAATGACTCTTCATGGGTTATGGTATCGCCATCGTTTACCCTGTAATATGACGATTTTGGACCACTTTCATCATCTAGCGCTAAAAGAGAAATCTCAGACTCTTCAGAGATGAATAATGTATCTCTAGTAAAAAAAGATGGATTTCCAAAGTTGATAGATGTACTTGGTCCTTTATTATCCAAGAAAAAACTTTCAGTTTTTTGTTTCTCTGAATTATTCACTTGATCAGCAGCAAAAAACTTAATATCCTTTAAACCAAGAGGTCCTGTCAACTTAAAATTATCAACAAATATTTTTTCTTGTATTGATGGTGTTGAAAAATATATTTCTTTTACTCCCGCTTTGTTATCTGTCGCAACAAGATTAAATTCTGTCCTTTCAGATACAAAAATATAATCATCCTCAAATTTATCACCAATGATACTTAAGATGGAAACCGGGGCAGTCTTGTCTAGATATATTTCCTCAATTTTCAGAAGTTCTTTATTTTCTACATTATCGACTGAATAGTATTTTATTTGATAAGGCCCCTCATCCAATGCATCCATTGATATCTGATTTTCATAAATGAGCTCTTGACCTTCATTTAAACTTAAGAAAGTAGCATAGACACCACTTAAATTATCTTTAGAAATAAGAGCAAATTTAGTGGACGGACCTACTACATTCTCAAACTTAACTCCAATAAATTCAACCAAAGTCTCTGGCGGAGTCAAGTCAACGGTGAATGAAGTCGATCTAGTCGATTCAGTATTCCCTACATTGTCTACTGAAAAAAAGAATAATTTACGTGCTCCTTCTACATTCAAGTTTGATTTTGAATCATTATATTCAACGTATTTTCCTTCCTCGGAGAAAAATGTTTTTGATAGCCCAGAAACAGATTCCTTGACAGGTAAATTAAATTGTAGGTTCTTACCAAAAAAAGTATTTTGACCTTCAATATATTCAGGAGCACCTTTGAAAAAAATCTTTGTTTTTGGGGCAATCCCATCTGCATAAATAGGGAAGAGTATTTCTCTCTTTGGTTCATGATAAGTCTGCTTTTCCTTATCAATGGCCCATTTACTCCTGATATAATTGACTCCTTCTGTGTCCAGAAACATAGGGTTGGCATCTTGAGGGTGTGCCGGCGTTTCCAAATTAATAGCTTCCCCTCCTTTAGAGGTGGAGACTGACAGATAAATAGGTAGATCTCTTTGAACATAAATTTTAGACCCTTCCTGAAACATTAAAGTCTCAAAAACTGGCTTTTCAGGTTCATTTTGCGCAGATATCTCTAGGTTAAAAAGTAGTAAAGTTAGCGCAACCGCAGATTTCATATTCTTCATAACTTACTGTTTTATAGGTTAATTGCTTATATTATTATCATTAGGCAATTACGCTTATGCTTTTTGTGTGATTATCAATTATTAATTTTTTTTAAAATTACATTTTTTAAATGGTTTTTTAATTATTATTTCACAAAAATCATGGTATTTGAATTATTAAATCAGACTGAAGGCTAGATTTGTGATTTATGGAATCATTTGGTCATAGCCTTTCAGCAATAAATTAAAACACATAAGTCCACTTTGGTTAATAATTAATTAACCTTAATTATTTTGAAGTTAGAACAACACTTCATAACGCCTTTGTATAAAAAGGATCGGAAAGACCCCCATTTTAGATTTTTATAATCCACTTTTCCTAACTTGACGCGTTGGAAAGCCACTTTACTTCGATGGAATTTTAACCTTGGATAGGTCCAACACTTATTATTAATACCTTAAAAAATCATTAATTAAAGAATTTCTGATCGGTATTGACAGTTTGACTTAAACAAAACATATCATTCATTGAACCATCGAATCGGCCAAGATCAACTCTATGATGAATTGTCTCACCAAAGTATTTGAGTCAACTAAAACGTTGGGATCAGAATATCATGCTCTTTATCAGGCATTACATATCCCAAAGGGTCTAAAAAATTATTTTTCAAAAGTTTCACTTTCGGTTACTGCATGCAAAACATATCACTTGATCAAAAGAGAAAGTGTTAGATTCATTGGCCTCCGACGTTCAATAAATCCCGAGAGGGAGCAAAGACTCTTGATCTATACCAAAGAGTCAACATCCCCTTACCACAGATAAATTGGCTTTTTTAATAAATTCGATTAAAAATAATGACCCCAGAGTATTAAATTGTCTATTTCAATATTCAAAATACAGAAATCTTCTAAGCAACAAGAGTACCCTCATCACAATGTTATCAATGATATAAAAACTCAGTTTTCCGATTTCGTTGATTCAACTAAAGCCTTCAATTTGGAAAATCTAGCATAAGCATCTCTACTCGGTAGCTGATCTGGTCCATTGATCGAAGCATATAAATACTCAATTTGATTAATGATCTTGGGCTGCATATAAATCCCTTCTTCCATCACAAAAGAGTCTAATTGGGCTTGAATGTATTCTAAACGCGCACCTTGTGCCGACTTTTTTTCTTGTTCAAGTCCATGGATATACTTTCTCACTTCTGTGAGTAATTTGATTAATTCAAGACCCAATGCTTCTTGCTGTTGAATCTCTGCTTCAGTCACACCCAAACTTAAGATTCTAGGATCTGTCAGTAACGTAAAATTCTGAATGTAAACGGTTTCCCCAACGGTTAATTTGACGCAATAATCACCCGAAGCAACCTGTGGCCCATTTTTATATGTTCGCCTATCGCGCACATCCCAAGGACCTAAATGTCGCATATCCCATTTGAACCTGTGATAACCGACAGATTTAGCAAGTGATTGATCCAATAAATAAGTGGTACTACTCAAATCCATATTTCCAATGGTGTCTGTTACATCCCATTTATCGCTCACGAATGTATTAAGGGTCTCGCCAGCAGCATTCTCTATTTCCAAACGGATCGGCGTATTAACCGAATCCGCAATAAAATAATCAAAGAACATGGCCGGGCGTGGATAAAGATCTCCCCCAGTCTTAGGATATTTCATCCGATAAGTATCCTTGGGCTTATATAATTGCGTCGTATGTAATCCGAAATTAGGGGCATACAGCGGGGTTAGATTATCTAAAACCCAAAAGCCTCGTCCCATAGTAGAAATTACCAAATCATCACGATATACTTTAATGTCGGTAACAGGAGTAATGGGTAAATTCTGTTGAAAAGACTCCCATGATTTACCACCATTTAAAGAGATAAATAAACCACAATCCGTACCCGCATAAAGTAAATCGGGCAAGCTTGGGTCTTCTCTAATCACTCGGGTGGGACAATCAATGGGTATGCCATTGGTTCCATCGGTCAGAAGTTCCCATTTTTTACCATAATCACTGGTTTTGTATAGATAAGGTTTGTCATCTCCCAACTGATATCTCAGCACACTAAAATAGGCTTTGGCTGGATCGTGCGGTGAGGGCTCAACCGCATCTACTCTACCTCCACCAAGAAGTTTTGAAGGAGTCACATTTTGCCAGTTTTTCCCGCCGTCTCGAGTTATATGAACAGGTCCATCATTGGACCCCACCCAAATCTGTCCAGAATCTATTGGCGATTCTCTAATCGCATAAATAGTGCTGTAAAATTCCTCTCCTGTAATATCCCGTGTAATTGGACTCCCAGAAATGACTTGTTTATCTAACTCAAAGGCCGTAAGGTCAGGTGATATTATTTCCCATGTTTTCCCTTCATCTAGCGTTTTGTGTACATATTGGGAAGTATGATAAATCACCCTGGGGTCATGGGGAGAAACGTGAATAGGCGATACCCTTTGAAATCGAAACTTTAGATCTTTGGGGTTATGCCCATACATATTGGCTGCGCCCACATCATAGCTTCGCTCTAAGCCTGTGCGTTTGTCAAAAACTTTAAATCTCCCTTTGCAATTGGCATAAACTATATTATGATCACCAGGCTTAGGTACTGCGGGTCCTGTCTCACAACCTCCTGTATTGATGATCCATCCCCTGTTGCCATCTTGGAGGGCATAAGGTGCCATGGAAGGCACGGCAATCGTGGTGTAATTATCCTGCTGACCCCCATAGAGCCAATATGGAACTTGATCATCTACTTCGACTTGATAGAGCTCAGCCGTCGGTTGATTGAATTGAGTACTCCAAGTTTTTCCTCCATTGTGCGTCACATTGGCACCACCATCATTGGATTGAATGAATAAATTAGGATCATTGGGATTGATCCACATATCATGATTGTCTCCATGTGGCGATTGCATTCTATTCCAATTTTTACCTCCATCTGTAGATTTATAATAGCCTGTGGCCATAACAAACACATTTTTGGGATCAGTGGGGTCTACCTTTAAATTGGTATAATAAAAGGGTCGGGTACGTATGGTCGCCTCATTAGAGATCAATGCAAAGCTTTGCCCTTGATCATTTGATTTATACAATCCTCCTTCCGCGCCTGGGGCCTCAATAAGTGCATAAACTAGTTTTGAATCCGCTGGACACAACTCCAGATCAATTTTTCCTATCAATTCTTTGGGGAGTCCTACGGTAATTTTTTCCCAACTTGATCCGCCATCATAGGATTTATAAATACCTCCCTCACTTACCGTCCCTCCACTGATAATAGTCCACGGTTTTCGTTCTGCCTTCCACGCACTTGCAAACATTATTTGCGGATTTCCAGGTAAGAATTCAACATCGGAGATACCAACCGTTTCAGATATAAAAAGTACATTTTTCCAAGTTTTTCCACCATCTTTGGTTTGGTATAGACCTCTTTCTGCATTGGCTTTAAAGGGATTGCCTAGCGCTGCGGCATAAGCTATATTGTGATCATTTGGATGAATTAAAACACGACCAATCTGACCCGTTTTTTTAAGACCTACATGGATCCAATTTTGACCTGCATCAATAGATTTATACATGCCCTTTCCTGTGATCACATTGCTTCGCAAGCCATCAGAACCGGTACCCACATACAAAATATTCGGATCTTTTGTAGCAACCGCAATGGCCCCTATAGAAGGTGTCTCAAAAAAACCATCAGAAATATTGTCCCATGAGGTCCCGTAATCTCTTGATTTCCATAAGCCCCCTCCAGTGGCTCCCATGTAAAAAGTACTAGGTTCTAATGGGACACCGGTTACGGCCGTGACTCTACCTCCTCTGATAGGACCGACATGACGGTACTTAAATAATGAAAAATCGTTTTGACACCACGACTGAAATATGAATAAAAATGAAAAAATGAAGAATAAAGAATAACGCATAATAATCTATTTCCTTCTAAGTTAAGTACAACATCCTTCAACCCAATAATCATATATTATGAAAGGTCGTTTAGGGATATTTTCGGAAATTAAAATGCTTGGTCTAAAGTTACGACGATTAAATAATTAATCTGATCACCCAGAAAATCTGTAGTAATTCTCGAAAATCCAAAAAAAACGCTTACTGCAAAAGACGCACTTTAACTGATTTACTAGCAGGAGTATTACTTTTTGGTGCTTTTAATTCTAGAGGAATCAACACATTACATTCTGGAAAATAAGTCGCAATACAACCCTTTGGAATCTCATAAGCTACTATTTTCAATCCCGAAACTTCTCTTTTCTTCCCTCCATAATTGTTATAAAGAGTGACCGGAAGATCAATATCTAAATCATGCTTTTCAACATCTTTTTTATTCATTAGAACTATTTTTCGGGTCCCGTAAATCCCTCGATAACGATCATCTAAGCCATAGATGGTGGTATTAAATTGATCGTGGCTTCGAATCGTCATCATGAGTAATTCATCTGGGTCGATTTGATAGTTGGGAAGTTCATTTACGGTAAACCTCGCTTTGCCGATGTCATTGGTAAATTGTTGATTTCGTGGTCCATTGGGCAAATCGAAAATACCGTCTTTCTTGAGCTTCTCATTGAAAGATTCAAAGCCAACAACAGCTTTACTTATCAGGATTCGAATTCTATCATAATCAACAATCAATGCATGCCAATCAACAATATCATTTCCTATGGTTCTAGATGCAATCTGAGCGATGATATGAGGTTCACTCAAAAGACGGTTCGTATGTGATTTCACAAAGCCCCGTGTGGTGTGTACAGTCCCCATGGAATTCTCCACTGTCAATGTTTGAGGGCCCGATTTTTCAATAATGGTATCGGTCCTGCCTAAACAAGGTAAAATCAATCCTATCTCACCATGGTGTAGGTGGGATCGATTCAGTTTGGTTGAAATATGCACTGAAAGTTGGGTCTGCTCCAAGGCCTTTGTCGTATAATCCGTATCTGGAGCCGCTGATAAAAAATTACCCCCAAGTGATATGAAATATTTTCCGGGTTCTTTGTGCATCAATGCTATGGCTTGCACGACATCTACCCCGTGTTTTCTAGGAGGCTCAAATCCGAAGGTCGTCGCTAAGGTGTCTAAAAATTGTTTGGAAGGCTTCTCCCATATACCCATGCTTCTATCTCCCTGGACGTTACTGTGGCCGCGCACCGGGCAGGTTCCAGCGCCCTCCTTACCAATACTCCCTTTCAGTAATAATAGATTAACAATCTCTTGAATATTATCTACTGCATTGACATGTTGAGTTAAACCCATGGCCCAACAGGCAATGATCTTATCCTTTTTACAGAGCCAATCTATCAGAACCTCAATTTGAGAGATTTCTAGACCGGTGCGCTCAACGAGGGAATGATAATCCTGAGATTTAATTTCGGTAATGAATGCCTCAAACCCTTCGGTCTTTTGAGCAATGAAATCCTGATCTATGATTTCAGGAGATTTTTCAGCCTCTTCTAGTAACCTAAGTAGCAAAATTTTGAGTAGGGCCACATCTTCATTGATTTTGACCTGCAAATACAAATTCGCAAGATCAGTTCCTTGTCCCAATATCCCAGAAACCGCCTGTGGATTGTTGAATTTCAATAATCCTGCCTCCTTCAGTGGATTAATCACAACGACCTTAGCCCCCTGCTTCTTGGCCTTTTCCAAAGCGGATAACATCCTAGGGTGATTGGTACCTGGATTTTGTCCAAATATCAAAATCAATTCGGCATGATAAAAATCTTCGAGCTTGACCGTTCCTTTGCCTATGCCTAAGGTATGATTTAAGGCAACGCCACTGGACTCATGGCACATGTTTGAGCAATCTGGTAAATTATTGGTCCCAAAAATTCGGATAAATAATTGATACAAAAAAGCTGCCTCATTACTCGTCCTACCCGAGGTGTAGAATATGGCGTCATCAGGACTTATGCGCTGGTTTAAATGAGATGCAATGAGATCAAAAGCTT
>Ga0206129_10007074_pt1 | contig 11176 bp, 12 predicted proteins | sample Helgoland_Spring_8_FD_148616 | JGI IMG/M metagenome (GOLD analysis project Ga0206129, IMG submission 148616) | Pelagic subsurface seawater microbial communities from Kabeltonne, Helgoland, North Sea - Helgoland_Spring_Bloom_20160502_2 | ecosystem: Environmental > Aquatic > Marine > Epipelagic ...
ACGAACCATCCATGATCGGAATCATCGGGCGATCTGGTGCAGGAAAATCCACGCTGTTGCGGATGGTCAATCGCCTAAGTGATGCGACGTCTGGTACAATCACGTATCAATGCGAGGACATCACCTCGTTGCGAGGAGCCGCGCGACGAAATTGGCAATCACGCTGTGCAATGATCTTTCAACAGTTCAACCTCGTACCACGCATGGACGTGGTATCGAATGTGCTCCATGGAACGCTGAACAACCGCTCGACTGTCGCAACCCTTTTCAATCTGTATCCGCAGGCTGATATCCATAAGGCAATCGAAATCCTTGATCGCCTTGGTATTGCCGAACAGGCGCCCAAGCGCGCAGAAGCATTGTCGGGTGGCCAGCAGCAGCGCGTCGCGATTGCGCGGGCCCTTATGCAAGACCCCAAGATCATTCTGGCGGATGAGCCGATTGCTTCGCTCGATCCGATGAATGCGCAGGTGGTGATGCAATCGCTGCGCACGATCCACGAAGAAGACGGGCGCATGATTATTGCGAACCTTCACACCTTGGATACCGCGCGTCGCTATTGCGACCGCGTGATCGGGATGCGCGATGGGCGGATCGTCTTTGACGGAACGCCTGAGCAGCTAACCACAGGTGTTGCACGCGATATCTATGGAGCTGGCGCGAATTTTTCCGAAACCGCCACGTCAACAGAAATCGAAACACTGGACAGGTCGGCAGCGCAACAAGTTCAAGTCTTTGCCTGAGCCAGCTAAACCCCGCGCAAAACGTGGGCTATCTTCATCATATTTAACGGAGAAAACGATGAAAAAGACTGTCGCTATGGCGCTTGTCGCCTCAACAGCCCTAACATCCGCTGCATTCGCAGACGGCCACGCAATCACAGAATTCCGTATCGGTGTTCTTGGCGGTGAAAACGCGCAAGACCGCATGAACAGCTATGCTTCCTTGCAGGAATACGCAACCGAAGCACTTGGCGTTGAGACAAAGATCTTTGCTCCCGCTGACTATAATGGCGTTATCCAAGGTCTGCTTGGCGGTACGCTAGATATGGCTTGGTTGGGCGCGTCATCTTACGCCGCAACCTACCTGCAAGACCCAGAGGCGGTTGAGCCTGTGCTGGTCAAAGTGAACCTCGACGGTTCTATCGGCTACCATTCCATCGGTTTTGCCCGCGTTGATAGTGGCATAGATAGCCTAGACGCCATGGAAGGCAAAGTTTTCGGCTTTGGTGATCCAAACTCTACATCCGGCTACCTGATCCCATCTATTGAGATCCCGCAGTACAAAGACGGTATCACAATGGAATCTGGTGAATACTTCGGCGAAGTGAAGTTCACTGGCGGCCACGAGCAGACGATCGTTGCCGTCGCAAATGGTGACATCGACGGTGGTGTGACTTGGGCCGCTGGCCTGAACGACAACTGGGAAGATGGCTACGATTCAGGCGCGTTGCGCAAGGCTGTTGACGCAGGTCTCGTTGATATGAACGACCTTGTGCAGATCTGGCAGTCTGCCGTGATCCCTGAAGGTCCAGTCGTTCTGCGTAAAGCACTGCCTGTAGACGTCAAAGCGACGATGACCGAGCTCGTGGACAGCCTCTACGAAAACGACCCAGAGTGCTCTTATGGCGTATTCTCAGGTGACGGCTTGGGCGCACAGCCAGTGACGCATGAAACATACATTTCCATCGTTGAGGCTCGCCAAGCCAAAATCGGCGGATAGGTCATTTTGATGACGTTTCCGGTAGCCCTTTGGGGCTGCCGGTATTTTTGTATTCGGGGGCAATATGTCAGATCTAGCACTTAGTGGCGCACCGCAAACGGTGAGCGGTATCCAATCAAGCTACATGGCACAGGTGCAGCGACGCCGTCTTTATGGCGGTCTGACGCTTTTGCTCTTTGTTGTTTTGATGGTCTCTGGCTTTAGTGTCGCCGACGACCGCAACGCCGGTGGATTTTGGGAAGGTTTACATCAGGTCGGTGACTATCCTGCTGATGTTTTGTCCGAAGCATGGGCAAAACGGGCGGATTTGCCGTCTTTGATCGTGAAGTACTTCCCCGCGTTGGTTGAGACGATCAATATTGCAGCTGTTTCCACCCTCATTGGTGTTTTTGGTGGTCTTTACCTATCGCTTCTTGGGACACGTGGTCTGGCGAAATGGCCGCGTTTAATCCCCGTCTTTCGCCGTATCTCTGATATTATGCGCGCCGTTCCTGAAATTGTCATCGCGCTTGTACTCATCTTTGTTCTTGGCGGCGGCCCCGTACCCGCAATGATCGCGATATCTATCCACACAGCTGGTGCCTTGGGTAAAATGTTCTCAGAAGTGGCGGAGAACGCTGACTTGAAGCCGGTTGAAGGACTGGTATCGACAGGCGCGACATGGTCCCAGAGGATGCTGCTCGGCGTATTGCCGCAGGTCACACCGAACTACATCAGCTATTCGTTACTACGGTTTGAGATCAACATCCGTGCGTCTGCAATCCTTGGCTTCGTTGGTGCTGGCGGCTTGGGGTACGAGCTGCGAAACGCTATGGCGTGGGGGCCCGGTCGTTTTGACGAAGCCGCCGCGATCTTCATTCTCCTCTTCGGTACGATTGTCTTCTTTGACCAAGTATCGAGCCGCTACCGCAACCGTTTGACAGAAGGCCAAGGCCAATGACAGCCGTAGACCTCGATACCACAAAATTCGAAGTGGAACGTTTGCTTAATCGCAAACGGATGGTCGGCTTTGGCATTCCCGCCGTAATCTTCGCCTATCTCATCTATATCTTCTTTGCCTTTGACGTTTCCGGCCTCGCTGGCCGCGCGAATTGGGATAATGCCGTCAAACTCGCGTCTGACAGCTGGTCGTATAAAGTACATGTCACGCGTGATAACCGCTCTGGCGAAATCAGGTACGCCGTTGAGGGCGAACGCAAAGGGTCTTATCCCGTAGGTGAACGACCCGATTGGGTGAGTGGTGACGAGGTCATCACGATCGACCTCGGTGGCGATCATATCGTGCGCTACCTGTCCGAAAATCGAACAGAGATTCAGATTCCCGGATTTCAACTGATCGAAGTGCAGGCCGAAGGTCGCAGCCTGACGAGCAATCTTCCTGAAGAGCTGCCTGAATGGATTTCGGCCTCTAACCGCCGGATCGGCATCACCACCGAAGAAGGTCGGATCACGTTGACTGGTGCGCGTACTGAAGTGTTCAATTATTTCCCCGGATGGGAGCTATTCTGGTTCACACTCGACAGCCCATACTACGGGCAAGGCATTGGCACTATCCTGTTCGGCGACCGTATCGATCCAGAGCGCAGCAATATCTCAGGTGCTTTTTCTGATTGGTCGAACAACAAAATGTGGCGGCACAAAGATGTCGCATGGGCGATTGGCGAAACAGTCTTGATGGCTTTCTTGGGCACAATGGGCGCGGCAATGTTGGCACTGCCTCTCGCTTTCCTTGCGGCCAAACGTTTTTCCCCGATTATGGCGCTAAGAGCGGCCACGCGCCGGTTGTTTGATTTTGTGCGGGGTGTGGATGCGCTGATATGGACGGTCGTTCTGGCCCGCGCCTTTGGTCCGGGACCACTAACTGGCGCTTTGGCGATCCTGATTACAGACACTGGCACATTCGGCAAGACATTCTCCGAAGCCCTAGAAAACGTAGATCAAAAGCAGATCGAGGGCGTGTCCTCTACAGGTGCGAAACCCCTCCAACGTTATCGCTTTGGCGTGATTCCGCAGGTCGTTCCAGTACTGTTGGCGCAAATCCTATACTTCCTCGAATCCAATACGCGCTCGGCCACCATTATTGGTGCGATAACAGGAGGCGGCATCGGATTGATGCTAACGCAAGCCATCCAGACCCAAAAGGACTGGGAAGAGGTTGCCTATTACATCGTGCTGATCATCGCTATGGTGATGTTCATGGATTGGTTCTCTGGCTGGTTGCGCGGCAAACTGATCGGGCGAAAAGACTGATGGCCCGTATCCTGATAAACGGCAGCAATCGCGGGATTGGGGCTGCACTTGCCGCTGAGGCTGAAAGCCGCGGACATGCTGTTTTGCGGGCAACGCGTACAGGCCAAGGAGGCGACGTCATCTTCGATTTCAGCGATCCAATGCAGGTCAAGCACGCAATTTTAGCCATAAACCAGCCCATTGATGTCGTCATCAACAACGCAGGTATCATTGGTCCAGACAGTCCCACGACCGATATCGACTGGACTGCAATGACGCATACCTTTGCCGTGAACGTCACTGGTGCCCTCGATGTGAGTACGGCTTGTCTGAACAATTTACCGCGTAGCACCAGCCCCCGCATCCTGACGATCTCGAGCCAGATGGCCTATATGGGCTATGCGAAATCTGATTGCATCTCCTACCGCGCGTCCAAGGCTGCGGTGAATAAGGTTATGCAAGGATTGGCCACAGATCTCTATCCAAATGGCATCTCGGTCGTGCTTGTCGATCTCGGTTGGGTCCAGACCGATATGGGCGGCGCAGAGGCCGAGCTTGACCCGAAAGAGGTCGCCACAGGGATTAATAATCTGGCAGAGGGCATCACGCTTGAGGACACTGGCAAATTCTTTCGCTGGAGCGGCGAGGAACGCGCGTTTTGACCGAGACGAAGCTCAAGCCCGACACCCCCTTTGTTCATCCTGATTGCGAGATTAAAGATGCGACATTTGGCAAATACGTGGAAATCGGACGGGGCAGCCGCGTGGCACATTCCAGTTTGGACGACTACTCCTATTGCGACCGGTTTGCCGACATTGCCAATGCCTCCGTGGGAAAATTCTCCAACATCGCATCCTTCGTGCGACTTGGCGCCACAGACCACCCAATGCAGAAAGCCAGCCTGCATCACTTTCACTATCGCTCGGCCGATTACTTCGAAGATGCAGCTCATGATGACGCTTGGTTCGCCTTAAGGCGCGGCCGCCGCACGGTAATTGGTCATGACACATGGCTGGGCCATGGCGCACAGGTGCGACCCGACGTGACCATCGGCCACGGGGCCGTTGTCGCAGGTGGTGCAATTGTGACCAAGGATGTCCCCCCCTATATGATCGTTGCAGGCATCCCCGCCGTACCAATGCGCCGCCGCTTTGCCCCCGACATTGCCGAACGAATGGTTGCGCTGGCATGGTGGGATTGGCCCCATGACCGCCTACGCGCCACGCTCGATGATTTCCGCGGCCTCAGCGCGGAAGCGTTTCTGGACCGCTATGAAAGCATAAACTGAACAGTAATGTCACAAAGCTGTAGTGAAACTGCGCTAAACTTCGGCGAGGGTATCACAAGGATCGGTGCGGATGGACAAGCAGGCCCCTTCACAGATTTCCTATGCTAAAGCGGCACAATCGCGGGCAGGGCAAAATGTCATCAAGCTGATTGAGAACGCCATGGGTAGGCAAGGTCTCATTAACCGCGCACAGGATTATGACATCGAAATCGCACAAGGGCGCAGTTTTTGGGAAGTGATGCTCAGCCGTTACGGGGTGAGCCTTGATCTGATTTCAGGATCTTTGGCGGATATTCCTGCACAGGGGCCCTTGGTTCTTGTTGCAAATCATCCCTTTGGTATTCTTGATGGCCTTGTAATGGGGCATATTCTATCCATGCGGCGGCCCGCGTTTCACATTCTGGCAAATAGCGTCTTTCAGAATGCTCCCGAACTTGCAGGGACTGTTTTACCCATCAGTTTTGACGAGACGAAAGAAGCGGTGAAGCTCAACCTTGAGACACGTGCCGCGGCCTTGAGCTCTCTTAAGGCCGGTGGTGCAATCAGCGTCTTTCCGGGCGGGACCGTATCCACTGCGGCAAAGCCGTTCCAGCGACCCATGGACCCGAGCTGGCGGCGCTTCACGGCCCGCATGATTACCAAATCCAACGCGACTGTGGTCCCTGTCTTCTTTGATGGTCAGAATTCAAGACTTTTCCAGTTGGCCAGCCATATCCACTACAACTTGCGCGTCGCCTTGTTGCTTAAGGAATTCGGCAGGCGTGCGGATCAGCCCGTGAAAATTGCGGTCGGCAAACCCATATCCCCTGAAACGATTGCAGCCTGTTCGCATGATGCACAGGCGATGATGGACTATCTTCGAGAACAGACATACGCGCTCTCCCCTCAGGGCGTTGCCAATGCAGGTTACGGTTTTGAGTTTGAAGAAAAATACAAGGTCTGACGTGCCCCAGCGACTATCGGGCATAGGCGATCAGACGCGGCTATGCCAGGCAACGCGCAAGGATGCGCCATTTATCCTGCTTTTGGAAGAAGATGGAATGCGCAGCTATGCAGAAGCTCTTTGGGGCAAATGGATACCTTCTTCTAACCCAGAATCGCTGCTACTTGAGGGTCATGAGATAATCGAGTGGAGCGGAAAACTGGTGGGCTGCGTTGCCTGCGAATGGCAGGCCGATCATCTACGTATCAAGAAACTCTATGTGTCACCGCAGTATCGCAGACGCGGAATCGGAGCTTGCGTTTTAGGAATAAAGATTCGGCAAGCTGCGTGTCGTGGCCTCACTTTAAGGCTCACGGTCTTGAGTCCCAATAACGATGCGCGGCGTTTCTATGAGCGTGAAGGCATGTCAGTCGTCGACCGGACCGAAGAGCGTATTACCCTGAAATTTTAGGGGCGTGATCCAAAAAACCTCGGACACGGAATTTTCATAAACCATGGAACTGGTTTCTCGATTTCTTATTTAATCGCCAGCTTCAGAAAACCCACGGCAACGGCAGACGTCGCAATCATGACTGTCGCCGTACCCAGCATGAGGGGCAAGCCGCCCACCTGATAGGTCAGCCCTGACAACAGCGTGCCTGCCAGCCGTCCTGCGGCATTGGCCATGTAGTAAAAACCGACATCCATCGTCACGCGCTCGGCCTTGGTAAAGGACAGGATCAAATACGAATGCAGCGATGAGTTCACCGCAAAAACTGCGCCAAAGCCCATCAATCCTGCCACGAGGGTCACGGTCAGCCATGTCTGCTGTTCCCCCGCGAAAAGGGTCGCAAAGGTAAGAACCATCGGTACTGCCACTAGCCCCCAGCCCCAGGTGCGGGCAGCACCCATCAAATCTGTGGCAGAGCGGTACTGTGCACGCAGCAGGCGCGGCGCATTGGCCTGTATGAGGCCATAAAGGATGACCCACACCGCCATGAACGTACCGATCATGAAGAACGCAGTACGGTTGCCCCCCGTCGTGCCATCCGACAGCACCGCGTAGAAATAGATGGGGATGCCAACCACAAACCAAACGTCCCGCGCGCCAAACAGAAAAACCCGCGCCACACTAAGCCAATTGACGTTGGCAGATTTTGAGAACACTTCCGCGAATTTAACGCCTTTGCGCCCTTGCGCGAGTCCCGCAGGCATGGACACCAAAATGGCCAACAGGATCACTGCAAGGAACGCAGCCATCCCTAGAACGGCCCAGACAAACCCAACCGTTGCAAGCAGCACCGCGCCGAGCAAAAAGCCCGCACCTTTCACCATATTCTTGGATCCAGTCAGCAGGGCAACCCATCGAAACAGGCCTCCATCTTCGGGCGGGGCCAGCAGTTTGATCGCCGATTTAGACGACATCTTAGCAAGGTCTTTGGCAACACCACTCGCTCCTTGCACAAGTATGACAAAGACCACAGACGCCCCGACCGCCCAAGCCGGGTCAAGCTGCGACAAAGCCAATAGAGCAAGCACTTGCAGCGCCAGCCCTGCATACAGCGTCGAGGTCAGACCAAACCGTGCGGCGATCCAACCGGCAAAGAGGTTCGTCACAACGCCTGCGATTTCATACAGCACAAACAGATAGGCCAGCTGGACCGGCGAAAAACCCAGTGTGTGAAAGTGCAGTAGCACCAGCATCCGCAACGCACCATCGGTCAGCATAAAGGCCCAATACGCCGCAGTCACCGCGATATATGCAGAAAGGCCCTCGGGGCGTGCAGCCGTTTGTGTCACAAGCTATCGCCAACCATGACAGCGACATCGACTAATCGGTGTGCATAGCCCATCTCATTATCATACCACGCATAGACCTTTACCTGGGTGCCATTGATCACCATCGTTGAGAGTGCGTCGATGATGCTGGAGCGTTCATCATTGGTGTAATCGGTGGACACAAGCGGACGTTCTTCATAGCCTAGGATACCTTTCAACGGTCCCTCAGAAGCGGCTTTGAACAGCGCGTTGACCTCTTCTCTCGTAGTCTCGTGCTCAACCTCGAAAACGCAATCTGTAAGGGACGCGTTCAGGAGTGGCACGCGTACGGCATGGCCGTTCAAACGACCTTTGAGTTCAGGATAGATGAGTGTAATCGCCGTGGCACTGCCAGTCGTCGTCGGAATAAGCGAATTCAGCGCCGAGCGTGCGCGGCGCAGGTCTTTGGCAGGTCGGTCCACAATGGTTTGTGTGTTGGTGACGTCATGGATCGTCGTGATGGAGCCATGCTTAATGCCCAGATTTTCGTGGATGACCTTCACCACAGGCGCCAGACAATTTGTGGTGCAGCTCGCCGCGGTTACAATCCGGTGGCGGTCAGACGCGTAGATGTCATTATTGACGCCGATCACAATATTGGCCGCATCCCCGTCTTTGACAGGTGCCGACACAACCACCTTCTTCACGCCTGCTTCAAAATAGGGGGCGAGTTTTGCCTCTGTTTTGAACGCGCCAGTGCAATCGATTACCACATCCACGCCGTCCAACGGCAGATCGGCAATGCTGCGGGTCCCGATGAAGGGGATCTTCACCCCGTCAATTGTCACACTGTCTGCGTCATGGGATAAATCCGCCTGCCAACGGCCATGAACCGTATCGAACTCCAACAAGTGGGCGTGCATTTCAGGGTCACCCACGCCGTCGTTGATCCATGCGATTTGGGCACCGCGCTCTAGTAGAGGTCTCAGAGCAAGCTTGCCAATGCGGCCAAGGCCGTTGAGTGCGTAAACAGTCATTTGAGTTTTCTTTCTTCGTTTGTTCGGCCGATGTCGTCGACGGCCTTTTGCAACGATATGCGATCCAGGGACGCGAGCGGCAGGGAAGTAAATGCGATCAGCCGGTTGCGCAGCGCGCCATAGGTCTGATGAAAGGCAAGGCTTTTTTCAGCATCCGACCCAACAACGCTGACGGGATCAGGCATCCCCCAATGGGCGCTGATAGATTGCCCTGACCACGCGGGGCATTCTTCATTCGCGGCCTGATTACAAACCGTGAAGACAAAATCGAGGACTGGCGCGTCTGCTTCTGTGAATTCGGATATATTCTTGGATCGAAGGAGGGAAATATCATGCCCCTTTTGCTCCAGCACCCCCAGCGCAAAGGGATTTAACTCCGAGCGCGGATTGGTCCCCGCTGAAAATGCTATAAACTGATCATCGGCAATATCGCGCAATATGGATTCCGCAAATATGGAACGGGCAGAATTGCCGGTACATATGAACAGGACATTGTATTTTTTGTCAGTCACGGGTGAATCTACTGACGCATGAGAATTGACAGTCGGGACGCAGATTTCGGGTCTGCCGCGGCAACAATCGTGGAGTATGTACTCAATAGTCTCGCGCGCGGCGTCCATGTCGATGGCATAGCGCAGGGACGTGCCAACCCGTTCTTGGCTGATCAACCCTGTCTGCATCAGCGCATTGACATAGGTGGACAGTGTATTGGGCTTTAACCCCAGTGCCTGCGCCAGTTCCGTCGCTGGCACACGATCGGGGTAGCGTCGCATCAGCAGCCGAAACAGCGCCAGCCGTTGCGGATGACCGAGTGTCGATAGGCGATTGGTAATCCGCAAATTCATAGTTCATGAATATGTGAATTATGGCGCCATGAAAAGTGAAGTTTTTGTGACGCTCGAGCCAGATGCCAAAGACAAGCTCACCCAGTGCATGGGTCAGGAAGGAAAAACATCGCTGTTCTCGATCGGGCATCGGGGCGCGCCGATACAGTTCCCCGAACATACCGTCGAATCCAATGCGGCCGCAGCACGCATGTATACAGGCATACTCGAATGCGATGTCAACTTTAGTTTGGCGCGCAAGCAATTTATCTGATGGATGAATACAACATCGAAGGCTACTCCCCGATGAATGCGAGCACATGACCGGCTGCGGGATGGACGGTTCTAACGCAGGCGCCTTATGCCCGCCCGTTGTGCCCTACAGCGCTGCCGACCAGGCCCGCGCCGCTGCCGAGGTGACTACCCTGCCGGAGGGCGCGGTCGTGATCCGGATGCTGAGCGATTACGCCGTCCTGCGCGATCAGGCGCGGGCGTGCGGGTGAAGATCGGGTCGGGCCATTGCCTGCGGCAAACGCCGGGTGCTTTGAGCCCACCGTCACGCCCGGCCCGTTTCACGAATTCACAGTTTCAAAGAACGGCAGCGCCGCGCTGTGCGGCTATAATGGCATGTGACCTATCCCTCTGTCGCGCGCGGAAATGGGCACAATTGTGCACCCAGCGTCAGGGCCGTTTCCGGCGCATCAACCCAACGGCGGCAGCGCCGCGCTGGTCGCAAAGGGATAGGCTCTCAACCGCCGTTAGCTGCGCAGGTCACGAATGGTTGGTTCAGGGTCTACAGACTTTCGCTGCGCCCCGCATGAACCGGCACAGTTCGGACGAAGGCGACCTTCGCCGCTTTTGCACCAATGGCTGCTCTTGGAGTTCCTAGGTTCGGCAGTGCTTTAGGACAGTGAACCTATCCAGCCCAAAAAATCATTGAACAGGAAACGAACGCCCTCATCCTGAATAACCAAGTCAGCCTTGGACTCTGTGAACCAAAGCGAACCAAGATCAGTCTCGCTATCAGCCAAAAGTTCTTCGCAATATGTGGCTAGTTCCCGTACGGCTTGATCGCCATAGCCTTGTCGAAAGTCTTCATAGATCTGGATGCGCCCGTCTAGGGTTTCGGCCCAACCAGGATGAACGACATCTAAGTCTTGATGAAATTGCAAGGTGAAGTCGTAGAATGATTTCGGCGGCGTCATGTCAGTCAATCCTTGGATAGGATGTGATAATGATAAACCCATCTGGCATGTCTGGGTCATACTCTAAAGACGTCTGCGTAACGGGCTGAGATTTGTGATTTTCCTGAATTTGGTCATTCGTTTGTGTCCGCTGAGTTTTCAGCGGACACAAAGCGTTTGAGGGTTTGGTTATGCGATTGCGCGTGTTTGCG
>Ga0206129_10007080_pt1 | contig 11170 bp, 9 predicted proteins | sample Helgoland_Spring_8_FD_148616 | JGI IMG/M metagenome (GOLD analysis project Ga0206129, IMG submission 148616) | Pelagic subsurface seawater microbial communities from Kabeltonne, Helgoland, North Sea - Helgoland_Spring_Bloom_20160502_2 | ecosystem: Environmental > Aquatic > Marine > Epipelagic ...
TAAAGCAATCTAGCATTCAAAATTGTCATTGCTTGCCTTACTCCACAGCAATCAGAGTCTTGAGAACATTTGATTATGATCTAGATCTAATAAAAAATACCATGAAGACTGATGGGCGCTTTCTCTACTATTTACCACAATATATTATAAAAAAAATATCAAATGCTAAAGATTTTTTTATAAGCGCGGGACCACATACAGCAAGATATGCCTCTAAGCAACTATTAGATGATGAAGAGGTGGCTATGCATCTATTGAGTATTGATAATAAGTCATTGCCTTACATAAGCTCAAGGTTAAGAGATGATTACAAATTTTTAATCAAATTTTACAAAAAAAACGACAATGGATGGCTGCAGATTTCTGAAAGTAGATGGCAATGGTGGAAAGATAGAGAATGTTATCTTAGTGCAAGTGTTTTAGATAATAAGTGGTTCATAAAAGAACATTTAAAGAGGGTGCCTGAAGACTATATCTTTATTAGTGAAAGATTAAAAAAAGATTTAGCAATTTTAGAATTAACAAACCCTTTTTACCATCTAAAAAACCTAGAATGCGCAGGAAAAAATATTCTCAATAATAGAGATTTCCTATTACCTTTTATTAAAAAATTTAAATACCCATTTAAGTGGGTTTCAAAAAAACTAAGAGATGATTACGAGTTATGTGATATAGCAGTAACAAGATATGGATCTTTTATTCAATATGCCTCTGATAGACTTAAGAATGATAAAGAGCTTGCCTTAAAAGCTGTCTCGGGAAGTTATTCAAGTTATCGATATCTATCTAAAAATATGAAAAGAGATATTGATGTTATAAAAGCAGCAATGCATAGAAACGATCAGGTTTGTAAATACATACCAAAAGAAGTTAGACAAGATAAAAAATTATGGATGGATATGATTAAAAAAAGAGCTCTTCCTATTCGTTCTATTTTTTTTGCATGTCATTTTACCTTGAGAAGAGATCCAGATATTTATGAAAAAGTACTTAATCAAGACCCATCACTAGCTGGCTACTACTCAGAAAAAATCTTAATTAATTTTAATTTTAAAAATATTAATAAGTCCTCTCGCCAAGTTATTTACAATATTGTTCGTGCTGCTTCCAGCAAAGAAGATATTTTTTTTCTAGCTTGGGCTAAAAAGCATATTTTAGAATTTTGAATTAACCACGAACTATTCATTCGCACAGACTCTCGATAATAAGTTATTAATTTATTAAGGAGACAAAGATGGATAAACAAAAACAAGAAAAGCAATTAGAACTTCCAAATATTGAAACAGGCTTTTATGAATTCATAACAAAAGATACTATATCTTTCCCAGCGCTAAAACCTAGTACTCAAAACTTAAGTTCTGAAAACAGCTTAAGAGACTTACAAACAAGCTTTTCTTTTTAATAGATGGCTAATAATAATTCTCATCAAGGTGAGCTCTTTGAGCTAACTCAAAGTGATGCAATCAAAAGGGCGGCCTTCGAGGCATCAAATAGATCGTATAAATCTTTACAAGAGGTTCTTAACTCATACTCGCTTATTGAAGATAATATGAAATCTAACTTTATTGTCTGCAGGAATTACGTTACAAAAAATGGACTCATCTTATCAATAGCTCCTGAAGAAGTAAGAGATAATTTACCTCTTGCTCTTATTGCTATTACTAATAATAAAAAATCTTATGAATATGTTTCTGAAAACTTACAAAAAAATAAAGATTTAATCGAAGCTTTAGTCAAACAGGATCCTTTTTATGCATTTCTTAAAATACCTGATTCATGTTTAAAGAAAAAAGAGATAAGTAGCTTGTTATTTAATGAAATCCTTAAATTAAAAATTACAGGAAATATTACCAATACTAAGCCTATATTAAAAAGGATTTTTTCTAAAGATCTTAAAGATTCATTGATAAATCAAAGCGCATGTTATCAGTTAATTTCAAGATTTATCTCTAGTAATGGAGAGAACTTTCGAGAGCTATCTTCGGCATTTCAAAAAGATGAGTCTTTGATTATTAAAGCAATATCTGCAGGTAGAAGTCCATACAAAAATATAACCAAACAATTGCCCAAAGACTTTATAGTTAGTGATTCTTTGTACTTTAAAATGATACAAGCTGGTCTTGATTTTAAATTGCTTCCTTTAAGACTAAAAAATATAACAAAGTTTTGTAAGGCTAGTCTAGGATGTGATGTACAGAATTCTTCTTTATTTAAAGAAGATTTATGGAAGAATAAAGATCTGTCCATTAGCTATCTTAAAATGCCTGATGTAAGAATACGGGAAAAGCAGTTTCAAGAGATTGCAAAAATTATAGAAAAATTCCATAAATCTGATGAAGAGGTAATATATTGTTTAGTAAACAATGGTTATGTAATTAAGGATGATTCCAAATTTTTAGATAATAAAGAAATTGTAGAAATTCTTTTAAACAATATTGGGGAGGATTGCTATTGGCAGGGCTATATAAGGGTTCTCAATAAATTTAAAAAAATTACAACTCGCCTAAAGCAAGATAAAGATATTACTTCTTTGATTTTAAAAATGGATTTTCAACTCATGTATCCAGAGATAGATAATTCATTAAAGTTAGATATTCCTCTTATGAAATCAGTATTGTATGGAAAGTCATCATGTTTTGAGTATTTCCCTAAAGTTCTTAAGGATAATAAAGATATTGCAAAAACGGCCATAAGAAGAAGTGGAAAGTGTTATTTAAATGTTTCAGAGAGACTTAAAAATGATATTGAGATTATTAACCTTGCTCTAGACAAAAAACCATCGCTATTTAAACATTTTCCAAAAAAGATTCGTGAAGATATTAAAGTAGCATCTAGAGCAGTCAAAGAAGACTCGACTCAAATAGCTCATGTTAGCAGTGAGATTAGATCAAATAAGTCCTTTATGAAAAAGGCTATTATGTATGGCGCTAGCTTAAAATATGCATCTTCAGAGCTAAAGAAAGATAAAGACATTGTAAAGCTTGCTGTAAGTCAGCATGATTCAAATCTTTTTCATGCACATTCAGAGATTAAAAAAAATAAAAAATTTCTACTAGCACATTTTCCAATTTATTTAGTTTTTATTTATTGCTCAAAAACAATCCTTCAGGATAATCAAATTTTTATAAAGGGGCTTAATCTAGACTGGAGACTGATAGATAGAAGAAAAATGTCTTCAGATGAAATTTTAAAAATGAACTATGAAGGGATAGATTTTAGTAAAAGGCTCGCTATTTTCAATTCTTTCAAAAAGAAAAATAATTTAAAGGATATTTTTCTTTTAGCCAATGCAAAATCAATTATATGCGGAACATGAGATGATATTTTTTAAAGAAGGAATTCTAGGAAGTATTTTGATTAAGAAGATATATCTATTAATGCATCTAAGAAGTGAACTCATTCTTCCTAGGGACATTAAAGACATTGATCACGACATTCGTAATCTAGACTCTTTATATGAAGATCCATTTATTATTGCTGGAAAGATAGAGGATTTAAAAAGAAAAAAAGAATTTATATTGCATCGAAATCTTCTTATATTAACTGCTTGCAATCTTAAAATTAAAAAGCTGAAGAATACTCTGAGATGGAAAATATATAATTTTTTCAATTTTTTTCAAGACCAAATCATTTTTGGCGATAACGCCATAGACTCCATATTTTCTTTCTCAGATCCCTATGATGATAATGGCAGCATTTATAGTCTTAGTATTGTTCATAATGCTCGAAGAGACCACGAGAGAAGAATATTAGGAGGATTTATGAGTCACCATATTCCCATTGAGACATGCAGCAAGCTTAATTTTAATGACTTTGAAGGTAAAGATCATCAGATTATTTTTAAAGGAATTAAGGAATTATATAAACTTCAATCGTTTCTTGGACTAGACAGCATAGTATTTGAACTTGACCGCCAAAATTTTTTAAATAGAGTAGGCGGAAAAGATTATTTACAAGAAATTGCTAACAATTCCTATCCGTATACCGAATCCCTAGTTAACATGCACTTGAGGTTTATAAAATCAGTTTCAAGGCGCTGTGAACTAAGACAAGAGGTAAGAGATTTTATTATTAATTTACGTGAAAATGAAAACCAAGTATTTATTAGGCTTATTGAAGAATGGATGAATAAAAATGTTGAAAATATAGAATTACCAATAGTCCGTAATGTAGTTTTTTAAAACAGGAAGGCTATAGCACCCATTCAGATAACCAGTACTTGTACTTAACCTTTTCATTTTTATGAAACCCATCAGCACTTGCAGCATGTCTGCTTGCTAATAATGATATATCTTGAATCTTTGGGTCGGTAAGTAACTTATTAAAGGTATCCATTTCTAGTTTTGATATAGTTTTCCTAGTATATTTAGGCTCTTCAAAAATAATATTTTTTGTATTTTTAATCATTTTCTTAAAGTCTTCTTCTATATACTCACCGTATATATCAAAATATAATTTTTGAAGTATTGGCAATTCTAGGCTTAGCTGTTCAAGTTCTTCATCAGCAATAACGCTATCTTGAGCACATATGTACAAAGTAAATAAAATTACTGCTTCAAGTGAGTTTGGCTGAATTTTATTCATATAATCTAGACATCCTTTTGGCTACTGTTTGGAATTCTTTTCTTAACTTTAATGGTTTTAAGACTTCTACTGAATCCCCAAAAGCCCTAATCCAAAATCTTAGCTCCATATCATCAGTCACTGCGTCTTCAACTATTATAAACCCATCTCTTGAAAGCCCGATTTTCTGATTGTCTGAAATAGGTGTCTCATATAAATGAGAGCCAGCAAATTTAGAAAATTTTAATTTGATTTTTATTTTTTTCTCATTTAGCTTAAATCCAATTAGGTTTTTAGCAAGATTCTTAACATTATGATACCTATGTCGGCTGTACTGATCATGATTAATTTCAATTGATTGAAACCTATGAAGGGGAAGATATATTAATTTTTCATTATTTTCTTCAAAGGAACATATTAAATAGCAAAGCCTGCCTCTATAGACTATTCCAGCAGGATGAATATTATATTTTGAGGGAAAAGTTTTATTTTTAGAAGTATATTTAGCTGTTATTGTTTTCTCTTCCCATAATGCTGTATGTATATTTTTTAGAACATTTTTTTTTATAGAAGCCTGTTTTAATTGAAGTCCTTCATTCATTGTTAAGACTTTATTTTTCCAATTTTTCATTCGTCCAGCACTACTATCATTAAGAACAGCTTCCGCCTCCCTTAAGTAGGGATCAAGATCATCAAGTGATTTGCTTGGCAGTAAAGGGTTTAAATAAGTAAAAGCTATCTGAAAACACACAGCTTCCTGAGGGCTCATTGAAGAACTTTTCCTTTTGTTTACTAAATTTTGCGACGGCTTTTTATAAGTAAAGTATCCACCTTCATCTCTTGCTTCTATAATATTTGGAAATTCATCCCTAAGACTCTGAAGGTCATCTTGGACTGTTTTAATGCCCTTTAATTCGATACCTTCATTGTTCAATATATCAAAAATTTCCCGAGCCTTTTTTCTTGTTGGGCTCATCATATCTAGTATTCTCATTCGCCTTCTGACGATTTGATTACTTGGTGGTTTTTTACTTTTCATATTTTATATATTTAGTACGAACTATTCATTCGTCCTTAAATAATACTATAGCTTTTTAAACAAAAAGGAAAAAAATGAAAAGTTTTATAGATAAGATTATTAATCAAAGTAATAACTTAATTGATCGAAATGAGAAGAAACAAATTAACCTAAGTGATAAACCTATAGAAAAAACATTAGATGTAAATCTATTGTATTCAGCCGATTTATTTTATAACGAAAAATTTCCAGCTATAGAATTTACATTTAGAGAACAAAAAGCAGATCTTAATTATTTTATGTGCAAACACGATCGATACTTTGGATCTTGGGATGTAAAGGGAGAGGATTTAAATAAAGTGTCTGATATTTTTACAAGAGTATCATCGACCTTGAAAAAAAAATATATTCTTAGAGACACAAATCGTGTTGCAGCTGAGATGAACAAATTAAATTTTAAATTCAATCCTATAGAGGGAAAGGTTATACCTGAAGCTTTTGATGGAAGAGGATTATATAAGGCAAAAGTCACAAATAATTAAATAAAAAGGAAAAAATGAAAAAATTATCAATTAAAAAACTATCAGATTATTTAGAAAAAGTCGTAGAACACAATATACAGTCTTCTTTAATGATTTGGGGGGCTCCTGGAATTGGAAAATCCTCAGTGGTTGAAGCAGTTGCAGAATCTCAAGAACTAGAATTAATCGATTTACGTATTAGTCAATTGGCTCCTACAGATCTTAGAGGCATTCCTGTTCCAAAAGACAATAAAGCATGCTGGTATCCTCCAGAATTTTTGCCAACTTCAGGAAAAGGCATTTTATTTTTAGATGAAATAAATATGGCGCCTCCTGCTGTACAAGGTATTGCCCAACAATTAATCCTTGATAGAAGAGTTGGAAGCTACAAAGTCCCAGATGGTTGGTTTATTTGGAGTGCTGGAAATCGTAAAGAGGATTTTGCTGCTGTTTTTGATATGCCTGCTCCTCTTGCAAATAGATTTATACATTTGGAAGTAAAGACAGGGCTTGAAGAATTTAAAGACTATGCTTTAAAAAGTAATATTGATGATCGAATAATTTCATTTCTAAATTTCAGACCAAAATATCTTCATAAAATAGATAAAAACTCTCCTTCATGGCCATCTCCTAGGAGTTGGGATATTAGTAACAAGCTTCTTCAAGCAAACCTTGATGTAGATCCTGCAATAGGAGCAGGATGTGCCTCAGAGTTTAGAAGCTTTTGTAAGGTTTATAAAAGTTTGCCAGATATCCCATCTATTTTATCTGGGAGCAAGAAACCAACCTTTCCAGATGATTTGTCAGCTAGATACGCCTTAACTTGTGCATTGGCTGTTAGGGCTAAAGATATAAAAGAAGTTGAAAACGCCTTCTTGTATATTGATGAAAAGGGAAGCATGGAATGGTTAAGTCAATGCACTTATGAAGTAGTGACAAAGTGGAAAGACTCAAAAAAATCTTCGGAGCTTGTTGATATGATATCAAATAACAAGAAATTACTAGACGTTGCTGCAAGATTACAAAAGCTACTAGCTGCATAATATGTTTTCTGAAATTATCAGCAAATGCAAACTTCAAGTTAGAAAAGAATGCCAATTCTTTGGAGCATTAATGCTTTTTGCGTCTATAAAAAAATCTGATCGTATTGATACGGCAGCTACAGACGGAAAAGATATTTTTTTTAATGAAAATTTTTTAAAAAATTTAAAATCATCTGAGCAGAATGCTTTAATGCTTCATGAGGTCCTTCATATGGCATTGCTGCATGTAACAAGAAGACAGTCAAGAGATCCATATATATGGAATATTGCTGCTGATATTGTTGTAAATGACTTAATTTTAAGAAATACAAAATTTAAATTACCAAAGGGAGCTATAGTTGATGATCAATACTCTGACAAATCTGTTGAGTATATTTATGAAAGTTTATTAAAAAATAATAAATATAAACAAAAGCAATATCAGTTAGTAATTTCTGATATAGAAAAACCTTCAAGTAACTCTGAATCAGGAGGCTCTGAATCAAATGAAATAAATGATATGGAAATTCAAGAAATTGAAAGTTATTGGAGAGATAAAATTCAGGTTATCAAAAACTCAGATGCTATAAGTAACTCAGAAGAATATGGCAGCAATACAACTGGTGGCTTGCCTGCTGGGATGGAAAGAGAGGTTGAAAACATTCTTGAGCCTGAAATAAATTGGAGACACGCCTTATGGAAGTATGTAGGAAGAACTCCTGCAGATTTTGATGATCTTGATAGAAGATTTCTTTATAGGGGACTTTATTTAGAAGGTTTAATGTCAGAGGCATTAGAGGTTTCAGTTTGTGTTGATACAAGCGGATCTGTATCAAGAGACCTTATTGATCAATTCGTAGGAGAGATAAATGGCATCTTAAGGTCTTATCCTCATGTGAAATGTGACTTCTTTTTTTGTGACTGTGCTTTATCAGGTCCATTTGAGGTAAGTTCTATAGAGGAAGTTCCTACCCTAAAAGGTGGAGGTGGAACAAGTTTCGTACCATTTTTTGAATACCTAGAAAAAAATAATAATAATATTATGGGCTCTCATAAAGTTTCAATTTATTTAACAGATGGTTATGAACAGTTTCCAAAATTTGTCCCAAGTGATCCTGTGATGTGGCTAGTCTCTGCTGATGGAGAAAAAACATCTAAATTTCCATTTGGTGAAGTAATAAGAATTTCAACAGAAAGTTGGCGTTAAAATGAAAAAAGTTCCATATTTTAGTAAAAAAAAAATAATAATGGCCTACAAAGCTGGTATTAGAAAAGGAATTACTTCGTCAAAATTTTTTGACAATAAGGATTTTGTTCTTGAGTACATACAAGAAAAATATTTTGATATTTCAGATATATCAAAAAGACTTCAAAATGATCATGATATAGTTTTAAGATGGTTAAAAAGATATAAAAAACTACCTAGAAATTTACCGGATATATGCTTCAAAGATACTAAGCTAATTAATTTTATTATTGATAACAAAAAAAATGATTCATTTAATTTTCTGGAGAGTTTAAGTTCATCGCTTCAAACAAAAGAAAATATCTTAAAATCATTTGGGAAATCCAAGGATATTTTAAAGCCCAAGGATCATGGATACGATCTTCACATTAATACAAACCCTAGTCATCCAAAGAACGCATCATTATTTGAAAAATTTCATATTGCTTCATGGGAACCTTATTCTCCACCTTGGCACAAAATAAAAAAATCTAAAACATATGATGATCTAGAGCTTAAAAAGCAAGCATTAAAAGTTTCTCCAGGAGCTGCTTACATGCTCATGCTTAATAAAGAAATTTCTCAAGAAGAATACGCAGAAATATTTATAGAAACATTCCTTGATAGCGATCATAAACCTTTTCCTTTTGATGAAGTTTATTGTGACTCTACTCCCCATGATTTAAAGAAAAGATTAGGTATTTCACAAAAAGAATTTATTTTATTTGAAAGTTTAATTCTAGATACATTTTTTAGAAAAACTAAAAGTATTGATCTTTTATGTAAATTTCGGTCTATTTACCCATGTTTTAATACTATTTCAGCAAATAAAAAAATTATTGAAAATATTAACTTAGATTTAATTTCGGATTCTCAGCTAGCCAAAATTTATTATTATCATAGGTATTCAGAGCATAGTTTATCTAATCCACTGCATGTACTGAATTTTTTTTATGAGGAATCAAGATACAAAAGATTTTCCAAAATTCATTTCAATAACCCTAAGTTAGCAGCGCATAAAATCATCTATGATATTGAAAAAAGCTATCAATTTTGGAAAGATTTCGACCATGATAGATTTCTTAACTCACATAAAATTTCAAGATTTTATAATAATCTAGACGAAAAAGTTAAATCTTCTAAAACCTTTTTAAAAGAATTTATACCAATTCTGCATTTATCAAATTTTTTTCTTGATAATTTAGTTAGAGTATTTTTAGATGATATTGTTAAAAGAACAGTTGAACATATTGAATCAAACAATGATTTAAATTATTTAAAAAAAATTATTCATCATCAATCGGATTCTTATTTTGCATACAGAACTAAAATAATACCTAGTAACCTATTTTATTTTAATGTATCAAATAAATTATATACATCTGAGATAGTTGAGTATTTTTTGATAAGAAATTCATATTTTCTTAGTAAAGATCATATAGATTGCAACATAAATCATTTAGAAATCTCCCCTGAAAAACGCAAGCATTTATTAGAAATTGTAAATAATAAGTTTTATTTTAAATTGGTTTCTAAGAGAGGATCTGCGTGCTTTGAAGATAATTTAATTCCAATCCATTTACTCGATAACAAACAATTTATGATTCATTCAATACTAAAATCATATAAAACTTTGAAGTTTGCTTCAGATCGAATCAAGTCTTATCCAAGTATTATAAAAATAGCTTATCTAAAAAATAAACAATCTTTTAATTATATTTCATTAACTAAAAAAAAGAATAAACGATTTATAATAAATTTTTTTTCTAATCAACCTGTTCTTGCATTTATACATGCGCATCATTCTATTAAAATTGATAAGGGAATATATTTACCAGCTTTAAAAGCAGATATATCTTTAGTATCAGATCTTACTTCTAAACAAATATTAAAAATAAATTTAAAATTATTTAATAAATCAGAGAGAGAGGCTATATTTCATGAGTTTTGTAATAAGATGGCTACTGATGATATTTGGGAGCTCGCTATGTATAAAAAAAGATTTAATTATCAATAAATAGCTAAATTAATTCTTCATAAGAATTAATTATAAAATACATGTTAAATTATAAATATAAATATAAATATTTTAAAAATTTAATGGCAAGACACAGAGGAGTATATAAACCAGATCATCCTGAACCTTATGAAGTGAGTCGGTCTCAGATACAAAACTTTATGAATTGTCCAGCATGCTTTTGGATGAGCAGGGCAAAAGGTATTAAGTTTCCTGGTATGCCTGGTTTTCTGCTTAATACAGCTACGGATACGTTGCTAAAAAAAGATTTTGATAAATATAGAGAATTACAACAGCCACATCCTTTTATGGAAAGGCATGGTCTTGGTCATCTAGTTCCATATAAACATGAAGATTTTGAAACTTGGACAAAATCACTTCAGCTTGGGCTGAGAACTCTTCATGAGCCAACAAATTTTCTAATTGGCGGCGGTCTAGATGATGTCTGGCATGATCCTAAAACAGATGAGATTTTTATTGTTGATTATAAAAGTACTGCTGGAAGAAGAAATGAGGATTTAACAGCTTTGCAGGAAATTTCTTTAGTTGGCGCATATAAAGAAACCTATAAGAGGCAAATGGATATGTATCAATGGATCATGAGGCAAAATGGATTTAATGTTAACAAGACTGGTTATTTTGTTTATGTTAATGGAGACCAGCATTTTGAGGATGGCATGCTTGAAGAGGATATTGATAAAGCTAACATGAAGTTTGATGTTCAACTATTGTCTTATGAAGCAGATGACTCATGGGTTAATCAAGCTATCCTAGATTTAAAAGATTGCTTGCTCCAAAAGAATT
>Ga0206129_10007083_pt1 | contig 11167 bp, 10 predicted proteins | sample Helgoland_Spring_8_FD_148616 | JGI IMG/M metagenome (GOLD analysis project Ga0206129, IMG submission 148616) | Pelagic subsurface seawater microbial communities from Kabeltonne, Helgoland, North Sea - Helgoland_Spring_Bloom_20160502_2 | ecosystem: Environmental > Aquatic > Marine > Epipelagic ...
TTAGATAACTACCTAGCCATTATCAAAGATTTGATGATGCACTCACATGGCTTGAGAAGGCTGGGAAGTGCTGCGGTAGACCTTGCCTATGTAGCCTGCGGCAGGTGTGAAGGATTTTTTGAGTACAACCTAAACGCTTGGGATATTGCGGCTGGAATACTCTTAGTACAAGAAGCTGGTGGCAGTGTAACTGATTTCTCTGGAGGAAATAACGCGCTTTTTGGTCGAGAATTGGTTGCCGCAGGGAACATACATGATGACCTATTAAAAAGCATTCAAAAATATTGGTAGTTATCTTATTAGGCTCATTCAAGGTTGCCAACCTTTTTTTAATTATAATAACCCCCCATTGATTCAATTTATATTTAATTTTAAGATCCTTAAAAAAATAAAAAATCCACCAAGATACTATGCCTTCAACGTTTCGTGCTTTTACCCTTATTTTTAGCCTCCTCTGCTTTCTTGGAACTGCATTTAAATCGAGCAGTCAAAACCAACCCATAAAGCTCTCTGAGGAGGCACAAATCAGCGTGATCACTTTTGGCCCTTACCAAGGCGAACTCTGGTCTGCCTTCGGTCATAATGGCATCAGGGTCTTTGATCCACTCCTTGACATGGATTGGATGTATGACTGGGGTCGATTTGATTTTGAACAAACTAACTTTTTTTGGAATTTCGCACGAGGAAAAATGTTGTATAGCATAGGGCGTACCCAAAAATATCCAAATGTAAAATCCTTTTACATCAAACAAAATCGAAGCGTTAAAGAGCAAGTCCTCAACCTAAGTCAGGCTGAAAATCAAGCTTTCTTTAATTCTCTAGAGCACAATAATCTCCCAGAAAACAGGACTTATCTTTATAATTATGTCTACGATAATTGTGCTACTAAAATTCGAGACATCATACAAGAAGTGGTGCCCACAGCAACCTTAGACCTCTCTTTTAAAGTTCCAAAAAAATCAGTCAGAGATCTTATGGATGATTATTTATCTGATCAGCCTTGGGGTGATTTTATTATAGATGTTGCCTTAGCACATCCCATTGATAACGAAGCCTCTGCTGAGACCTATCTCTTTTTACCCGACTATGTCCATTTAGCGCTCGAAGGAGGAACCATTGAAAATATCGTGGATACGCTTCCGTTGGTCAAAGACTCCATTACTATCAATGTAATGAAAAATGGAAAATATACTCAAAGTACATTTGACCCTTTCAATACTTTTGTATTGCTCTTTTTTATTGTTGGATTTGTTACGAATCAAAACTTTAAAAATAAGAAACGGACGCATTGGATAGATATACTATTATTCTCTATAGTTGGTCTCTTTGGCTGGTGGTTTGTATTTCTTTGGGGCGTGACGAGTCATCTTTCAATGTACAATTGGAATTTATTATGGGCGCTACCTGTGCATCTCCCTGCGATTTTTTTTCTGAATCAGCTAAAATGGCGAAAGGCCCTCAGTCATGCATACAAATTCATTGCCCTTCTCAATTTGTGCCTGCTCCTTTTTTGGGTATTAATCCCGCAACCACTCCACATGGCCCTCATTCCCTTGATCCTTACCCTAGTGCTCAGAAGTTTTTATATCAGTTATGATTTAAATAAAGCCCCTCAAGCATCTGTTTAAAAAAGGGCTTACCGCTTAACTCTAGAAAAAGTTGCCTCCTCAAGCAATCTTTACTATTTTGAGGATCAAATAAAATCAGACATCTATTGATGGTATTTATCCCTATTATCCTCGGTATTTTTTTACTGCTCTTCTTAATCACCTTTATTAAGCTTGATACCTTCATTTCATTTATTTTGGTTTGCCTATTTGTCGGAATTTTGGGCGGATTGCCCCTAGAAGAAACGGTCACAACAGTGCAACTAGGGATAGGAAAAACACTCGGCTCTTTGGTCATTATACTTGGTTTTGGAGCCATGCTAGGTAAGCTCATTGCCGAGAGTGGTGCGGCAGATAAAATCACCCATAAATTAGTTGCAAAATTTGGACTCAAAAACATTCAATTCTCTCTAATTTTAGTAGGATTCATCATCGGCATCCCCTTGTTCTACACCGTGGGATTTGTTATTTTGGTCCCTTTTGCCATTGCTCTAGCAAGTAAAACAAAATTACCCTTACTCTATTTAGGCTTACCTATGCTGGCCTCTCTATCGGTTACACATGGCTTTTTACCTCCACATCCAGCGCCAACTGCCATTGCAGGCATATATGGTGCCGCTTTAGATAAAACTATGATTTATGGGGCTATCGTAGGTATTCCAGCCATATTGGCTGCTAAATTTCTTCTGTCTGGAACGATGAATCGGCTTGCTCCCAAATTAAAACAGGAATTTATCGTATCAGAGGCCAACGCTGCATTTAAACCCCCTAATCTCACGGTAAGTCTCATCATCTCATTACTCCCCGTGATCCTTATCGCTGGAAGTTCACTGTATCATTTAATTTTTAATTATAATCCAATCATCAATTGGCTAGGTAATCCTGCCATTGCAATGCTTTGCTCAGTCCTCGCCGGCATTTATTTTCTTGGAATCCGTACCGGTCGCAACATGTCAGAGATCATGATAATCTTAAAGGAAGCTGTATCAAGTATTGCTATGGTATTGCTTATCATCGCTGGAGCTGGTGCCTTCAAGCAAATCATGATTGCTACTGAAATCAGCCTACAAATAGGTGCTTTTTTCGAATCATTAGGGCTCTCGCCCATCATATTGGCTTGGCTCATTGCAGCCATCATTCGAATCATTGTGGGTTCAGCTACGGTTGCTGGTTTAACCGCTGCGGGAATTATGTTACCCATGGTAGAATCTTCAGGCATTGCTCCTGAACTCCTGGTTTTAGCTACAGGTGCGGGAAGTATCTTTTGCTCCCATATCAATGATAGTGGTTTTTGGCTTTTTAAAGAATATTTTAATATGAGTATCGGGGAAACCCTACAATCATGGACCGTAATGGAGAGCATCGTTTCTCTTGTTGGATTGATGGGTATATTGATACTCAATTTGATCGTTTAATAAACCTATGGCAATACAAAATTCGAGCAAATCAACTCGATCCTCCTACCTACTCCTTCAGGGGGTATCAGCCGACCGGTATTACGTCTAGACGATACCCTTTCTACCTCCCTCATCAGATCCTTGCTAAAAATGATACGGCCTCCAAAACATATTCCTCTTTGACATGAAACCTATAAATGTCGTTAAGAAAACCATCGTAAGTTTTGGCTACGACAGAGTAGGTATACCAGGTTTTCTGTGTACCATACCAATTGGTTTTTATGTCCCATTTTAATACTGCGTCTCTTACTACCCCAACACTATTGGTATTAGTAATCATTATGGGTATTTCCAAAAAACTAGATTCAACTACCCAAGTAGTGCCAGTCATCTCTCCATTTCCATTGAGGCTGTACCCTACTTTAACACCACGAACATCTGTAATGGAATTATGCTGGCCGGGGATTCCATCAAAAGGGACGCCTAAGTCTCGTGCCCTTGGCTTCTGTCCTTAGGAAAAAAGAGCGGTAAGTAAGGAAAGTAAAAAGATAAATATAGGTTTCATATGATTAAAGGTTAAATAACTCATATATCAAGGCAAACTCTGAACGCGTTATATCAGACAGAGGGGGTTAGCTGATCTTACTCCAATTCACGGCACTTTTATTAAACGAAGCGATATGATTTTTGAGTATCTGATTTTCTGGAGCACGTAAAAAGGGATCCATTTTGAGTAGATCTGTGGCGGCATTTCTGGCCAAGTTTAAGATGTCCCCATCGGTAGATAGATCGGAAATAATTAAATCTAAAGCCCCACTTTGTTGGGTCCCCATTAGGTCTCCAGGTCCTCGAAGTTTTAAGTCAGTTTCAGCAATTCTGAAACCATCATTACTTTCTACGAGGGTTTGCATTCTTGTTTTGGCCTCTGAGGTCAACTTCATTCCTGTTACGAGGAGGCAATAAGATTGTTCACCGCCGCGGCCTACCCGTCCTCTGAGTTGATGTAATTGAGAGAGGCCGAATCGCTCGGCACTTTCAATGACCATAACGCTTGCATTGGGTACGTTTACACCGACCTCAATGACCGTTGTGGCAATCATGATGTGGGTTTCTCCCTTGGTAAATCGTTTCATTTCATAATCCTTATCTGCAGATTTCATTTTCCCATGGCAGATGGATAAATATAATTGAGGAAATCGGCGAGCGATGCTTTCATAGCCATCCATGAGATCTTTATAATCCATAGTGGCGGATTCTTCAATAAGGGGATATACAATATATACCTGGCGGCCTTTTTCAATTTCTTTTTCAATCAAGCTGAAAAGTTGAATGCGTTGGGCATCTCTCATGTGCCTTGTAATAATAGGTTTTCGGCCTGCGGGTAATTGGTCTATGGTGGATATATCCAAATCTCCATAGAGTGTCATAGCCAAGGTTCTTGGAATGGGTGTAGCGGTCATGACTAAAATATGTGGGTAATAAGTTTTATTTTTATTCCAAAGTTTGGCTCTTTGAGCTACTCCAAAGCGATGTTGCTCATCAATAACCGCCAAACCCAATTTTTTAAATTTGACTTTGTCTTCTATCAGGGCATGGGTCCCGATGAGTATTTTTAATTCACCAGAATCTAACCCCTCTTGAATAGATGTCCGTTCAACTTTTTTGCTTGAGCCCGTGAGACACGCAATTTTAATTCCTAAAGGTTCCGCAAATTCTTTAAGCCCATGATAATGCTGTTCTGCTAAAATTTCTGTGGGGGCCATAAATGCACATTGCGTATCATTACCCACAGCAATGAGCATACACATGAATGCCACAATGGTTTTTCCACTTCCCACATCTCCTTGCACCAATCGATTCATTTGATGACCAGATCGAAAGTCAGCATAAATTTCTTTGATCACTTTTTTTTGAGCAGTGGTTAGACTAAAAGAAAGGTGGGTATGATAAAAATTATTAAGGAGCTCGCTGTTTTTGAAAGTGATTCCTTTAAACTTATCTATGCGGGCCAGTTTGAGAGTGATGAGGCGCAATTGAATAAAAAAAAGCTCTTCAAATTTTAATCGATATTGCGCTTTTTTAAGATTAATTTGATCTTTTGGGAAATGAATATGAATGAGCGAAAACTTTTTATCAATTAAAGAAAACTGCTCTCTAATAGCTGGGGGCAGTTTATCTTGAATGTGGGGAATTGCCTCTGCTAACAGCAATTTCATTATTTTGCTGATGGCTTTAGAATCTAAAAACCTTCTTTTGAGTTTCTCAGAAGTGTGATAGACGGGATGTAGAAATTGCTTATTGGGTGTGGTATTTCCTGAGGGTTCTATTTCTGGATGAGAGAGACTGAAGCGTTGACTATATCGGATCGGCTTACCATAAACGACGTAGATCAGCCCGGGTTTAATTTTTTGTTGGATCCATTTGATACCTTGAAACCAAATAAGATCTATTCCTCCGGTTTCATCTTGAAACTTCCCTATCAATCTTTGTTTTCGGCCGACTCCGATCGTTTCAAAACGGACTATTTTTCCTATTATTTGTGCACTGCCCAATCCATCAGTTAATGAAGAAATTTTGTGGAATGTGGTACGATCTTCATAGCGAAAAGGAAAATGTTGTAGCAAGTCTCCATAATTGAAGTAGCCCAATTCTTTATTAATTAAAGCGGCTTTTTCAGGACCGATGCCCTTTAAGAATTCTATTGATTTATGAAAAAAACCAGCCATCTAAATGGTGTCCTAAAAAGATAGGGATAATTTTAAAGCGTGTGGTGATCATTCATTCCATTCTAAGGTATTCAGTAAATGTACCAAATCAGATTTAATAAACGCTATGGAAGGGGCCAAGGAATCATTTTTTGTACTCATATTGAAATACAAAGCACCTCGTAAAAAATGGGTAACGCTGTCGGTTATGTGAAATTGAAAAGGACTGGGGACTTCTCCACTTAATTCGCTCACAGAGGCGACATTTCCATTTTTAAGGAAAAGGATTTTTTCGTCAATCGCGGTTGCTTTTACTTGATGCTTACCCGTAAGCCTAAAACTATCGTTTAGATAATCTTGAACCGAGGAGTCACTATTAATAGGTTTATAGGTGAGTTGGACATTGGCATCAAAATAGGGATAATAAATATGGATCCAGTTGGGCTCTGCGATCCAACTGGTATCTTTCAAGATTTTGGCATGAGTGGAGTATTCAAAGGTGTAAGGGCGTATGCCGTCAAGGGGAGTGTAGGAAACTGAAGGCAAAATAATACGATTGTATCCCTTCGGTTTAGGGAGATAATGGGTTTCACAAGACCAAAAAAGAAAAAAAAGGATCAATGATGAGTAGTTTTTCATAATTTCCTAAACACGCGAACTCTTTTAATGCGTTTTTGATCGACAGACTCTATTGAAAATAAAAACTTACCTACTTCAATTTTCTCATTCGAACGAGGGAGATTCTTGTTTATTTCTAACAGCAAACCTCCCAAGCTTTCACTTTCACCTTTAATTTCGTCAAAGACGTCGGCCTCTTCTGACATGATTTTACAAAAATCATTGAGCGAGGTTTTACCTTCAAATATGGCAGTATTGTCATCTATCTTTTTATAATCTGCATCTAAAGCCTCATCGAATTCGTCATTGATTTCCCCTACGATTTCTTCAATGATATCTTCCATAGTAATTAAGCCTTCGGTGCCCCCATATTCGTCAATAACAATGGCCATATGAACCTGCTTTTCTTGAAAATCTTTAAAGAGCGCGTCAATTTTCTTACTTTCAGGGATGAAATAGACGGGCCGTAGGAACTGTTGCCAATGGAAATCTTCTTCTTCATGAAGAAAGGGTAGCATGTCCTTGATGTACAATAAGCCTTCTATTTTATCAATGTTTTCGACATAAACGGGGATCCTTGAAAATCCTGTTTTGTTGATTTGATCCATTAACTCATGGAAATCACTAGACCGGTCAATTGCTGTAATATCAACTCTAGAACGCATGATTTGTTTTACTGAAAGGGTTCCAAAATTAACAATCCCCTTAAGGATTCCTTTCTCTTCTTTGCTGACATTTTGCTCTGAGGTGATGTCTAAAGCTTGATTGAGCTCTTCAACGGAGAGATTATAACCTTTCTTTTTGATCCGTTTTTCAATAAAACTACTCAGACCAATGAGGAGCCATGAGAGTGGTTTTAATAGACGATTAAAAAACCAGATGTAAGGGAGGCAGAAACGCGCAAACTTTTGTGGTTGATGTGCGGCAGAAATTTTGGGAACAATTTCCCCGAAAAAAATAATCAATATAGAAATGACGGTAGTAAGCGCGATCAACACGACACCTTCAGCTTCTTTTTTACCGACCATCTGCCAGGAGGCATAAGTCGAAAGGGTTACAATGAATACATTAAAAAGGTTATTGAGGATCAAGATGGTGGCCAACAACTGATATGGAGATTTTAATAGCATTTTTATTTTATGATCTGAGGGCTCCTCTTCGTCGAAGACCGTCTTATCAAGCGAAAAAAAGGCAACCTCAGCGCCTGAAATTAGGCCTGACAATGCCAATAAAATTAAAATTAGGAAACCAAAGCCCCAATAAAAGGAACTCGAAAGGGTTACAAATTCCATCAAGATTATCGACGGAGGTTCATCTATTGAGGATACCAAGTATTGTTTGTTTCATGAAAATTAAAAGGGAAGATCATCGGACGCTGTTTCCGCAGTTGGACTAGCGGGAGGAGATGCTGCGGGATTGTTATCAACAGGACTACGTTGTTCTGGAGCTACACCACTGGTTCCGGGAGTCCCTCCACCACCCAACATGGTCATGTTTTGTACCCTTATTCGGGTCCTGTATTTGTTGTTCCCTTGATCATCTTGCCAACTGTCTGTTTTAATTTTACCCTCTACGTAAATGCTTTTTCCTTTAGTTAAGTATTGCTCAGCAATTTTTGCCAATCCATCCCAAAGTTCCAAATCATGCCACTCAGTATTTTCAACTTTGTTGCCATTGCGATCTTTGTAATTTTCGGTAGTGGCGAGGGTCAAATTGGCCACCACTTTGTTGTTATCTAGGTACCTCACTTCAGGATCTTTTCCTAAGTTTCCAACGAGAATTACTTTATTTACTCCAGCCATGATATAAAAATAATTAAAATTTTACTTGAGCCAAATAATTGACAATGAGTTTTGGTTTTGGTAAAGTTACCAATTCGTCAAGATTGAAAACAGTTAAATTTAATTTTTTCGCAATTTCGGATAATTGGAAAGTACTTGAAACCTCAATTTGTGTGAACCAGGCCTTGATATTTTGATGGGTTAACTTGTGGCTGATAGGGCCATAGGAGGCTTTTTCGTTGTGATCTCGGTCAATTGAGGCAACGCTGAAAAGATCTGTAGGGGTTGAATAAAAGTCCCAAAGCCCTTCCCAGATATCCCCATTTATTCTTTTATTTAAGCAGATTTTATGCTCATAGGTAAAAATCCAATAATGTAATTTACGCGCTTGAATTTTAATTTTCTTTGCTTTTACGGGTAAAAGATGTTGTGTTTTTTCTCTGAAGGATTGGCAATGATATTGTAAATGACAGTTCTCGCATTGTGGACGAGGAGTGCAAACGAGGGCTCCAAACTCCATCATCGCTTGATTAAAATCACCCGGGCTTGAAGAAGGCATGATGTGGGCGATGGTTTGTTCAAAAATTTTCCGAGTGCTTCCCTTGCCGATGTCTTCCTGAATACCAAAAAGGCGCGCAATCAATCTAAAAACGTTACCGTCTACCACGGGTACCTTTTCATGGAAGCAGATGGAAGCGATCGCCGCGGCTGTGTAAGGCCCAATACCTTTTAATTTGAGCAGTTCGCCATATGAATCAGGAAAAATACCTCCGTATTCCTGGGTAACCTGTTGTGCTGCTTTATGTAAATTTCTGGCACGACTGTAATAACCAAGTCCCTCCCATAATTTTAATATTTCTTGTTCAGAGGCTTTGGCGAGCGCATGCACGGTAGGATAAGCGTTGATGAATTTTTCGTAATAAGGTGTGCCTTGAGCTACGCGGGTTTGTTGTAGGATGATTTCAGATAGCCAAACCGTATAAGGGTTGCGCGTGGCCCGCCAAGGTAAATCTCTCTTTTCCCTTAAATACCAATTCATTAATGAAGAAGTTATTTGAATTTTGATGATATTATTTGGGGTTTTTGATTTTCTAGAGAATACATTTGTACCGTAGTCTTACAAATGTAAATTTGAAGTTCTTAATAAAACAATGGTTGACAAATAAAATGACATTATTGTGACGAAAGCAGATGTAATAAACGAAATAAGTGAAAAGACAGGGATCGATAAATTAGACGTTCAGGCATCGGTAGAGGCCTTCTTTTCTGTAGTGAAAACCTCGATGACCGACGGGAAAAATATATATGTGAGGGGATTTGGTAGTTTTGTGAACAAAAAACGCGCAAAAAAGATTGCCAGAAACATATCTAAAAATACGGCAATTGTCATTGAGGAGCATTATATCCCGAGCTTTAAGCCGTCTAAAATTTTCATTGACAAGATCAAGAGGAACGTAACGTCTGCGTAAAAGGAAAGCTGATAGCCGATGAATAAGTATCTTATTTCACTAACAATTGCAGGGATGGCAGCCGTCTTTTTACTCTATCAACTGCCGCGCACAGCAGTGAAAAATGAGGGTGAGAGCAGTGTAGAATCACATTCTTTTAATATGTCCAATGAAGACGCAGCTGCAATTACTTCACTGAAGAACTTTACGAAAGGGGAAATATCGAAAAATTACATTAACTTTGCAGACTCTTTAGCGAAATACTATTTAAAGTATGGATTTTTGGATAGTGCCAAAAATGTTACTATAAAATTCTTGCAGAGAGACAGTTCTTTACAAACACAGAAAAAAGCGGCAGCATTATTATATGCTTCATACGAGCGTGCCTCTAACATGAAAGAAGCAGCCGTATATGCCCTAGAGGCCCGGAAAGTTTTGACTTTGATCACTCAAAGGGAGGTAGATAATTTATCCGCCAAAACAAAGTTAGCCATGACCCTAGTGACAACGGAAAACCCTATGTCAGGGATTATGATGTTGAGGGAAGTGGTAGAAAAAGACCCAGAGAACAGAGAAGCCCTTTTAAGTTTAGGTCTTTTGTCCATTCAATCAGGACAATATGAGCGAGGTGTTGAAAGGTTTGAAAAGTTGATTGCGTTGAAAGAAGATGATTATGAGGCCATGTTATATATGGGCGTTTGTTTGTTAGAGATTAATAAACCTAAGGAATCATCGGAATTATTTACAAGAATTGTAGCTGCAGAAGATGCTGATCCAGCTTTAAAGTCTGCAGCAGCAGAATATTTAGAAAATTAATAATACTTAAATTAAAAGAATATGCCTTGCGGTAAAAAAAGAAAAAGACATAAAATCTCTACACACAAGAGAAAGAAAAGGTTAAGAAAGAATAGACATAAAAAGAAGTAGACATTTAATCTGAAAAATTGTGAGTAATGAATTAGTAATAAATTCAACTCAAAACGGATGTCGAATAGCTCTTTTAAATGATAGAAGATTGATTGAATTTCACCAAGAAAACGGTGGAAATCAATTCAATGTTGGAGATATTTACTTAGGTACGGTACGAAAAGTGGTTCAAGGTCTCAATGCAGGTTTCGTTGATATCGGTTATGAAAAAGACGCCTTTCTACATTACCTCGACTTAGGACCACAAATCCAGTCACTGAATAAATTTACGCAGCTGATTCAAAGTAAAAAAGAGATCAGCACCAAGCTCACTGGGTTCAGAAATGAGGCCGATATTGATAAGTTTGGTAAAATAGGACAGGTTCTAACAAAGAACCAAAAAATCCTTGTTCAGGTTGTAAAGGAACCCATATCAACAAAGGGCCCGAGATTATCGTGCGAGTTGTCAATAGCAGGACGCTATTTAGTTTTAGTACCATTTTCGAATGCAGTTAATGTATCAAAGAAAATAGGGAATTCTAATGAAAGGAAGCGCTTGGCGCGTCTGATCAGTTCAATCAAGCCAGAAAATTTTGGAGTGATCATCCGTACCGTAGCTACGGGAAAAGATGTTAAAGAGCTTGATACAGATCTTCAAAACTTGGTACAAATTTGGCAAAGAGGCATTGAAAAACTCAAGAAGTC
>Ga0206129_10007084_pt1 | contig 11167 bp, 13 predicted proteins | sample Helgoland_Spring_8_FD_148616 | JGI IMG/M metagenome (GOLD analysis project Ga0206129, IMG submission 148616) | Pelagic subsurface seawater microbial communities from Kabeltonne, Helgoland, North Sea - Helgoland_Spring_Bloom_20160502_2 | ecosystem: Environmental > Aquatic > Marine > Epipelagic ...
TTGGCATCTCTGGTGACCTTTTGGCTATGGACATCCGACAGTCGCTGTTTCATTTAGGCGAAATTACAGGCGAAATTACTACCGACGATTTATTGGATTCTATTTTTAGAGATTTCTGTATCGGAAAATAGTTATATTAATTATATTTAGTCAGATTTAATCCATTTTCAATCTCAGCCTTTACTAATGATTGATTTAATCTAATTGGTTTAGTTTTTCACTTATCAATTTTAGTATCATTTAGTTGTATTTTTGTATCTTATTTGTATCTTTGAATTTATTCAATATTAATTTTTATTTTTTGTAGTGAAATTATGTTACAAATTGTTACATAAAGTTACACTATGATACAATTTGGTACATAAATGAGTTCTAATATTAGGGTAACAAAAAGGTGTGTAGAGTGTGATTCCGAGTTTCTTGCGAGAACAACGGTAACTAAGTATTGTTCTAAGAAATGCAACACTAAAAATTATAAGGATAAGGTTCGATTAGCGAAGAAATCTAATATGCGAATCAAAGAGTTACCTACTGTTGATACTCTAATAGTTCAAGAGATAAAGATGAAGGAATACCTTAGTATAAAAGAAGTCGTTACACTTATTGGAGTAAGTAGGATGAGTGTATATAGGTACATTAAAAGTGGGCAATTATCGTCTGCAAAGATTGGCGGTAGAGTTTTAATACCTAAAACTGCTATCGAAACATTATTTAATATATAGGCTATGGCAATAGGTCGAGGAACTGTAAAGGTAAGATTTAAGAAAATTAAAAGCGACCCTAAAATGGAGTCAATCTTTTTAGATTTCTACCCATCTATATTAAATCCATTAAAGGGAACATATACTCGAAGGAAATTTTTGCGTTTACGTAGGTATATAAAGCCAAAAGGTTCTTTTGAAAAGGATTATAATAAAAACGTTGCTCATCAGGTAGATGTCGAACGTGTAAGAGTTCAGTCTTGTTTAGTTAGTGGGAAAGGTGGTGTTTTTGATGATGTAAAGGAGAGGGTGAATTTTATAGATTTTTTCAGTGATTTAGTTAAAGAAAAAGAATTAGTATCCACCTCAACACATTGGAGAAGTACATTATATTATTTATCTAATTGCTTCAATGAAATACTTCCTTTTGAACGCTTAACCCTCGATAATGTTGAGGTCTTTAGAAACTATATTCAATCTGCTCAATTAAGAAGGAGGAAAGGAGTTATAGCCTCTTCAACTGCTGCATCATACTTCACTAAGTTTATTGAAGCCGTTAAGCAAGCATATTATAGAGATTTCATTCCAAAAGATTTATCTAAACAGATTCGGCGTATTGATGAAATAGATACTATAAAAGAGTGGTTGTACCCTAATGAGATAGAGTTGCTTGTAAATACACCATTTGAAGATGAGGAGTTAAAAAGTTTTTGTCTTTTTCTCATTTACACAGGGTTAAGGAAGGGGGATGCTTCAAAGATTAGATGGTCAGATTTTAAAAAAGACCCTAAAATGAACTTAACAATCCCTCGCATACAAGGGAAAACAGGGAATAAAATTTATCACCCCATAAATGAAGGTGCTTTAAATGCTATTGGCGGCGAAGTTATAGATTCAACTGATTTAATCTTTCCTTGGTTTAAACCTAACAAGGATTACAACAATAAAATGCGTGAATGGATTGAAAAAGCAGGAATTAATAAGCACATAACACTACATTGCTTTAGGCATACCTATGCTTGTTGGTTACATAGTCAAGGTGTTATTGCTGCTACTATACAGCAGTTAATGGGGCACTCAAATATTAATACTACTATGAGGTATATAAAATTATTAGACCCACAGGTCAGAGTAGCATCGGACACCCTAAATTTATAATTATGAAGTTACACGATTTAGGTCATTTAGGCTACTATAATGAGAAGTTGCGTAATGCTGATGCAATCATTAAACAAATACATATTGGAGAGCAAGAGTTTTGCAAATCCGATAAAGCTCTTGTTGTAAACTACTTAAATCCAAATCCGTTTTCTGAAGTTATCTCTGTATTAGGTTTTTCTATTTCTTTTAGGGAGTTCTTAACTGAGTTTAGGTGGACTATCGATAAATTTATAAGTACAAGTTTCTTCGATGACGACCTTAGAGAATACGTTGATTTGTACTTTGATAATATAGTATCGACTTTGCAAGCAAAAATTGATGAATTAGGGGCTAACGAAGAACAGCTTTTTATGGCTAAATTCTTTGATAAAGCTCTTGTTTCCGAACTTATTTCCAATATAGAACTTGAGGATATGAGTGATTTTGTAAGTGATTTAGCTTTGAACTACCTATCTATATCAACACTTTCATTTGGGAAAAGTAAATCAAGTTTGTGTTATAAAGGCGTATCTACATTTTACACTAAAGAGTTAGTAAGGCTTGTTGAGTATCAGCGTTTAGAGATTAACAATCATTTTTTCTCTGAGCAAAGACCCAACGAGCTTCATATTGAAAAAAGAGGAAAAGAGCTGTTGTTAAATGAATTTTCCACCTATGTTGATGAATCAATTACAGATTTAGATGCTTTAATTAATCAAAAGCAAATGGTTTCAAAAATTAAAGTGAGACTAAAAAAGGGAATCCTAATCGAATTCTTTAAAAGAATGAAGTACAATGGTTATATAAAGTGTAGTTCTAATCGAGAGTTAGCAGTTTTTTTGAGTGAAAATTTTCAATATAATTCAGGTGTTAAATTTTTAGACATCGATGTTTTTAGTACAAAAAAATCATATTTAGATCGATTTGATAAAGAACCTGAATTCGAAAAAAGGATTCTTAATGATAAAGTCGGGTATATCTCCCCAACAGATAGGGTAAGAATATTGATGTAAACAAATAATTTTAGAATAATTAACAAGTCACTCATTTAGAGTGACTTGTTTTGTTTTGACACCTTTTATTTAAAGACTTTACGCCTTTACGTATTAGAGTAACATAAAGTAAGCTAATATCTATGCAGTCTTAACTAACATAAAAAAAGATAAGTTATGACAAAGCGAATTATTGATTGTACAGTAGATGAATTGGTCAACACCATTACAAATAACGTAATAACGAAGGTTAGAGAGGAGAATTCTCATCTTAAAAATTCAAAAAAAGAACTTCCTGAAAGATTAAATCTGAAAGATGCAGCAGGCTTTATAAATAAATCTGTAAATACTTTATACGGATATGTAAGGGATAACAAAATCAAATCTCATCTTATTGGTCGAAATAGATGGTTTTTCACTAAAGAACTAAAAGCGTGGGTGGATAACGGTGGAAGAACACCTAAATCCTAATTTATGCATCAGTTTAGGGTTAGGCGTATCACGCCTATTTTGGGAGTGACAAATAAGGGTATTAACTGTCACAGGTTACCAACAGAAAAAAAGGAAATTGTAAACATCTTTTCGGGTGAGTTGATAATTGTAACTGACTTGGATAGGATGAAGAAAAAGCGAAGAATTGCAATTACAAGGTTCTTTGATTATTATCATCACTTTTATAAGAACAAGAATGTTTCTCTGTTTGAATTAGTTCTTCCTATTAAGAATGGAGAATCAATATCAAAGTTCACTAAACACGCAAAAAGGGTTCTTAGTAAAACCAAAACTCCCTTATTAGGGTATTGTTGGATACGTGACATTGGTGAAGATTTTGCAGCCCCACATTATCATATTGTTATTGCAGTATCTCGTGTAAATATTAAGGGAGCTAAGTTACCTGAATACTTAAAGTTTGGTGATTTTTGGGGTGGGGTACATACATCTACTGTAAAGAGTCTCAAAAAGATACAGAACTACTATCTTAAAAAGGGTATTCCAAATACCCGAAATCGCCAAAGAACCTACGGTAAATCTATAAAGTTCCACTTTCCAAAAGCAACTTAATAAAGTGTAAATGAGAATTTAATTGGTTTTTATTTATTTTAATTCATTTCAATTAGTGTAATGTTCAAACGTACTTGTTTTAAGTTGTATAACTTCATAAATTTATTAAAAATATAGAGCAAATGATAGACCCATTTAGCCTTCAAGAGTTCAAACCTGAGAGAAGTAATCAACGATTTAGTTGCCCTCAAAATAGGGTTAGCTTTCATAATGATAAAGCAAAAAAGATTCGTCTTTCTAAGAGATTTATCGACAGTAAATTACATAAAAACTTTATCATACTTTCTGAGATTATGGATGGATATGATGAACGTAAATTTCACCGAGAATTTTTACTTGGTAAAGGTTTTACTTTTGGAGTAGTTACTCACTTTGATTTAATCGATGATTCGAATAGACCCTGTTTTTATGAGTTCACAATGATACCTAATGGCGACAGTGTTGTAGTTAAAAGATTGAAGGGATGATTGATGTAACGAAGATTCAAACCTTTGACATACCTCCCGATATTCGTGTTTTACAAACCTCAAACAAGGCATTAGCTATAGATAATGACATCCTAAAGGTAAAGGTTACAAAAGCCTTAAACACACTCTTTTTAGTAGGATTAATTATAGGTGTTATTTACCTATCAAAACATAATAATGATGAGAACAGAATACATAGAAAACAACGATAATGCCTTAGACGGTATACTTGACGATAAACGCCTTAAAATTGTATTGTACATAGGAGGTGGGTTAGTTGCTTTATATGTATTAGGAATAGCATTTCAAGTGCTTAGTCATACGGTTGGTAGCTTCAAAGAATTGAACCAAATAATACAAGATTAATGAAAGTAGCATTATACCTTAGAGTATCAACAGAGAATCAAACTACGGAAAACCAAAGAATCAGATTGGAAGAATATGCCAAGAGTAATAATTGGGAATACGATGTGTTTGATGAAGTAGAAAGTACTCGTAAAACAAGACCTGTTAAACAAGCCTTACTTACTAAGTTAAGAGCAAATGAATATGATGCCGTGGTAGTATATAAATTAGACCGTTGGGCAAGAAGTTCAACAGAGTTAATACTCGACACTAAAGAGCTTATTGACAAAGGTATTGGCTTTGTTTCTATCTCTGATGACCTTGATTTTACTACTGCATCAGGAAAGCTACATTTTCATATGCTAAGTGCCGTTGCAGAGTTTGAACGTTCACTCATATCTGAAAGAACTAAAGAAGGCTTAAAACGTGCTAAATCACAAGGTAAAAAGCTTGGTAGACCAAAAGGTAGTAAAGACAAAAACAAACGCCGTAAAAGTGGTTATATACTTCGTGAAGCAAACAAAAGAAAGCTACAAGATGAAAATAGTGGCGTATTTAAATCTGTTGAATCTTATTTAGATTAGAATGAACGAATTGGGCGGACATAATAAGTATAGCTTTTATTTTGGTCATTCGTGGATCCATTCTCGAAATCAACGAACCACGAATAGTATACACTGTCATCAGATGAAGTCCAATAAAGGTCGTTCACAAAACCACCTATGTTACCCTGTGAGCCTCCATTCCCTATTGTTAAGAACATTTCAAAGAGTTCATCTTTTGAGGGTAAATACCAATCACTAAAACCATCTTCTTCATATGCTAATGCTTCACTTGCTGCTATTGGTGAATGTGAACATCCTTGTACTATATCTATGGTATTTTGATAACCTGTTCCTATAGAAGTTTCATCTGCCCCTGGGAGAGATAATCCATAACAACCCCAACTTAATTGTCCAATATCTTCCAAAGCAGCTACCAATCCGTGTTCTCCTGTTTCATCAACATAGAATACAATTCCACCTTCAGCTTCCATTCCAACTACATATTCAGTTATATTACCATCACAGTCATAACCTAAATCAGCATATGTGCAACTTCCATCAGCCATATTTGCCTCAGGATTATAGTTACAAGCAAGGGAGTCCATACAACCCATTATCCAATCTCCAAAGGCTCTGATGGGACGAATTTTTGCAGATGAATTTTTAAACACTTCATACTCTTCTCCTGTTGGAAAATATTTCCCATAAGCTGCCATATTTGTTTTTTGTGAGGATGAATAATAAAAGTTAGCTGAAAATCCTCCAAAGTTATCAAGTGAAGAACCCTGACCTATTGATGCCCACATTAAAATCAACTCATCTTGAGAGGGTAGAAACCAATCTGCAAATCCTCCAATTTCAATATCCAAAACTTCACTTGCGGCTATAGGTGACTCTGAACAATTGTCAATAATTTTTAATGTATTGTCTAATCCATAACCTAATGATAAATCGGTTAAAATATTGACTCCTTGACAGCCCCAAGTATATAAATTATCTAAATCTTCAATTGCCGCAACTAAGCCTCTTTGTCCTGATTCATCTATATAAAATACAATACCACCAAAAGATTCATCACCCACTTGAACATTTATATTACCACCACAGTCATAACCTTGTTCAGGAAACACACAAGAGTTATCAGCCATATTTGCTTCAGGATTATAATTACAAGCAGTCTCATCCATACAACCCATTGTCCAATTTCCAAAGGCTCTGATGGGACGAACTAAATCAGGATTATTCTTATTACCTGTACTCGTTAAGAAATTTGAGAAACTTATATACCAAGCTGTTGAATTATTAATTTCAGAAGACGACCAATACCAAGTACTTGAAAAGTTACCTATATTTCCTTCAATACTTCCATTTCCAATTTTAGTATACATTTCTGATAGCTCATCTTTAGAAGGAAGATACCAATCGTTATAGTTATCTGACTCGTATTCAAAAGCTCTTGATGCTGCATTTAAACTACCATTTTGTTCAGTACAACCTTGGTTAAAAATATCTAACGTATTTTGATAACCCGTCCCTATTTGTGTTCTATCTGCACCTTGAACATTGTCATTGAAACATCCCCACTCATAAGCACCTATATCCTCAAATGCAGCAACTAAACCTCCTGTATTTGTCTCATTCAAATAAAACAGATAACCTCCTTCGATTATATCACCAATCTGAGCAATGATATTTCCAACACAATCATATCCTTGTTCAGCATACTCACAGCTACCATCAGCCATATTTACTTCTGAATTATAGTTACAAGCTGTTTCATCCATACAGCCCATTGTCCAATTTCCAAAAGCTCTAACAGGAATAACTCTATTATTAACTATTTTAGATTCAGCATAGAATTCTCCTGATAGTCCACTAACCCAATACGCTTGAGTTTCGTCTACTTGTGTAGAAGTCCAAACAGTAGTATTCCCAACTTCATTTACACTTCCTAATAAATTACCTACCATTAATATTGTCAAATCTAAACTTGGTAGAAACCAATCTGAATAATTATTTATATCTAAATCAATAGAGGTTTTTGCTGCATTAAGATATTCTGTAAAATACAAGTTGGGTAAGGAAACTTCATTACAAGTATTATAATTTTGCATCGTATTATGTAAACTGTATTCTAATTGGGTGTATCCGCAATCAGGAACATAAATATCTGAGCAGCCCCAAGGTCTCCTACCACCGCCCACATTCCAATTGTCAGGTAATTCATTGTACATAACAAACCCCTTTAAATCAACACTATCAAAGTAGAAAACAACTCCTCCAAAGGCAGTGTCACCAATTTCAACATACATATTTCCATTACAATCATATCCATTCTGAGGATAAGAACACTCTCCACTATCAGTAGCAGCTATATTATAATCACAAGCTAATGAATCTTGACATCCAATTACTTCTTCAAAGTCAGGAATACCATCACCATCAGAATCGTAATTGCAAGAGCCATCATCTACATTTGCCCATTGATTAAAGTTTACAGCTTCACAATCAGTACATCCTTCAAGATTTGGCCATATAATCGGTTCACAGAAAGAGAATCCATATTCTGTATTACTCATTTTAATTTGATACCCTTCACCACCTTCTAAGAAGCCTATTCCATTAAATCCAAATTCGGGCATATATACTGAACCGTTATTGCTTTTAACAATAAGTACTTTATCTATAATCGAACTAAAAGCATCAACTACGTCTTTTTCTTGTGAACAAGGATAGCCAAACATATTCCATCCACCAACAAAGTTTTTTGTAATAGAAGAGTTCTCTCCTTCTGTTAGAAACATAAAATCATTAACAGAATAACAAGGGTCTTGTTCTTGGGCTGAAACATTAAAGCCTAATAATAAAATTAGTGTTGAAAGTAATCTTTTCATAATAGGGGAAATTAGTAGCATAAAGATAAGGATTATAAATAATACTCCCCCAAACAATAAATCATCCTAAAAATGTCTAAAAATAGGGCTAACCTCCCCTGTTATATGGCACCCAAATAAACATCCGTTTGTTTGCTTATCATTTTAGTATATTTGATGCTATGAAAACATCTCTTTTTAACATTTACGATAAGATTAAAAACTATTCACACAAGATTGATAATCTATCATTATTAATAGACCAAAATTGGATTAAGATAAACGAAGATGATGCAAGTAAGGTTGTATTTATTTTTAGAAATAATGGACAATTATTAATTTCCGAGAATGGAATAGTAGAAAAAGCTAAATGGGAACATATTACTACAAATTCATTATTGATTGACTGGAATCAAAAGTCATTTTTTGTTAAAAACAGCTTCTTTGACCCAAATATAATTGCCATTACTATAGATAATACTGATGACCATTGGATTTTAGTTAATGAAGATAAATATAAAGGTCATCATACATTTAAAGCTATTGGTGAGTATTTGCAAAATAAGTATATAGAAAATACTCCTACGCCCGAAGAATTAGGGCTTCCAAGAATCAATAAAATTTCTAATGTAGAATTCAATAAAAAAGGATTCAACTTAAGAATGGGAAGATATAACGAATATATAGTTCACTTTTCTAACGATGAAAATTGTAAAATTAATGAACGTATATCAGATGGTAAATACTTTGTTTTTGGAGAAAAAGATATTATCGTATTTCCCTTCAAATCAAAGTGTTTAGAATTTTTAGAAGGAAAAATAAATTGATAAAAAAGACACTTTATATATTTCTAATACATCCGTTTGTTTGTGCTTTTATTTTACCTCTAACATATCTTTAAATATATTCTAAGCCACATAAAGACATTAAATAATGAGTTATAGATTTGAGCGACCTATTTATGATAAAGAAGGTATTGACCTTAAAATTGCACAGACTGAACAGCAAATCGAAATTCATAATGATTTGTTAAAGGTGGTTGATGCCGAATTAGAAAAAGCCCACTTAACGGAGACTGAATCAAAAAGTATTAAGGAGTCAATCCAAAAGAAAATTTCAGACTTAAATACTTCTCTATTAAAGATTAATGCAGAAAATATAGTTGAAAAGAATAAGCAACATCTTTTAGAGATTAATGAGCAATTCTATGAAGCGTATTCATCGTTAATAAGCGATTTACAATACTTAAACCAAAAAGGGTTTTTAATAGATAAGGCATTAGGGGATAAGGTAAATTCTATTAAGATTAATCTTGTAAGCTCATTTCAATCTAAAATTTCTTTAGAATATCCTAATGATGTTGAGGTTGCCTTTGGTGTTGATTTGAAAAAAGGTGATTCTTATGGTGTGGTCGTAGAGGTCGTAGATGAGAATGTAGTTAAAGTCCTTGTTGATGGTGAGTTTGAGTTGTGGAAATCCATTTCGTGTGTAGAATCCGATAAGACTTTGAACGAGCTTCCAATCGACTTAAATGTAGCGTATGAAGAAACCAATTTTTTGATGAATAAAATTGTTCTCAATACAAATGTTAAAGTAAGGCTTGGTGATTATGTAGATGGTGGAGTTGTCTTTCAGAAATCTCAAAATACTTTCTTATTGTTAAAATGCAATGATGTAGCATCTATGCTTAAGTCTGAAATTTCTAATTACAATAAGATTGATATTCCTAAAGAAGGAGGATTTAGATTGCCTTTAGTGGCAGAGTTGATACAAATTAAAATATTCTGTAAGAATAGGGGGGTTGATTTGAGAGGTGTTTATTGGTCTAAAGAAAAAGAGGGCAAGTTAATTAAGTGTGTAGATATGGATGTTTCTGTAAATGAGCCAATTCTATTAGACGTAAAAAAAGAAGGTAAGTGGGTACTCGTTAAGGAAGTGTGAAAAGTGGCTTAATTTATAAGTCATATAAGAGTGATGTTTGTCTACTCTATAGACCATAATTTAAGTAAAACTAAAAAGGTTAACACGAAATAGGATTATTTTCCATTTATTTTCAGATTGCAGTATTTACAATACTTACATAGCTTTATTGCCTACCTTTGTTATAACAAAATAAGCTAAAAGTCACCTAAATATAGCCTTCGCTACTCTTTCTAAATTCCCTACATTTGAAACTTATGCAAATATTTGCTGAATAGCGATACACGAATAAAGAAACAACACCAATGTCAGAAGAACAAAAGAAGCAACTCGAACAACAACTGTGGAATATTGCCAACACCCATAGAGCGAGATGATGTGGTTGAATCACTAAAAGTAAAACCAAAACTACTCCAACGCAAAAAGATAGCCCTTAGCGTAATCGATAAGATTATGACCTTTGTGGAAACCTTTGTTGATGGTATGGTGGCGTAATGTTTAATTAATATTAAAAAATCAGATTATGAAGAAGTACATTTTATTTATCATCGGAGCATTTACCATTCAGAGCTGTATGGTGGTCTCTAACGTGTCAGAACAATACATTAAAACACGAATTCAAGAACATATTCCAAATCAATATTCAGGTATTGAAACTTCAGAGATTTATCACAATGAAGACTTTGAATTTACTGCATATAAATCGGCAGATAAACAAGGAATGTTAATCAGAGGAGTAAAATACTACAAAACACCAAAAAAAATTGAATCTGAAAGAGTAATCATCGTTGAATCAGATTTCGTTAACATTGACTATTCTGAATTAGAAGGTCTAACAACAGCAATATTAACTCTTACCAAAACTGCTGATTCGATGAAGGCAAACAATGCCTATGAATCTAAATACATAGACTTTACTGTTTCAGATAACTTATTTATTAGCTACCAAAAAGAAGCCTTTTATTTAAATTCAAAGAAAAATATTCATTTATGGATTTCAGGGTTAAAGTACACAATAAACGCAAATGACTTTTATAGTGTTATTAACCAATCAATAGAATTTATAGAGGAGTAGATATGGAAGTATTTGTATTACGTGCAGATTACGGTAGATACACGGAT
>Ga0206129_10007092_pt1 | contig 11152 bp, 13 predicted proteins | sample Helgoland_Spring_8_FD_148616 | JGI IMG/M metagenome (GOLD analysis project Ga0206129, IMG submission 148616) | Pelagic subsurface seawater microbial communities from Kabeltonne, Helgoland, North Sea - Helgoland_Spring_Bloom_20160502_2 | ecosystem: Environmental > Aquatic > Marine > Epipelagic ...
CAACCCCCAAATCCGATGAAAGTTGGGGCCGCGTTAATCCACTCGTCGTGGCGATCCGCACCGCATCAAGGCGAAACTCGTCTGCGTATCTCTTTACCATTCCATATCTCCTTCATAGCAAATAGTGCTCGAAAGAGACCGGAACTGAACCGTGACAAGACCAAACAAATCTTGCCAAAGAGTGTGAACTCCTTGCGTCGTGTATTGTGACCATGCTTGCGCCTGTTCTCATGTAAAACCATGGTCAAGCCGTTCATTGGGATTGTTCTGATGATTACGAATATCCATGGCCATTTTTTCTGGATCAGAAGGATCACTATATTGGCGGACATTTTGATTTCTCATGTCCTCTTTTTTGAACTCTAGGAGATTTCGTAACTTGATTAACTCGTTCATAGGTGTCTTTGCAGACAACTCAGGAATATTTCCTTTGTTGTAGTTTATTGCTTTGCCAAACCGAATAACGCGGTTAGCACAAGCCTCGTCTATTCGCAGACGTTTTTTCTCAAATTCGTCGTAAATCTGATTTGCTTTTTGCCAAAGTCTCCTTTGCGTAATGTTTATATTATTGGTTTTTAATGCAAGCCTTCTTTTGGCGTTAGTTCCAAACAGATGCCAAAGACTGGTTGGAACAGATACCTCAGCATACAAATTTCCATCACGATCAAATAGTCGTGGTTCTGGATACTGATCTCGTTGAAGCATTTTCAACTCATCAGCCATGCTAACTGTTACATTTTGGGGCTTGTCAAAAATAACCTACTTGGTTGCACATTTGGTCCCAGTTATTATTTTGATAACGTATAACCAATTGAATTTATTAAGTCCATTGAAAGAGTTGTATTTTTATGGTGCTGCAGGGGAGGATTGAACTCCCGACCTCGTCATTACCAATGACGCGCTCTACCACTGAGCTACTGCAGCCAGACGCGCCTTTATAGCGCAGGCGGTGATTAGATGTAATTGCGCTAGGGTGCAAGCGTAATCTGGACGCGTTTTATGAACTACTGTATAACTGGCACATGAGCGAGAAGAAACAACACAAAACCCCTTCCAAAGAGCCGGACAGAGACGCCCGCCTCAGGGTGGCGCTCAAAGCCAATATGGCCAAGCGCAAAGCTCAGGCAAAAGCGCGCAAAGAAAACGAGCAAGAAAAATAAAAGGCAGGTTACATGGATTCGATTGTTGTCAGCGGCGGCGGACCGCTGCAGGGAAAAGTGCAAATCTCAGGCGCGAAAAATACCTGTCTTAAATTGATGTCGGCGGCACTGCTGACAGATGAGCCGCTGACGCTGACGAATGTGCCGCGTTTGTCCGATATCAAAACTCTGAGCAGTTTGCTCGAATCGCACGGGTGCGAAGTTGTTTTGTTACAAGATGGTCGCGTGATGGCGCTCAGCGCCCGCAAGATCACCAATCGCAAAGCCGACTATGAAATTGTGCGCAAATTACGCGCCTCGTTTAACGTGCTGGGGCCTTTACTGGCCCGCGAAGGCGAAGCAATTGTATCCCTTCCCGGCGGGTGTGCCATTGGTGCCCGCAAGGTCGACTTGCACATGCACGCGATGGAAAAACTTGGTGCCAAGATTGAACTTGAGGGCGGCTATGTCCACGCCACCGCGCCAAACGGGCTGACCGGCGGGGTGATCGACTTTCCATTTGTTTCGGTCGGTGCCACTGAAAACGCCCTGACGGCCGCAACACTGGCCAAAGGTACGACCGTGATCACAAACGCTGCACGCGAACCGGATACTGTGGATCTGGCTAAATGTTTGGTGGCGATGGGCGCAAAGATTAGCGGAGCCGGCACCTCACAGATCACCATCGAAGGTGTTGATCGACTGCACGGGGCGACCCATGAAGTGATTGTCGACCGAATCGAATTGGGAACGTTCATGATTGCGCCTGCGCTCTGTGGTGGCGAAATTGAACTATTGGGTGGACGACTTGATTTGATTGGCGCCTTTATTGAGAAACTTGACGCCGCAGGAGTCGACGTGTGGGAAACCAGCGGCGGGCTGTCGGTGAGGCGGCGTGCAGATTACATTTCAGCCGTTGATGTCACAACCGCACCATTCCCCGGGTACCCCACCGACCTGCAGGCGCAATTCATGGCCCTGATGTGTACCGCAAACGGCAAAAGCGTGCTGGAGGAGACAATTTTTGAAAACCGTTTCATGCATGCACCTGAACTTGTGCGTATGGGCGCAAATATCGAGGTCGAGGGTGGCGTGGCCCGTGTGACTGGAGTTGACCGGCTCAAAGGGGCTCCGGTGATGGCAACGGATCTGCGGGCCTCCGTGTCGCTCATTCTGGCCGGTTTGGCGGCTGAAGGCGAGACTATGGTCAATCGGGTCTATCATCTGGATCGTGGCTATGAACAGATCGAAGAAAAACTTGGCAATCTTGGGGCAAAAATTGAACGGGTCTCAGGCAAATGAAGCAGGACGCAACCTTTGAAGACGGCCGCGAACGCCCACTGAACCTTGGGGTCCTGGATCAAGATGATCTGCAAGTGGTATCGACATTGTTACAAGATGCAGTATTTCCCGCCTCTGAAATGATCTGGGATGCCAGCCAGCGCCGTTTTGCGATTTTAATCAATCGGTTTCGCTGGGAGGATAGATCCCTGAGAGATCAATCAGGCCACGCGGTCGAGCGTGTCCAAACGGTGCTTTCCATTGATACTGTGTTGGGCATCGCGTCGCAGGGCATTGAGCGTGCGAACAAAGATATGATTTTCTCGGCGCTGTCATTGCAGTTTGAGCCCGGACCGGATGCTGGCGGCACTGTGCTGTTAACGCTTGCGGGGGATGGGGCAATCAAACTGTCGGTCGAAGCTCTTGAGATACGGCTTAAAGATGTGACCCGTCCCTACAGGGCCCTGTCCAAAACGGTTCCCGATCACGGGCAGTAATCGATACGCATTTAATGGCATGTTCGGCGGGCCTGCTGCCGTTGTATTGATCGTAAACGGTTTGACCATAGGGGCCATTAGGCCCCGGATAGCTGTGCTTATTTGTTTGTGACTTCACAAGATAAAATTCATGCCTATAGCGAGATAGCAGACCTATTTTTAGAAAACAGATTTTAAAATGCACATTTTTTAAGACTGAAATCCCTACTTTCACTTTTGCTGTGTGGTGCAATCTTTGGTTTTTTCTATGCTTGGGTCTGTTCAATCCTTTGGGGATTGGACCAGATCGACCCTAATACTGCAATTACAGCCATGCAGGCGATGAACGCCTCAGTGCACAATGTGGTATTTGCGCCAGCGTTTTTTGCCACGCCTGTGGTCGTGCTGGCCAGTGCCCTACTTGCATTTAGCTGTTGCAACCGCCGCGCCGCGCTGCGCTGTGTTTTACCACGTCAGATCTGGTTTACGGCTTCGGTGGAATAGTGTTGACCATGGCCATAAACGTCCCCTTGAACCAAGCACTTGCGTTGATCGTAACGCCTTTGGCTCCGGCGCAGGCCAGCGCGGTCGGGAGCGCCTATTCCAAGACCTGGAAATTTTGGAATATCATTCGAACCTGCGCGGCAGCTGTGGCGCTGTTGTTAACCGGGCTGGGTTTGCTCAAGCTGACCCAAACAGGGCGCGACAGTGTAAACGCTTGAGGCTCTGAGCACGGGCCGTTATGCAGACCGGAAAGGAGTGCGCCAGATGCCCCAGTTTCTTGACGTGACAGCCGCCAATTTTGAGGCAGACTTCACCGCCCTGCTTGGTGCCAAGCGCGAAGACAGCCCGGATGTCGATGCCGTGGTGGCAGACATCATTACCCACGTGCGCCGCGATGGTGACGCCGCGGTTCTTGCTCTGACGTCTAAATTTGACCGGTTGGATTTGACACCGGACACGCTGGCGTTTTCGCCGGACGATATTGATGCTTATTGCGCGCAGGTCAGCGAAGATGACCGGACAGCCCTTGAGATAGCGGCAGACCGAATTAGCAGCTATCATGCGCGCCAAATGCCCAGTAATGACAGCTGGACTGATGCCAGCGGCGCCACGCTTGGTTGGCGCTGGACACCGGTTTCCGCCGCCGGTCTGTACGTGCCTGGCGGGCTGGCCAGTTATCCGTCGTCAGTGCTGATGAACGCTATTCCAGCAAAAGTCGCCGGCGTGTCGCGGTTGGCCATAACCGTGCCGACCCCTGATGGCGTGGTCAACCCACTGGTCCTGTTGGCGGCAAAAATTGCCGGTGTTGATGAGATTTACCGCATTGGTGGGGCGCAGGCGATTGCAGCTCTGGCCTATGGCACCGAAACCATCGCGCCGGTGGACAAGATCACCGGACCCGGCAATGCTTTTGTCGCGGCCGCCAAACGACGGGTTTTCGGAAAAGTTGGAATCGACATGATTGCCGGGCCATCAGAGGTTCTGGTCATTGCTGACGCCGAAAACGATCCCGACTGGATTGCACTGGATCTGCTGTCACAGGCCGAGCATGACGAAAGCGCCCAATCCATTCTAATCACGGATAACGCGGATTTTGGCCGCGCTGTTATGGCAGCGGTCGAGACGCGGTTGGAAACTTTGGCACGGCGCGACATCGCCGGTGCCAGTTGGCGCGACTATGGCGCGGTGATCGTGGTGCCGTCACTGGCGGTGGCTGCCCAATTGTCAGACCGGCTTGCCCCCGAGCATCTTGAGCTTTGCGTTGCAGATCCAGAGGCCTTAGCTGCGCAGATCACTCATGCAGGGGCGATTTTTCTAGGGGCGTGGACGCCTGAGGCAATCGGTGATTACGTGGGTGGTCCGAATCATGTGCTGCCCACAGCACGTTCGGCGCGGTTTAGCTCGGGCCTGTCAGTGCTGGATTTTATCAAACGCACAACGCTGACCAAAATGACCCCTGAAGCTCTGGGTTTAATCGGTCCGGCCGCCGAGCGCCTTGCCCTATCTGAGAGCCTTGAGGCCCATAGCCTGTCAGTGACCGCGCGGCTGAACAAGCTGAACCTCTAGGCAAAAATAGGCCGGATCCGGGACAGCCCATGCGGCGCATATTTTAGTTCTGTCTTTCTTTTGACGGGTCATTGCACAGTTGGAACGGAGTCGCTAATTTTAGCCCTAAGCATCAAAGCCTTGGGGGCTGCATGAGCCATATTATCCATATTGAGATTGACGACAGCAATTTACCGCCACCCACACCTGAGATCGAACAGGAACGCAAAGTGGCGATATTTGATCTATTGGAAAAAAACCTCTTTGAACTGCCAAAGCGCCAGGATCGCGATGTTCTTGCGGGCCCTTACCGGCTGGAGCTGTCTATTCGAGACAAACGTTTGGTGTTTGATATCACCGCCGATATTGGGCAAAAGGCGGCCGAATTTCATTTGTCGCTGTCGCCATTCCGGCAAGTTGTTAAAGATTACTGGTCCATTTGCGAATCGTATTTTGATGCCGTCAAACATATGCCTCCCAGCCAAATCGAAACAATCGATATGGCGCGCCGCGGCATTCATAATGAGGGGGCGCGCGTTCTTGCCGAACGATTAGAGGGCAAAGCCGCAGTTGATCACGATACTGCACGGCGACTGTTCACGCTTATTTGTGTTTTGCACTTCGGGGGCTAAACGATGATCCTAGAGCTGCCCGGATCAGTCTTATTTTGCTGCGATCACAACGCGGTGCGCTCTCCGATGGCAGAAGGTATCATGAAAAAATTCTATGGCGCCGAGACCTATGTACAGTCAGTTGGCGTGATGAATGATCAAGAAATTGACGGCTTTGCAATCGCAGTTTGCGCCGAGATCGGGGTAGAGCTGTCGCGCCACCAATCCCGCAGTTTCGACCAGATGGAGCAATGGGGCGATGACCTGTCGTCGTTTGACCTTATCCTGTCGCTGTCACCGGCAAGCCAACGCCGCGCTTTGGAACTGACACACTATTTCCATCTGGAAGTGAATTATTGGCCCATCATGGACCCGACAGGGCTAGGCGAAAGCCGCGAGAGCCAGTTGCGGGCTTATCGTCAATCTCGGGATCAGATAATTTCCGAATTGACCCGACGGTGGGGGCCGTCACAGGCACTCCCAGGCCCTTGAATGGGTTTTCCACGCGCCACAACGTCTGACGTTGCACCACGTACACGCGGCAGGTCATCTGCCTGAATGACCAACACGTTTCCTACCCGGACAGCTTAAAGAGACATATATAAACGATTACGATCAATATTTCCTTGAATAATATTGAGAAAGCCATCATTTAGGCATTCATTCTGCCGAAGGGCAGTACCACAAGCAATGGAGACAGCATGGCCAAGGAAGATACGCTCGAATTTCCCGGTGTCGTTAAGGAACTCCTGCCTAATGCGACGTTTCGGGTCGAGCTGGAAAACGGCCATGAAATTATCGCTCATACGGCAGGAAAAATGCGTAAGAATCGCATTCGCGTTCTGGCCGGTGATAAAGTGCAGGTTGAAATGACACCCTACGATCTGACAAAAGGTCGGATCAACTATCGCTTTAAGTAATTTGCGACTGATCCTTGGATCTGGGAGCCCGCGCCGCAGTGAACTGTTGGCGCAGCTTGGGGTGTTCCCGGATGAAATCCGACCGCCCGAAATCGATGAAACGCCTGTAAAGGCAGAATTGCCACGGCCCTATTGCCGCCGGATGGCTTATGAGAAATTGCTGGCAGTTCCAAGGAATGACGATGAAATTGTCTTGTGTGCCGATACCACGGTCGCCTTGGGGCGGCGGATTCTTGGCAAGCCACAAGACATGGGCGAAGCAGCAGGGTTTTTGCTGGCCCTGTCTGGACGCCGCCACCGGGTGATCACCGCCATTGCTGTTGCAGCCGGCGACCAAGTCTGGCAGCGTGATGTGGTGACAACAGTGCGGATGAAAACGCTCAGCAATCAGGAATTGAACGCGTATCTTCAAAGCAACGACTGGCAGGGCAAGGCCGGTGGTTATGGCATTCAGGGTCAGGCCGGGGCGTTTATCCCATGGATTAGCGGCTCATTTTCAGCGGTTGTTGGCCTACCTTTGGCCGAAACCACAAACCTGCTGCTGGCAGCAGGATATCCGCTTTATCAGGAGCTCACATGAAGGGACGGTTGATCGTTTTGGACCACCATAAGGGCCAGCAGATTGCTGCCCTCATGGTGGATGGACGGCTTGATGATGTGTGGTTTGATACTGAGGCCCCGCGACCCGGTACGATTTATCGTGCTATCGCAGACCGGCCCGTAAAAGGCATGGGTGGCATGTTTGTCAAAACACCCGATGGCCCAGGATTTTTGCGCCACGCCAAAGGGCTGTCACCGGGACAACCGATTTTGGTGCAGCTAACCTCTTATGCAGAGCCGGGCAAAGCGCTGCCGCTTACGCAGAAAATTCTGTTTAAAAGCCGCTTTGCGATTGTGACCCCTGACGCACCAGGATTAAATATTTCGCGCAGTATCCACGACGAAGAACAGCGCGAAACGTTGATGGCAATCGCCCATAGTGAAATGGGCAAAAGCGACATGGGGCTCATACTGCGCTCTTGCTGTGTGACGGCCGACAGTTCCGCTATTGCCGAAGATATCAATGCGATGGCGGATCTGGCCACGCAAATTCTAGCCGAACAGACCGGGGTGGCTGAAACGCTTTTAGAAGGTGATGGCCCCCATGGGCTGGCTTGGCGCGAATGGTCGGAGCCTGCGGAGATCGAAACCAGTTCTGGCGGCTTGGAACAGCATGCCGTGTTGGACGCTCTGGAAGCGCTACAAAGCCCCTGCGTGACAATTACTCAAGCCGGGCATGTCTATATCGAGGCAACCCGTGCGCTGGTGGCTGTAGACGTCAACACCGGGCCAGATACCTCGCCGGCGGCCGGTCTGAAAGCCAACCTTGCGGCTGCCAAAGATCTGCCTCGACAGTTGCGTTTACGTGGCCTTGGTGGGCAAATAGTGCTGGACCCTGCGCCGATGGCCAAAAAAGATCGCCGTCAGTTTGAAACTGCCTTGCGCAATGCGTTCCGCACCTGCCAGGTTGATACCAATCTGGTGGGTTGGACAACATTGGGGCACTTTGAGTTGCAGCGTCAACGCGCGCGTCCCCTGTTGCAGATCGACCTGTCATGAGCTGTCCAATCTGCCAAAAACCGCCGCTTGCAGCCTATAGGCCCTTCTGCTGCAAGCGCTGCGCTGATCTAGATTTGGCCAAATGGTTATCGGGTGCCTATAGCGTTCCAATTGACGGCGCAGATGAGGATGATCTGCCTGAGGACCCCTTTGTCAACTCAGAACCACAAAGACATTGATTTTTTTAGGCGATACCTCTGGACAGTGCCGCGCACAGGCCCTAGAACTCGCCCACCCGAATGCCCGTCATTCACCCATGCCCGGGTAGCTCAGGGGTAGAGCAGTGGACTGAAAATCCTCGTGTCGGTGGTTCAAATCCGCCCCCGGGCACCATCTTTCTAATAAATATCAATGACTTAATTTTTCGATACTAACGCTATGCGTGTGTTTTTCAAAAACACACCAAACACACACTTTTTTGCGTGTTTGTGGGGCTAGATTTCGGGCTTAAACACTGTGTCTGCAACCTAGTGAAAGAACACAGTCTTAGGTTTTCGGCTCTTGGCCTAACCAAATAAATTTACAGGAAGTTTCTTAGCCAATTCTTCGAATACCGGCCGCTCGTATTATCTTAGCTTCATATTTCGTCTCGTATTGCGAAGAGCCAGGGGGTATTCGGGCATAGCTAAACCGTGCATGTGAAGTCTCGTCATGGAGCGATAATGTCAATTTAGTAATCGGCACAGGTCATTTACACGCTGTGGGAATTAGTTTCGAATTTCTTTCCCAATCAGCATTAGGGGAAAAAATGGTTAGGATTGTTGGCAGTGTGATTGCTTTTGTAGGTGCTGCATTCTTGTTCGGCTTCGCCTAGTACGAAAATTTTTTATCCGACCTTATTCTTTGCAGTGCTTTTAGGCGCCCCTGCTCAAGTGCATTCGTTTTTAGCGGAAGAGGGTGCCTACGATATGTTTGTGGAAGGTACCACGGTAATATTGAAGGACGTGCGGTTACTACTGCCGATTGTAGCATTAGGCCTTTTGATCTCTCTATAGAAAACTGATGGACTAGTAAGCGCCTGGCCAGCCAATATTGTAGGAAATGTCTTGGGAGTACCCTTGGCGGCTCTCGTCAATGATACGATTATTCTCATATATCTTTTGATTGGTGTAGTTGTTGCGTTAACTGTAGCTTTGGCTCCGCAGCGTCGCATCATCGAAATTAAAGTATTTGCATTAGTTTTAGGCATTGTTTCGATGCTGAGTGCGTTAGAAGGACATGAATTCTTTGAGTTGCCCTTTGCCATTTATCTAGGACTGATTTTTGGATTGAATTTGGTGCTTGCAGCGACTCCAAATATCTCTGGATTGATTTTGAGTACGCTTAAAGCGAAATGGGTAAAGATCGCCATCAGAGCAATTTCTTTATGGACCGCCGCCATCGGCATTTTAATTTGTGCGCTTAGCTTATAATTATGCACGCTGAGAAGTAATATTTCAGAAAAGCCATGACTGTGACGTTTGGTTGTTATTGAAGACCCTGTCGCAGTGTGGCAGGTTCTTTGTGTCCTAGTGTCGAGTGGTTCCATTCACAATTTTGTTCGCATAAGTTTGATCCTTGCCTTGATCATTTCTACGCTTTCGCGTGCCTATGCGATGCCGCATCAACAAGATGTCGCTCATATCGTTCCTGTTTGCGCTGACGGTTTAATGATTGTGGTCATGCTGGATGTGAATGGTAATCCGATAAAGAAACAAGCGCACTGTCCAGATTGCATTTCTGCTTTAGCGCTTGCCTTCATTTCAACCGGCGTTGTGACGTTACACGATGTCGACGCACGGGTGCACCATTATTGGACGACTCAAGCCCAACGCGCGTCTGTGCCGTTCGATGGTTTCCAGCAGCGGGGTCCACCCATTTACTCTTGATTTCAAACCCAAATCAAAAAATCAGGAGATAAAAATGAAAGTCAGAAATCTACTCTCAGCGGCATGTGTCGCAGTATTCTCAAGCACACCTGTATTCGCGGACAATATCATGGTGATGGATGCCTATGCGCGTGTCGCAAGCAAAGTTGCTAAATCGGGCGCCGCATTTTTGATGATTCATAACCACTCCGATCAGGAAGATCGTTTGGTTGCGGCTGCATCTGATGTGGCGAAGCGTGTCGAACTTCATACGCACCTGGAAGAGAGTGGCGTGATGAAGATGACCAAGCTTGAAGATGGTATTATCATCCCCGCAGGCGGCATGCATGCGTTAAAACGGGGCGGTGATCATGTGATGTTCATGGGGCTGACGCGGTCGTTGGAACATGGCGATATGATTGAAGTGACCCTAACGTTTGAACATGCAGGGGACGTGACAATGACTGTTCCAATTGATCTTGAACGTCAGGATAAGATGTCTGCACATACGCATTCGGATTAATAGCTAAAAGGAACTGTGTTTCCGCCATTGGTTGGAGACACAGTGTTTGATCCAAACCACATAAAATATCAAAAGCACACCAAACACACACTTTTTTGCGTGTTTGTAGGGCTAGATTTCGGGCTTAAACACTGTGTCTTAACCCTAGTGAATGAACACAGTCTTTGGTCTTTGGATTTCTCCTAATCAAAAACACAGTTTGGTAGACTTGTCGGTATTGTGAGCCATATAATTTGGTAAGGAGATTGGCGTGCGACACTTGCGAGATGATACTGTGTTGATCTTGGACGGTGAGGTTCGTGTGTATCGCCGCGAACGTAGCCGTAGATGGCAGGCTGCATTCAGTATTGATGGCAAAGCGATTAGGATGAGTACGGGTAAAAGAGATTTGAATGAAGCCAAAGACGTCGCGCGAGACACTTACTTAGAATATAAGTTCCGACACAAGAATGATCTCCCTGTGATCACTAAGAAGTTCTCAGATGTAGCGCGGCTGGCAATTGCCGACATGCGCAAACAGCTGGATGCTGGATTGGGCAAGAAAGTCTATGCAGATTACATCGTTTGCATCGAGCGATACCTCATTCCCTACTTTGGTTCGCAGTATGTGACCTCCATTGACTATGAGAAGGTGCAAAGCTTCTATGAGTGGCGCAGAGCAAAGATGGGTAGGGAGCCCAAAGCAAGTACGCTCAACACACACAATT
>Ga0206129_10007100_pt1 | contig 11144 bp, 24 predicted proteins | sample Helgoland_Spring_8_FD_148616 | JGI IMG/M metagenome (GOLD analysis project Ga0206129, IMG submission 148616) | Pelagic subsurface seawater microbial communities from Kabeltonne, Helgoland, North Sea - Helgoland_Spring_Bloom_20160502_2 | ecosystem: Environmental > Aquatic > Marine > Epipelagic ...
TGTGCGCCCGCCATCACAACGACCTCTTTTATAGCTGGGTCACTGCAAGCGTCCATGATTCCGCGCTGATACTCTGCGCGTGAAGTTCGCCAGATACCAGCCTCGGCGCTAGTCTGTGAGTCGAGTCGTCTTTGAAGGTCTGCCCACTCGCTTACGCTTAGGCGTGGCGGCGGCTTCAGCGCCAGCATTGCCCTCTTCAAATGGCTCTTTAGGTTTGCGAGTCCTTGACGCTGAAATGGCTGGGTCATATGTGCTCAGTTCTTCGAGTGCTTCGTTGATGAGATCGGCAAGCATTGCTTGGATAATGCCGGCCTCCGTTTCGCTCGCCACCAGAGGCGCAGCTTTTGACGGGATATTGGTCAGCTTTGCTTTAAGGTTTGAGAGCGTGTCGGTCCATGCCTTCTCGACATCTTCCGCGACAACCAGCAGGCTTCGCACCTTTGCAAGCTCCAGCTCCGAGATCTCTGCTTCTGCGTTGACCTTTCGCGTTCTCGCCTCATCGTATGTCGAGCCGAGCTTCACGCCGCCAGTGCTTGCCATTCATCACCTGTCAATTAGTTTGTTAATATTCTGTGGCTAGTCGAACAATGCGCTCGCGAATTACCCTTACACGGAAGGCCCAGACAGTACCTTTGCACCCCCCCCCCTCCGGTGATTATCATTGATTATCCTCCAATAATCAACGTTACACTTTATTTCTTCGCGCTTGCCAATGCTCGGCGTAGGTTCTCTTGGAACTTCGATTCAAATCCACCTGATCGAGAGAATACAAACCTGCTTGCGATTGAACCAAACGGAAACAATGGCCGGTAGCTTGCCGTGTCAGTATATGACACAACCTTTCTGATCTTCTGCCCACCACGCTTGGTGCTTCTGCCGTACCGCTCCCAGATACCTTCAGACCTTGACCGGCCTCCCTTTGGTGTACCTGAAAAGAATTTGGCTTTATCTTCAAGCATCTCACTAATCGCGCCGTCTTTAAAGTTTCCATAAGCGTCGAGGTATTTGTTCGAGTGCTTGGTCGTGACCCTGAGCGTTCTCTTCTTTGGAAACCTTGTACCGCCTGCAACTTGGAACTTCATATAGTCAGCATTCTTGCTGTCCCAGAAGATCCAAGCCGTGAGCGTTTCCTTGGTAGATTTTTCAAAGAAAAAGTTCTTCTGCGTGAACGGTGTTGATCCCTTGCCCCGCTTCTTGTCGAATGTCGTGGCGGTGGCTTTCCCAATCTCTCCCTTGCCCTGACGCTTGGTTAGGTCGAATGCCAATTGGTTTAACGTCTGAGACGCGGCAAAAGGTATCTGCTTCTTCTGTACCCGCGTTAGATCCTTTGTGACCTCTGCAATGTTTGTCTTGATGCTAATCTTCATCTGCGATGTCCCTCATGTCGTCAACCACTGATTGCGTCGCAATGTGCATCAACCCTATTTGCGCCAGAAGATGTTGCACGTCGTATGACTTCTCGCCCAATTGACTGATAGCCCACTCCACATAGTCATCATGCTCGCGCTGAACTATCATTTCAATGTAAGTGATCCTGCCGGCTCTCACCTCCTTCAGAATGTGCCGAAGCCCAGCCTCTAGCGGTGTGATTTTCATTTGCGTCACGTTTGTCATTGGCTACCCTGAAGATGTTGGCAATATACGCCTCGATGAATAGTAGCACAAAGACTGGCGATGCAAGTACCAGTGTTGCCATGAAGATGGCAACCCAAGCCGCATATGCCCAATAGTGCATCGATTTCATTCTTCTTCTCCATCTTCTTCGTAATCTTCTTCGCTGTTTGGGCCGCCAGGCAACGTGTCTTGGTCTGCTTCCCATTGTGCCAGTGCTGCCTCGAATCCTTTCATCTAACGTCTCCTTGGGTTAAGTGATAAGTATTTTCGTCGATCACCATCGACTTTGCTCATCTTTGAATAATAGTCGTTTTGGTTTAGCTTGGTCGGTGTGCTGATCATTCCATCAGCCACCTGAGTTATTTCCCCGCCGCTCATGACAAACTCAGCAATCAAACGTTTTATCATCTCGGATTCTATTTCTTTCTTTTTCTTGTCGCTCATTATTCTGCCTTTATCTGTTTCTGTTGTACTGGTTTAGCCGCTCAACTTCTAGCTTGAGCGCCTCGTTCTCGATCCTAAGTCGAAGATTCTCCGACAGCAGCAATTCTTTTTCGCTATACACTTCCATCCGTTCGCTTTCGCTCATCACCATCTCTTTCTGTTTCCCAAAGATTTTTTGCCAATTTTCTTGGTAGCTTTTTGCCGTTGGTCTTTGTCGGCTTCCCTTACCCACGATTTTTGTTCCGAGTAGCCATCGGCTTTTTCATGCTGCGAGTTCCCTCGGCAAGCGCCAGACCGACGTACCAAAGCACGGTAAATATTATCATTACCTGTAATAGTTCCACGTTGCTCATCTCAATTCCTCAAATATTCCGATTATTATCACCAAAATTAATGCAATAACTAACTCTAGCGGATCATTTAGCATAGATTTAACCTCAGTGGTGGGGCCGAAGCCCCGGTGGATTATTATTTGATCAGCTTTGGCTCAAATTCTTCTTTGCCATCCATAATGAGGTAAATGTCACCTTTAAAACCTTCGTCCTTGATCATCTCTTCTGCTTCTTCCAGCGTGTTCGCAGAAATGAACAGTCTCCAATCAGAACCGGCTACCAAGTGTGCCGCAGACCCTATCAAAGCGTAACCTCTGAATCGCAAAACTTGCTCGCCGTAAGTGCCTTCGTTGATTTTTTTTTCGATTGCTTGAATGTTGTTCATTTTCTCTTCCCTTCCCGTTGCTGTTGAATACCATCTTACTGATACACCCAGCATCGTCAACTCTTTTGTTAACTATTATCATCTTTTTCGATAACTATTTTCTTGTTCCACAATTGACGGCCAATCGACAGCCTCGGAACGTGGTTTTCGGCAAACTCTCGCTCTCGCGTTTTCTCCATTGAGGACAACGTTTTGTTGTGCTCTGCCCTAAGCTGCCGCTGCTCGGCCTTGCTTGCTATGATCTTTTTTAAACGTTCTTTATTCATTGTTGCTCCAATAATTTTACGCGTTGAATAGCCAGCCTGTATCGTTTTGAGTCGTTGAAGGTGACGCGGTTGCCCTTCTCTTTTTCGCTTTCATAGATAGCAATAAAATAAGTATCTTCTTCTGCCAGACCTATAGTCTTTCGCGGTATAACTGGCCTGTCAAGCGGCTTCAGAAACAGAACCGAAGCCGGCAGTCCAAGAGCTTCGACAACCTGCAAGCCGTTGGCATTGCATCCAAAGCAGTGTATCAAGACCATCCCGTTTTCTTCCCTCAACGTCAGCGACGGGGTTTTGTCCTGATGGACCGGACAACATGCCCACAACCTATCGCCGCGCTGCTTTACCTTGTCAAGCCTTGGTAAAATATCATTTAGCACTCTTCGCCCTCTTTATCTGCATATGAATTATGTGCGACTTGACATCCGCTGATATCTCTCTGCTCTGAGCCGCTTCTATCTTGTTCGGCCACACCCCAAACTTTCCCTTGTATGCCCATGCTGACCAGCCTTGCTTGTATCCTTTGGTTTTGGCGTACAACTGGAAGTCACCAAGCCAGCGTGACTTGTCCTCGGTTGAGACCTCTCTGTTGGTCTTCTTCAGCTCTTTCAGTATCTGCCCATCGCTCTCCAAGACCTTTTTCGACGGCCTTTGGTAGCCACAAATGCACCTGACCATGTAATGCTGATAGCATTGCGGGCATACTGACAGCTCGCCCTCAACCTTTTCCTTGGTTAATTGTTTCTCTGAATAGTCTTTTTCGCCACAATGTAAACTTTCTGGAACAATACTTTCAGGCCAGCCATGCCACTGGACGTTCCCAGAATGATCCAGATAGATGGCTTCTTCTTTGCTGGCATGTTTCCGCATGATGCGACCAGCTCGCTGTACGAACGTGATCTTCGACTTGGTGCTGAAACAATCAATCAGCGTCTGAACCTGCGGAGCATCGTACCCGGTGTTAAGTAACCGCGAGCAAGATAGAATTTGAAAGTCGCCGTTGTCGTGGCCTTCAAATAGTTCCTGTCGTTCTTCTGGCTCCATATAACCATCAATGTGCTCTGCGCTAAAGCCTTCTTCCCTGAACATCTCCACGAGCTTCTGAGAGTGCTTGATCGACGGACTGAATGCTATCGTCTGACCTTTGCCGAATCTTTTGAAATTCTCGATGATAGCGCCGACCAAGCTAGGATCTTTTTCGACTGCATCTGATAATGATTTCGGATCATAATCCACTGCGCCGGTTGATACTCTTTTGGTCTTAACCCCGTTAAGGTTGGCGTGAATGCCGCCGTAATACTTAACCGGGCACAAATACCCCTGATCAAGCAGCTCCTGCGTGGTTATCGGCACAATCAAATCTGAGTAAAAGTTGCCAAGTCCTTTTGAATACGGCGTGGCGCTGAGTCCAACAAAAAGAGAGTTTCTTGATGATTCCATCAGCTCCGTGGTGGCTTTGTAGTGAGTGTGGCATTCGTCAATAATCGCGAGATGAAAGAGCGGCTTGTATCGCCGTCTGGCTATCGTCTGAATGCTTGCTATTTGGATCGGTGCGTTTGGGTCACTGCGCCAATGATCGGCCTGCAATACCCCTACCCTGACGCCTGCGCGGTCAAACTCAGCTAATGCCTGATCGACCAGCTTGATACGGTCACAGATAAATATGCCCAGTTTGCCGTTCTCTGCCACTGCCTTCAGGATCTCAACCGCGACTCTGGTTTTGCCGAAAGAGCACGGCGCTGCCAGGACGCAATTCTTGTTTCCTCGCCTCATTGACTGGCGGAGCATTTCGGTGGCTTTTTCTTGGTGAGGTCTCAGCATGTCAAAGTTGTCCACGCCTTGGCCGCTGTCTGCGGCACTACTCCGTTCCCCAAGAGCCTAAGTCGGTCCACCCGGTCGGCACACCCATCAACCACTCGACCCAGTTGGGGTTCAGGTAGCCACTGCTGTGTGGCCTCCCTTCTGACTGAATCGCAAATGCTGTTAGGCTCGCAGTATTTCTGGTGTACTCCGCTGGGTAACCGCCTTCCTTCGCTAAGTGGGCCGTTGGGGTAGGCCACATTTTCACCTGATCTTGCAATCGTATTTGTATCTTGTGACCGCTTGGTCTCGTTGTCTTGCCTTCCAACAATGCTTTCGGTGTCCCGCCCTGATCCGCTGCTGGTGTGCGCCAAGATGTATACTCGTTTTCTCTGGTGAGGTGCGCCGACTTCAGCCGCGCTGAATATTCCCCACGCTGCTTGATAACCTGCGCCTTCCAAGTCGCCAATGACTTCTCTGAGTCCAAGGCTGATGTGTCCTTCGACGTTTTCAAAGAAGCACCGAACAGGTCGTATTGATCGGATGTGATCAAGGATGTAGGGCCAGAGGTGTCTTGGGTCTTCTGTTCCAAGTCGTTTTCCTGCTGCTGAAAACGGCTGACACGGATATCCTCCAGTGATAATGTCAACGCAGTCTCGAAAGAGGTGCGCTGGGAAGGTTTTAAGATCCGTGAAGATAGGCGCTGGAACCAAGGCACCCGATTCCATCTTTGCGACCAAGTTCGCAATAGCGAAGGCTTCGATCTCCACATAAGCGAGGACTCGATGTTCAACCCCGGCAAGCTCAAGTCCTCTCTCGATTCCACCATATCCTGAGCAAAACGAGACGACAGTTGGTAATTCTTTGGTAATATCCACATTTTATCCCCCACCTTTGAAGTTATTGGGGCCGAAGCCCCGTGTTCGTTATGCTTTAGCCATTAAATCCGCATAAAATTCCATCGCTTCTTTCATTGACCATTTGTAAGCATCAAACCATTGAGCGCTTTCGCCCTGTGATTGAACCGAAAAACCACAACCATCCTTCCGAGCGGTAATTATCAGACCGTTAATAACATTGCTGTATGTTCTTCCTGATTTGGTGGTTGTGTAGTTCATATCTGCGTTTCCGTTGTTATTGGGGCCGAAGCCCCGGCTGGTTAGGCTTCTCGCTGATTCTTCAAAGTCAATTCAACAGCTTCGATAGCGGCTTCGACCTGAGTGCAGTCCATGTCGTTGCACTTCATGAAGTCAAGGCTGTAAAGCAAAGCGCCCAGCACATCCTGCTCGTAGCGGTTCATTTTGTTCATCTGCTCTTGAGTGTTTGAATTGTTCATTTTTCCGCTCCCTTTCCGTTGCTGTTGAATATCAGTATACGGATAATATCGGGATAGTAAACACTTTTGTTAACTATATTTAAATGTCTTTGATTTTTATCAATCGGAAGTGGTTTCGCGGGATCACAACGCAAGGCTGAACCTCGAATTCGTCGCGCTGATTTGAAGATCTACCAAATGGGACAAGGTGTTTGGGGATGTTGTCTTGCGGGCCGATTTCTATCGCAACATAAGCATCGTCGAATTCCACGATGAAATAGCTACATCGCAACTGAAAGTCTTCGGCGTACTGCCGCAGCTTTGAATATTTCATTGCACAAAGTCTGATATCTGGATAGGCGTCTTTGTCGTTGTAACGGCGTTTGAACTCGACAAAGTGGCTCACCTTGTCATCTGTGTAGATTACCCAATCGACGCCCCAGAGCATGTCGGATAACTTGTCGATGCGTCTCCCTGTCTTCTCAATGATGGCCTGTCGTGCGGCGTGTTCTAGCTTGAGCATCTCTGTCGTTTCAAAACGTTGCCTTGCCATTTTGGCTCCTTGATTTATTTCGGGCGCAGTTCAGCTTTTTCCCTTTGCAAGCCACAACCATGCAGATCGTCAATCTGGTTAGGTCTTGCGTGGCTACATCCGAAGATGCGGTACTCATGTGCTTTCGCTTTCCTGTCTGAACGCTACTCAGACAACCCACTCGGGCCTTTGCGTATAGGTCGTGATCTTACCCGAGAAGCTGACACTCGGACGCGCTGCTTTGGGGAAATGTGGGCACGGCGAGAACCCAACTGTCCTTTGCGACAACCATTCACGTTAGTTGTATTTGAAGTTCGGAGGTGAGACAATTAGCGGGTCGGTTTGGCCCGGTATTTTTCCCACCTCCCCTTTCTACCGGCCTTCAGGGGTTCGCTGCCCCGCCGATATCCACACTTTACTCTAGTCGGTCACGGCTATCAAGCGTTCAAGATACCATTTAGCTTTTAACAAATCTTGCTTTGGCGAGTGCTTGTATTTGTGCCTGTGGATGTACTTGATACAGTTCCCCAATAGATAGCCCTTGTACTCATCTCCAAGCTGCTGCTGGATGTAATCAATACACTCGACACCTGAAGCGTTGTAATGTGCTGGCCGGTTCACGGCGTCCCATTCGTTTGGTGTTGCGTCATTCAGTGATAATTTCATTTCTCGCCCTTATAATTGTTCGCCTGATTGATGATCTTGCCAAATTGATTTTGTATTTTATTTTTAAAACATCCGAAATAACGGAAAGAGATATTCCCGCGCTTTTCATTTGAACCATTTCTTTCACGATTTTTTGTTGGTGTTCGCTTTTTTGCAGCTTGCCGCTGACTATTTCGTAGCCAAACGGCGCTCGGCCACAAACATGAAAACCTGCATCTTTTGCTTTTTTCATCCCGGCCTTTGTCAGCTCAGAAGTTTTCAACAAATGATCGCCGTGAATTTTAGCGTGACATATCGCGCAAAGCGATACGGTCTTGGTGCCGCCGAGAACTTTCGGAACAACGTGGTGAGCGTGATTCGCTTTAGCCTCGCATTCAAAGCACACCAATGCGCTTTTTCTCTACTTTTATTCTTGAATTATAATCCGCGATCATTTCACGGTAATCCTTGGCGTATATTTTGACCACATTGCCTTGAGTCGCCAGCATGTGAGCAACCTTTTCTTCGCCAAACTTCCTGATCATGAAAATGGTATAGACCTGCGCCGCTGATCCGTGCTTCATCCCGTAGAGGTTACACGCCGGGCATTGAGGAAAAACGTTATCTGGCGAATGCGCCCAGAATGATGATTTGCCTTTAGGAAGGAAATGGCCGCCGTGACAGGTCGTGTAATGTCTGTACTCTCCGCAGGTGACGCACTCACAGAAACCATCGTCATCGGCTTCCTCAAGTCTCCTGAGAAGCTGAAAAAGTCTAAGTGATTTAGCCCGCGGGGTTTCTGGCACGATAAAATTCCGATTCCTTTGGATTCGTAAGTGTAACACCGTGATCAAGCCCCCAGTGAAAAACTTGCTCCATGAAATCGTGCATTTCACCTTTCAAAAGTTTTGTGGTGGATCTCAGTTGCGCCGGGATAACAGTATTTCCAACGACAACATCTTCAACGCCGAGAAAGTTGTTTTTCAGGATCGCTTTCATGTCCTCAGCACTAACCGGAACTTTTTTCGAGAAGTGAAGAGACATTTCCGCGCACCATAGGTGAAAAAGCGAGTTTTGACTGACCGACCTTCGATCTGCGAACGGTGCCAGGCTCCACGCCACCGGCTTTTCGTAGTCCCAGTCCTCAAGATGTTTACGGAAATACTTTAAAACGGAATCGATTTCCTCGCGTTGACGAACTAACCAAAATTCGCCGTTCATTTCTTCAGATCATCAATCAAGTCGTCAACAATCATTTGGATCTCTAGCCAAACTCGCTTCAATGCTTCAATCATCAGATAGCTCCAAAAAGTGAATCGGCGAAATGTTCAGATGTCCAGATACCTTTTCAACAAGAGACAGTTTTGCGTCTTGACGATAGCGCCACTGGGATACCTGCTGCTTGGTAATATCAAGGCGAGAAGCGAGTTCCGTAGAACTCACCCCCGCTTTGATCTGAGCCAGTCTCAGCGATTTTCCGAAATTAAAACGGCAAATCATCGCTTAAATCCCTTGCTTCAGTTGGAGCGCTTTTCCCGCTGTAAACATCGGAAATTTTGCCTTTTAAGACTGGCTGATTACCGCTGGATTCTTGTTTCCAGAGGGAAATATCAATTGTCTCGCCTTCTTTAATATCCCGGTGAGCAACTAATTTACCCGATAGAACTGGCGCACGTTCGCCGCCGTCGTTCTTCCAAAGGCTTACTTGTCCGCGATTGTCATAAGTCATAATTTTCCCCTATTAGTTCAAAGTTAGTGTTTAATTCTTCCAGAAGTTTTTCAATTGCCGCTGAAAGTCCAGCAATATACTTTTCGTCTCGTTCAACCCTCATGATCAGGTTCGGAAGGTCGGGATGATAGCTCTGAAACCAGTAATCAGAAAAATCCATCAGCCACATAGTCCCTTGGACCTGTGCGTAATACTCTGACGGCATTGCACCGCTTTTAGCATACTCTCTCAGATAGGCAGTATGAACCCCCGGTGATGGACACTTGATTTCCAACCCGGTTAACATACCATCACCAACAATCCGATCGGGAGAACACCCGACAGTCATGTTGTCATTGGTTACAAAGCCGATTTCTCGACAATGTAAATCTTCCTGCAACCAAAAAACGCCTGCCGCTTCTGGTTCCAAATCGTTGCCACGTTGCATCCAATGGCTTTTGAACGTCTCAAATCGTTTGCCGCTTAACCGTTCTGCCAGCAACTCATTCAGATACTTCTCGGAACTCGCCGAAGGCTTCCCAGTAGGCGTCAGGAGGTCTTTAAACCGCGAAGCCGATGGAATGCCTAACCTTAAGTTAAACCATTCCTCGGAGCCTTGTTCGACGTTGTGAATCTTCATTTAACCTGCTTCGCTTTCTTCTGTTGTAGCTGCTTGAGAGCTTTGGAATACGAATCCTCCGAAAGCTCTTTTATGTCTTTGACTTTGTACAACTGAAGAAACGCGGTCTTGTTCGAGTTTGTCGAGACAATCAAGGCATCGATGTGCGCGGCTTTTCGTTCGTCTATACCTTTGGTGGTTATTTCCTGCGCGTCGGTGTCGTCATCTCCCGAGATTGCCCACATGCTCTGAGCTTGGTATCTCTTCAGGTAAGTTGACATCGAGCCGACATCTTGCATCAAATTCTTACCACCATTTTGAACGATCGTTTTTGCCGTTTGTCTGATCCACTGACCTGACGAATGGCTAATCTGAGAAGATACCGATACACTATCGCCAAGCATTTCGACGGACTGAACAAAAGCCAAGCCATTTACTGCAGCAACTGCGCGGATAGCATTTAGGCAAGAGCCTAAATCAGCGTAACGGTTTTTTAAAAACGGATTGGTGGCGTTTTTTGCGGGGTTCTTGATCTCTAACTGAGCCTTTGCAAGCGAGGCTGACAGTTCATTAATTAATTCGGATTGTTCCATGTGTTTCTCCCTTTTGAAATACAAGGTTAACACTTTAGGCGAAAGAATCAACTAACAAGGAAAAATTATGTCGTATCTTGACCCATACAAAAGCCACAACCACCTTTATGATGTCGCCAGAGGCATCTTCCCGCACGAATCAGCTTTAAGCATTTTCGGGTTCAACAGAGATGTCGGTATCGATTTCGAGACCGTCTGGAACAATGGCGCGACGTACGCTTATCCGCCCGCTGCGGTGATAATGTCGGCTGTTTCGACATCTGCGTCTGATGTGATGCCTGTTTTGATTTCCGGGTTAGATAGTGATTACGAGCCGATATCTGAAATCGTCACGTTAACCGGAACCTCGGCGGTTACAACTACTACGCCATTTTTCCGAATCAACTCAGCCGTGATTCTTGCCGGGAGCAATGTCGGAGACATATCAATATCGAACGGCGGCGTGAAGTACGCCTTCATCGAGGCAACGATCGGCGTTACTCAATCGTGCCTATACACCGTACCGGCAAACTGTTCGATGTATATTTTCAGAATCGACGCCAATTCTGCGACCACAAACGCAAACAAATTTATTACGCTCAGAAATGTTGTGACCACGAACGGTCGGACGCTTCGAGTATCTGAGGCGACGTTTGCCACATCTCAAGTGTCATACGATCGGCAGGTTCCGTTTAAGATTGTGGAAAAGAGTGATTTTCAGTTTCAGGCAAAGTCATCATCTGGGACGAACGAGGTTGCGTTTTTTGTCGAGGCGACCCTAAGCAGAGATCCGGTTTAGCCTTTGCGGATCATCTCGCAGATCTCGATTGCTCGGTTGCCGACCTGCTTTGCCCAGCGTGAGTCGTAGAACTCATCGGCGGCAGTCTCGAAGTCTGATTTAGACATTGCCGTGCT
>Ga0206129_10007104_pt1 | contig 11137 bp, 5 predicted proteins | sample Helgoland_Spring_8_FD_148616 | JGI IMG/M metagenome (GOLD analysis project Ga0206129, IMG submission 148616) | Pelagic subsurface seawater microbial communities from Kabeltonne, Helgoland, North Sea - Helgoland_Spring_Bloom_20160502_2 | ecosystem: Environmental > Aquatic > Marine > Epipelagic ...
AGAACAATTCGCCTACACCTATAGCCGGTCAAGTAATAATGGGACCTAGTAGTACAGGTATAAAAGCTTACTATGCTACAGTAACTATGAAAACAGATGCTACAACAGATCCAGGTGGATTAAAAGAATTATTTGCAGTAGGATCAACTTACGGAAGATAAAAAACACAAAACATGATAGAATTTTTAGAAATATTTTTCTTTGGACAAGGCAATGTTCAAATGGCTGGGCCCCTGTTAGCTGGTGCTTTAATATCTGGAGGAATAAACATACTTGGTGGTATATTCGGTGGTGGTGCTGCTAAGAAAAGAGAAAGAGCAGCTCAAAGAGAGAAAGCTAAACTTAACAGGAAGTTGAATTACCTAGAAAACAATAGACAACCTATAACAGATCCTTATGCTGGTATTTCAAGCTTGGCTGGATTAGCGACTGATCTTAGTAGTCAATTAACAAACAACATGGCTAATTTAAGTGTAGCGACTCAAGCTGCTGAAATGCAAGTAGAGCAAGCTGATATATCACTAGCTAATACGTTAGATACAATAAGAGCTACAGGTTCTGGTGCCGGAGGTGCCACAGCTCTAGCTCAAGCTGCTTTATCTAGTAAAAAAGGTGTTTCAGCTAGTATAGAGCAACAAGAGGCTCAAAACGAAAAACTAAGAGCTCAAGGAGAACAGCAATTACAAGATCAGAGAATTGCTGAACAGCAAAGGTTACAGGGAATTAAAATAAGCGAAGGTCAAAGAGTTCAAGGAGCTAGAGCTCAAGGAGCTGCGTTTACTTTTGGAGCTAAAGAGGAAAGAGAAATGCAACAGCTAGATAGAGTGTCTGCCCAAATATCAGGAGCTGAAGCTAGGCAAGCACAAGCTGGTGCTGATAGAACTGGTGCTTTAACAGGTATGATTGGTGGAATTGCTTCTACTTTCGGATCAGCTGCAGGAGCTGGATTATTTGATACATAAAAAATAAAACATGAGTTATAGAAACCCAGAACAGGTTGTAGACAGACAATCAGGCCAGTATATTAGACAGATGCAACAATCTGTAGCTGGTTCATTTGAGAAATTAGCAAATAAGATATCAGCTGACAATAAAGAAAGAGCTAGGAAAAATGAAATAATGATTAGAGAAGCTGAGAAGAGATCTGAAGCAGCTGCTCAATCTATATATCAAGCTCAGTCTAAAAACAAGTCAATAAATTTTAATGGTCTTAACGACCAGATAGATATACTTAACTCTATATATAAAATACCAGCAAACGAAAGATCTCAAGAAGATAAAAACTTTATTAGAAACATGCAGTACGCAGGCACTCATATAAATGATGTACTACAAAACACCTCAGCTGGTCAACAAGAATATTTAGAAAAAAGATCTATACCTATGGGTAATCAAGGTGGTTTTTCTTTAGCTAACAAACCTGAAAATTTAGAAGCATTAGATATATTATATGGCTTTAAAGATGCGCCTGGTAGAAAAGAAGCTAGATACGATATGTCTGGACCTGATGGACCAGTTGTCTATATAGATGTATATAATGAAGATGATAAGTTAGTTGGTAGTATTATAAACAAAGATATGAGTAATATAGCTCAACCTGAATACGTGCCTAACTTATCTAAGCAAACAACAGATACTCAAAAACTACTAGAAGATAAATTAGATCTAAATGCTGTTACCTCAATGGTATATGCTAATTCAGAACCTAAACAATTTAAAGCTAAAAACGGAACAGTTTACTACACTAGACTTCCTGATAAAGAATATATTAAAAATCAAGCTAAAGAAGATGTTAACGCTATCATAGTTGGACTACCGACTGATGAGGCGATAACTTTTTATAACGATGTATTATCTAAAGGTAATATGGATATGAAGCAAAGAAGCTCTTGGTCTCAGCAAAGAGATAATGAGGGTAATTTAATACCTGACCCTGATCTGGTTAAAATTCAAGAAGCCTACTTAAACTATGTTGTAGACACTAATGCTAAGTTCAATACAAGTAAAAACTTTGGAACAACGAAACCTAGTGATTACAAGCCAACATCTTTTGATAAAAAAGCAGCTAGTAGTAGAGAGTCAGCAAAAATAATTGTAGATGATCTAAAAAGATATGCTAGAGAAAGAAAACTACCTAATGCAGCTGTTGACTTTGGTCAAGGTGTAGAGGAGATTACTAGCACTGTGTTTGAAAATCCAGCTGAAGAAGGTGGTATGGGTAAAGTTAAAATACTTACAACAACAAAGTCAGGCCAAAAAGCTGGTGAGTTTGAAGACTTAGAGAGAACTATAGACTTAGACACTAAGGATGGTATGATGCAGTATGCTAAAGCTATGATAAAAGCTGGTGAAGGGAGTTCTTCTGAGAAAAATGCTAAAATAGAAGCTATTAGAAAAATACTTAGCAAAAAAAGTGGCGGAAAGTACGATAATTTATAAGACAAATAGTATTAAATAGAATTACATGAAAGAATTATATAATAGTTTATTTGAAGCAGGTGATTACACAGGGTCTTTTGAAGATTTTAAAGAACAGTTTGGTAACACTGAGAAATCAAAAGTGCTTTACCAAGCATTGTACGACAACGGAGAATACACTAAGCCTATAGATGAGTTTAATACACAGTTTGGTTTTTCTCCTGCAGAAGATTTTCAAACAGACGATGCACCGAGTGCAGTTGCAGAGTCGCAGGAAGGAGAAATTGCACTAACGGATCAGGAAATAGAAGATACGGAATTAGAGTCGGTAGATACTTCTTCGGAGTTACAAGAGAATAAGCTAGACCCTGATGCTGGTATACAAACAGTATATGATAATTATAAAAAATATGCTGATGAAAATTTACCAGTAACTTACAATTTAGAGAACGATACAGCTCAATTTGTTGTTGATAAAGTAGCGGCTTTTGCAACTGGAGCTTCAGAGCTATTAGCTGGAGTTGGTGACTTTGGTGAAATGCTAATAGATGCACCTGTACAATCTGGTGTAAGTGCTTACAACTACTTTGCTGACGAAGAGGATTATATTGATCAACAAGGTAGAAATGTCATATCTGGCATAATAGAAAAATCTTTTGAGTTTGATGAAATATTTAGAATAGCTTCTGACGCTTCCTCAAGACTTAAGACCGAAAGAAAAGAAGAAGAAGGTGTTGGTATTTTAGGTGCTATAGAAAAAGAAAACTACTTAGAGGCTGTAGATAGAACTATATCAGGTGTATTTGAAGCAGCTCCGTCAGTTGTAGCGGCTGTAGCTGGTGCAGCTGGTGGAGGACTCGTTGGTTTAGGCATAATTGGAGCTTCTTCAACTGGCCAACATTATGAAGAAAAAAGTGAAAAAAACCCTGAAGAAAGAGGATTAGCTATGTTAAGTGTATCTACTGTTCAGGGTGGTATAGAACTAGCTTCTGAGTTAGTAACTAGAGGTATTTTCAAAGGCGTTGGAAGTATGGTTGGTGCTCAGGGTAAGGCTTTAGCTAAAAATGTTTTAGGTAGAATATCTACAGGTATGTTTTTTGAAGGAACGTCAGAAGTTGCGTCTCAAGAAGCTAATAATGCTATTGACCAAATGTGGGGCTTAAACAAGTACTATGATCAAGATGGAAATTTTGACGGTAAAGCTGCATTGACTAGAGTTTTTGATACTTTTTTAATATCAGCAGCTTTAGGTGGTGGTGTTACCATGACCGGTGAACTAAGCGGCAGACAAAAAGCTTTAGAAGCTGACAGAATGATGTCTCCACTACAACAAAAACAAAATTTAGAAATATCTAAAGAAATAAATAAATTACAAAAATTAAATAAAGGCGTAGATAATAGCCAAATAAAAGAAAAAATTGCATTAAAAAAAGCTGAACTACTTAAAAACAACTCTAGAAACAGAGAGATAGTTGATGGATTTACTTCTGATGAAAAAGTCGAGTATTTAAATATATTACAAAATCAATCAGAACTAGAATCAGAAGCTAAAAATTTAAATTTAACTGAAGATCAGGCTGAGCTTAATAGGAATACTCAAGAGCAGAATATTAGTAAGTTAAATTCAATGTATAAAAACAAGGCTGACGCTTTGGCTCAAGAAAGAAAAGCTAGAACATTACAGTTTGCTGAAGATGCTGCTAGTCTTGGTATAAAAAGCAAAGCTTTAAGTCCTGAAGAATTTAACAAAAAAGCTAGAGAGATTGAAATAAGTAATATAAGTAAAAACCTAGATGAATCTAAAGTAGCTGAAAGAATAAATAAAATAAAAAATACTGATTACAGTAAAAGTAGTGGTGGTTTTTTTGTCAATGGAGAGTTTTTCATGAACAAAGACAAACTTATAGAATTAGACCAATTAAATGTTGGAGCTCACGAAACACTACACCCCATACTAAATGCACTTGTAGGTAACGCAGAACAACAGGGTGTTGTAGTTGAAAAGTTTAAAAAGCAGTTGTCAAAAGAACAATTAGACTTTATGGAGGGTATGATGAAGTCTAGGTATTCAGATAAAAAAACCGGTATTGTTAATAAAGATACTTATAATAAAGAATACCTTACTGTTTTTTCTGATGCTATTGCTGATAAAGAAATAAAATATAATGAAACTTTATTTACTAAGATAGGTGATATGTTAATACCTTTATTTAGGTCATTAGGCTTTAGTAAACTAAAGTTTGACACTGGTAAAGATGTCTACAACTTTATGCGAGAGTACAGTAAGTCCGCAGAAAAAGGTTTTATAAGTAAAGACATTAAGCAGTTTGTTGCTCCTAAGCTAGGTAAAACTACTGACATTTATTCAAACAATTTAGATTTTTCTAAAGCAAATCAAGAAAAAATACAATCTTTAGAAAAAGAGCTTGAGATTTTAGATGAAAATGAATTTGAATACGACCCGGACGAGTTTGACTCTTTAAGATCTAACCTACAATATAAAATAAACCAAGCTAAGAAAGAAACTGTAAAAAAACCTGTAGTAAAAAAAGAAAAAGTAGAAAAAAAAGAAACTACTAAAAAAACTTATGATAACGAAGCTTTAGTTGAGACTATAAAATCGAAAGAGACCACTAGAAAAGATAAAGCAGCTGCAGAGTCTGAATTAGTAGAGTCTTTTGACACTATGGCTTTGAAAGCTATAAAATACGACACAAGAAAAGGAGACTTAGATAGAACAGAAGTAAGAGATTACCTAAGACAATTTTTACCTAAGATAATTGAGTCTTATAAACCGGATGAGTCTAAGTTTTCTACATGGGTGTATAATAATATAGCTCCAAAAGCACAACAAACATACGAGAGGTTCAAGAAAATAGCAGATAAAAGCTTAGATGTTGAAGCAGGTGGAGTAGGATCAGTAGCTGAAATAGCATCGGAAGTTAGTACAGCACCTGTAGAGACTACTAAAAAACCTTCTAGGAAAATAAAACCTATTGAATTAATAAGAGATCCAAAGCTAGAAAAAAAATACAGAGATGCTATTAAAAAAGCAGTTGAATCAGGTGATGTTGATCTTGAAGGAGGTACTTTTGGTAAATTAAAAGATTTAGCAGCTGAAGTAACTTCTGAGATATTCGACATACCTTTACTTAAAGTAACGGATCCTGCTGATAATTTAGCTTTTAAAGACGTTTTGGTAGATGATAAGAATTTAAATGAAGTTAAAAAATACTACCCTGAAGCTAAGGTAGGTATGATTATAAAATCAGAGTCAAGTAAAATACAAGACATAATAAAGTCTATGGGCCCTGACTTGTTTAAACTAATGCCACCTAGTAATGCTGCTCCTGAATTAGCCACTGTAGATACTGAAGCGTACAGAGGTGTTAAAGGTACTGGCTTAAAAATACCTACAAGCTTAATGAAAGCTTTTTATGAAGCCACTGGTAAAAGAAGTAAGGGTGTTACGTCTCAAGTTGTTATTAAAGAACTTAAAAAAGATCTTACATACGAGCAGTTTTTAGAGGATTTAGGTATTAAAAAAGGTGAAGCTAATAAGTACGATAGAAAAATAGGGCAAAGACTTAAAGCTATAACAATGCTATTTGGTAAATTAGCAACTAACACCGAAATAAGACAGTTAGAAGGTATTACTGATGTTCAAAAGCAAAACATAGGTTCAGGTAGGTCTGACATTCAGTTTAGCAAAACCAATAATATTGGTTTAGAACCTTCAAGTGATCACGGGTTATTATTAGAAGTACAGTTTTCTAAAAAGAAAAGAAAAGAGTATGAAAATATATTGAGTAAAAAAAGACCTGAATTAAGAGACGTACCTAAACAAGTTGATGAGCTTTTTAAATGGGCTGATGGGTTAAAAGTTCCAGACAATAAAAAATCTAAATACAAGAAATTAGCTCTATATTACACTGCTAACGGTTATACTATATTTCCAGAAGATGGTTATAAAATTGAAGAAGCTATTAGATTATCTGAAATAAATAAAGTAGATCCATATGCTTATGGAAATCCAGATGAATTAATAAATAAACTCACTAAGGAAGAAAAAGCAAAAACAATAAACCCAGATAATGTAAAAGAGTTTACTAATAAAAGAGTTTTACCTGAAGGAGTAACTATATATGATGTAAATGACTCTAAGGCTGGTCAAAGAGCTGTTAGAAGTGTTGTTGATAGTTACTGGGGTAAAAAAGCTAATCCTTGGTGTTTAATAGCTAGATCTGAAGCTGAGGTATTAGAGGAGGTTATAGAAGACAAGGAAGAAGCTTTGTTTTTTAGAGATAGTTTAATAGAAGATGGTTACGATATAGTTAAATTTGAACATGTTACAGACTACTTGATTGACGAATACAAGATAGAATATGTTTCTAAGAACAAGGACAACTTGAGCGGAGCTTGGGAGATGTGGAAAAACTATAACTTAAGTGGTTATGGTTATGAAATAGCTTTTCAAAACGGTAAATTGATATCTTTTAGAGATGGAGGAAATAGAGATATTGTTGATGAATACGACGGTGGAGAAGATGACTTGAGTTGGTGGGACAGATTTGATAAACCAACAGATACCTTACGAATAAATCTAGGCAAGAAAAATGGACTAACTACATTAGGTGAAATATATTTTGATGAATTCACAAAAAAACCTGAAGTTGAATTAGTTGGTTATGCTGAAGGTGACTTTATGAGTAGAAAAGATAGTTACAAGTTATATGATGAAAATAAAAAACTTATTGAGTCTAAAGTTTATAAAGATGGTAAAATTTCTTCATCAGTAAAAAGTACACCAACTAGGATGAACGATGGTGGACGAGCTAGAGAAACTGTAACGACAAAGTATAAAAACGGTGATATTATATCTACAGAAAAAATTATTAAAGATCTAAGAACAAATAAAATTGTTACAAAATCTACTACCTTAAATGAAAAACTAAACGAAAGTAGTTATATACAGACCTCTACAATAGTTGGTAAAAACGGTAAAACACCATCAGCCCCAAAGGTAACTGAAAAGAATATAGTACTAGTAGAGAAAAAAGAAGCAGGTCTAAATAAATCAACTGAATATTACGCAGAAAAAATAACTGATGGAGTTAGTGACGTTGTTATAGACAGGATGTCTGAGTTAAACAAAATTAAAGAGTCTAGTATTCAATTTAGTAAGTCAGTAGAAAAAGCAAAAAAATCTAATAATAACATGCTTCCTAAGTCTAAAAGATTAGAGGGTGATTTTACTATGGATCAAGTCTTAGATGAAATGAAAAGCTTAGATGATCAGCAAACAGAGGCTGGTATACAGTTTAGTAATAGTCAAGATTTAGATAAAGATTTTAATGATATATTAGAGAAAAAGTCTGGTATAGCTTCTAGTAAAGAATATGGAGGAGTAAGAGCAAGGGCTGTTGGTAAGAATAAAGGTAGATTTAAATTTTTTATACCACCTTCAGCTGAGGATTTTGTAGGTTTATTATACGCTACTTTGGGTAAAGGTAAGACAGGGGATGCTCAAATGGCTTGGTATAAGAAAAATTTACTAAACCCATTTGCTAGAGCTATGGAGAACATATCTAGAGATAGAAACACTTTAGGTAGAGACTTTAAAGAGCTAAAGAAAAAACTTAAAATAGTTCCAAAAGACTTAAAGAAAAAAATACCTGGAGATGATTTTACTAAAGAGCAAGCTGTTCGTGTTTGGATATGGAATCAAGTAGGTGAAGATATTCCTGATTTAAGTAAAAGTGATATAGATAGTTTAGTTAAATATGTTGACTCAAATCCAGATCTAAAGATATTTGGTACAGAGATAATGAAGCTTAATAAAGGTACTGGTTATATATCGCCTAGTGATTCTTGGGATACGGGTACTATAACAACAGATTTATTAGAAACATTAAATACAACTAAAAGAAAAAAGTACTTAGAGCTTTGGAAACAAAATGTTGATATTATATTTTCAGAAAAGAATTTAAATAAACTAGAAGCTATATACGGTAAGCAGTACCGTAAGGCTATGGAAAACATATTGAAAAGGATGGAGACTGGTAGAAATAGATCTACAGGTCCAGACTCTTTAACAACTAGAGTAACTGACTGGTTAACAGGTAGTATTGGAGCTATCATGTTTTTCAACACAAGATCAGCGGTACTTCAAACATTATCTGCTGTGAACTTTATAAACTTTGGAGACAATAATATACTAGCTGCAGGTAAAGCTTTTGCAAACCAAAAACAATACTGGACTGATTTTAAAAAGCTGTTTAACTCTGAGTTTCTTATAGAGAGACGTGATGGGTTGAAAATGAACGTTAACGAAGCTGATATCGCTGACATAGCTAAAGAAAGAGGTGTTAGAGGTGTTATAAATAAACTATTAAAAGTAGGTTTTACACCAACTCAAATAGCGGATAGTTTTGCAATTGCATCTGGTGGCGCAACCTTTTACAGAAACAGAGTTAAATCGTTAATGAAAGAAGGTAAAAGTAGTATAGCTGCTGAGAGAGAAGCTTTAAGGGACTTTAGAGAAATAGCTGAAGAGTCTCAGCAATCAAGTAGACCGGATAGAATAAGTCAACAGCAAGCAGGTCCATTAGGACGTATTATACTAGCTTTTGCTAATACACCAGCGCAATACGCTAGATTAATTAAAAAAGCCGCTAGTGACCTTAAGAATGGACGAGGTGATGCTAAAACAAATATATCTAAGATCATATACTATGGAGTAGCGCAGAACTTAATTTTTAATGCAATGCAACAAGCTTTATTATTTATTGCATTTGGAGAAGAAGAAGAAGAAGAAGAAGAAAAAGTTATTGATGTTGCAAACGGCATGATTGATGGTATACTTAGAGGTATAGGTATTGGAGGGGCTGTTTTTTCTGTACTTAAAAATGTTGGTATAAAATTAGCAAGAGAATCTGCTAAAGATAATCCGAAGTATGAAAATGCCACTTCAGAATTACTAAAGTTATCACCACCAATATCTTCAAAATACAGTAAAGTCAATGCTGCTCTTAGATCGTATTCTTGGGATAAGGAGGAAATGAAAGAGAAAGGATTTAGTTTAGATAATCCAGCTTACTTAGCAGGTGCTAACGTTATATCAGCTACTACAAATGTACCCTTAGATAGAGTTATTAAGAAAATAGACAATATCACAGCATCTACTCAAGAAAATATATCTGTAACACAAAGAATTGCCTTACTATCAGGTTGGTCAGAATGGCAGTTAGGTATTAATAAATCTAAAAAATCTAAAAGCAGAAAAAATACAAGAAGAAAAGATAGTAAAATAAGAAAGTTGAATTAATAATTAAATGCATGAAATTAAAATATTTTACACACGAAGAATTTGACTCTCCTGATGTTCAAGGTAGTGGTCAGTTGATGAGCGAAGAATTACTTAACATGCTTGATGTTGTTAGAAAGAAATACGGTAAATCTATTGTTATTAACTCGGGTTACAGAACTGCAAAGCATAATGCTAAAGTAGGTGGTACACCTGCGTCATCTCATACAAAAGGTTTAGCGGTTGATATTGCATGTAATAATTCTACTGACAGGTTTAAATTAGCAAGTATATTAAAAGAAGTTGGATTTAAAAGAATTGGTATTGCTAAGACTTTTATTCACGCTGATATAGACAAAGATAAAGCACAAAACGTATTATGGACTTATTAAAAATAAAATTATGGAATTAACAAAAGGATCACCATTTCAATTAAAAAATACTTGTTGGAAAGGCTATAAATCAGTAGGAAAAAAGAAATCACCTAGCGGTAAAAAAACTAAGAGTGGTAAAATAAAGATGGTTAACAACTGTGTAAAGAAATAAAAATAAATTAATGTTTCATAAGTACAAAGAATAGGAATAAAGATTATCAGGCGTACCATACCTGCAATTCCTATAAAAAAAAGGGCCCTCGTATTGAGAGCCCTTTTTTAGTATACATGTGTATAGTATATTGAGTTTTTTATACATATTAGTTTTTATATGTATCAAAAAGTCATAACTTTTAGCCTTTAGCCATCACAAGCTAAACAATCTTCACTCATTGCTTGCTGAGCTATATCTCCACGTAAGACAGATTCTGTCCTAGTATAATATAAGGTTTTAACGCCTTTCTTCCAAGCATCAAAATGAACTTTGTTCAACCACTTTGGTGTGGCTTCAGAGGGAAATGCTAAGTTTAAACTAACTGACTGATCTATATACTGTTGTCTCAGTCCAGCTTGATTAACTAATTCCAGTTGGTTAATTTCCTTAAAAGTTTTAAAAACTTCTTTAACTGGAATGTCATGACCCATAGTAATACTATCCAAAGCATCGATACCCTGTACGCTACCTCCGTCAGCCAATATTTTATTCCATATTTCATTATTATTCAGTTTATGTTTCTTTAATAATTTAACTAATGTCGGGTTTTTCCTAATAAAAGTCCCCTTCGCACTCTGCTCTGTAAAAACATTTGCAGCCCATGGCTCAATACCAGGAGAAACGTTTCCACTAAGCTTGCTATTAGAAACAGTAGGAGCAATAGCGCGGAGATGAGTATTTCGCATACCAGTACCAATACACCATAAAGGTTCTCCATAAATTTCCGCAAGATCTCTTGAAGCTCTTTCGCTTTCAATTTTGATTTGTGAAAATATTTTCCTAGTTTCAAACTGAGCAAGTAAACCTTCAAAAGGTATTCCCTTT
>Ga0206129_10007111_pt1 | contig 11128 bp, 10 predicted proteins | sample Helgoland_Spring_8_FD_148616 | JGI IMG/M metagenome (GOLD analysis project Ga0206129, IMG submission 148616) | Pelagic subsurface seawater microbial communities from Kabeltonne, Helgoland, North Sea - Helgoland_Spring_Bloom_20160502_2 | ecosystem: Environmental > Aquatic > Marine > Epipelagic ...
GATTTAAAAAACCAGACCCTACAGGCCTTAAAAGATACTATTAAGCCCGTAAAAGCTAGACAAAGAGTATTAGTGGAGTATGATTGGCAAGTGGTTATAAAAAAACTAGATAGGTTGTATAATGCATAGAAAAATTACCTTTTGTGCTTATGATAAGCCAAATAGCATTGGTGGCCCAGTAACCTGGCTAATGCATTTGTTACCATATTTAAAACAAAATGGGTTTGAGGTGGCTTGTCTTATCCTTTTTCATAAAGGAAACACAGGGCCGTTATATGAGCATTTGGTTAAAAATGATATTACTGTAAAAACATCCTCTTTTTTATCTACTACAGAAGATAATATAAAATGGATATTGGATTGCTTACAAAAAAACACCCCCCATATTTTTGTACCTAACCTAGTTGTACCTGCATATTATGCCTGTAAGTGGGCAAAAAAAGCTGGTGTTGCTACAATTGGTATTTCACACTCAGATGACCCCTTTTACCATGCCATTCAAAAAGAATTTATGGATGGTCACAAATCTTTCCGACTCGATGGAATGATTTGTGTCTCCAAGGAACTTGAAAAACAATTACTAAAAAGTAAAAATGCCCAAAAAGTAAAAATAAAAAGAATCCCTTATGGAGTTATAATTCCTGACAGCAAGGTAAAAAGGGATGATACCTCTTTGAGAGTTATTTATGTTGGCCGCTTGGCTGAGCAGCAGAAAAGAATATCTGAGGTGACGCGTTCATTTTGTAAAATGACTCAAAAAATCAAGGGAGTTGAAGCCATAATTTATGGTGGTGGTCCAGATAAAATTAATGTAGAGAACATGTTAAATGTGCAGCAAAAAACTACTGCAGTAACTTTGGGAGGAAATATACCCCCAAAGCAAATGACAGATAAACTTCTAAAGGCGCATGTAATTGTTTTATTATCTGATTTTGAAGGGCTGCCCATCTCTGTTTTAGAGGCCATGGCATGTGGCGTTGTGCCTGTATGTTTAGATATGCGCAGTGGTATTACTGAACTTATTGAAAATGGTAAGACCGGATATATCGTAGATGATAGAAATGAGCATTTTATTAAGACCATCAAAAAATTAAAAGCAGATAACCAGATTTGGGAACAAATGTCGTTAAATGCTAAACAGCTTATTAATGAAAATTTTTCTTTAGAAATTTCATGTAATAGCTACAGTTTATTTTTTAATAACCTTGATGTTAATACTGTTAAAAAGGTTAGAATTCCATCAAGATTAAGACTACCTAAAATCAATCAAGATTTATCAAGGGCTGATACCCGAAGATCAAAATTTAATTTTAATCAATTAAAACTTTCACTTGGGAGATTTAAGCACAAACTGTATTCTAAAATAAATAACAAATAAATGAAAATTTGCATCATACAAGCTGGAATCTCTAATTTTAGTGGCTCCTTTATAAAAGCGCATCAGGAGCTTATAGGCGCAGATAAAGTTATATTGCATGGCCCTACCCATGATTTTAGGTACAACAACCGCTCTGTAAGTTTATTTTACAGCCAAAATCCTTCATTACAAAAAATTAAAAAAGTCTTACCACAATGGCTGTATCATAAAAAAGTAACACTTTGGCAACAATCTTTTGAGGGCAAACTTGATTTTTTAGGCGGGTTTTTTAAAACTCATAACATAGATGTTATACTGGCCGAGTTTGGGTTTAATGGAGCAGCTATTACTCCTTTTGCACAAAAATTAAACATACCATTAATAGTTCATTTTCACGGCCACGATGCCCACAGAGATACACTCCTTACAGATCAAATAAAGGCATCTTACAAAAACATGTTTGCATATGCTCATGCAATTATAAGTGTATCGCATTTTATGACAGAAAAGTTAGTGCAATTAGGATGTCCAGAAAACAAAATTGTGTACAACCCTTATGGTCCAAGGCCTACATTTTATGACATAAAACCAAGCTATGGCAATACAATTTTAAACATTGGCCGTTTTACAGATATAAAAGCTCCAACCATTACTTTAAATGCGTTTAAAGATGCCTTGCCAAATTGTAAAGAGGCGCATCTTGTAATGATAGGAACTGGAGAGTTGTTAGAAACCTGTAAAGCACTTGCAAGGGCCTGGAATATTGAGGGACATGTCACTATTACTGGAGGTATCCCTCATGAAAAACTGATTCCTTACTTTAAAGATGCCTGTATGTTTATACAGCACTCTGTGCAGCCTAGTTATGGAGATGCAGAAGGCACCCCAAACACCATATTAGAGGCTAGCGCAGCAGCATTGCCTGTTATATCCACAAAACATGCGGGTATTCCTCAGGCTGTAATAGATACTGCCACTGGGTTTTTGGTAGATGAATATGATAGTAAGGGTATGACTGATGCTATGGTGTGTCTATTTAATGATAAAAATCGTTGCCAGTCAATGGGAGCGGCTGGAAGAAGTCATATTCAAACTAATTACAACATTGAAAGACATATTGGTGTCTTAGAAGACCAACTAAATATGGCAATTAACAATAAAAAAAAATGAAAACACATTTAATATCTGGTGGTTGCGGTTTTGTGGGGCGCAATATGGTAAAACGCCTATATAAAAACACCGAGGACCGTATTTTATTTATTGATAATTTATCTGTTGGTAAACATCCATCAGAGTGGTTAGGCATTTCTTTAAAAAAGACAATTGGTATTCTTGAAATATATGGAGAGGATGAGCGCCTCTGCTTTATTGAGGAAGACTTTAGAGTTACCTTAAACAAGTTAGTACATAAACCCGGTTATTTAAAAAATGACATAGGATTAGATATTGGAAAATTTACAGATGTCTACCACTTTGCTGCCATTGTTGGTGGGCGCGCCATGATAGATGGAGACCCTATACAAGTAGCACTAGATTTATCTATAGATGCCGAGTTTTTTTTCTGGGTGAGTCGTCATAAACCCCAAAGGGTTTTGTACCCAAGCTCCAGTGCGGCCTATCCTGTGAGTTTACAAACCCAGGCAAATACCATACAACTTAAAGAGTCAGACATAGATTTTAATAACATGGGCCAGCCAGACATGACCTATGGCTGGACCAAACTCACCGGTGAGTTTTTGGCAAAAATTACAGCCAAACATTACAGGGTTAGCATTACCTGTATACGTCCATTTTCTGGCTATGGAGAAGACCAAGATTACTCCTACCCAACACCAGCGATTGCCCGGCGTGCTGTTTTTAAAGAAGCACCATTTGAGGTATGGGGCTCTGGCCATCAAGGACGTGATTTTGTACACATAGATGATGTGCTAGATTGCATAGAGCTAGCCATGGATAAAATATATGACGGTACCGCCATTAATATAGGCCAGGGAGTACTTACTTCTTTTAGAGAGCTTATTGCTCTGTTTTGCGAGTTTGCAGATTATAAGCCAGAAATAAAGCCACTATTAGACAAGCCAGTTGGTGTACATAGCCGCTATTGTGATATGTCTTGGGTGAAGGAAAATCTTGGTTGGGAACCAAAAATATCTATTAAAGAGGGGATGAGGCGTGTGTATGATGCAGTGATAGTAAGAGAAAAACAGTTGGGGAATTTATAATAAAATGGGCAAAAAATTAAAAATTCTTTTTGCCAATATACCTACACCCGGTAATCGTTTTGTGCTAGACCTCAAAGAGGGGTTAGAACAATATGGTAATGTAATTTGGGATCACCAGGAATTTTGGAACATGAAGAGTGAGTATGATATCATTCATATTCATTGGCCAGAATATTTATCATTCGAGCTTGAATCTTACTTGTACAAACCGAGTGAATCTATACCAAATGAAATTTGGGATAAGACCATAAACTGTTTAGAATATTGGTCAAAAAATGCTAAGATTATTTATACTCGCCATGTACAATACCCGCATACACGCCATGATGATGAATTTTTAAAACTCTACAAAGCGGTAGCTTCCTATTGTGATACTATCGTTCATTTTGCCAATTACAGTATACAGCAGTTTAAGAAGTGGTATCCGGATTTAGAACATATCAAGCATGTTGTTATTCCGCATCATAACTACGCGTCTTTACCAAATGATTCTACAAAACAAGAAGCTCGAGATTACTTAAATATTGATTCTGGCACAAAGGTGATGCTTGTCTTTGGAGGTATTAAAGAACACGAGAAGCCACTCATTAAAACTGCTTTTAATGCCATACCTGGTAAAAACAAAATGCTATTAGCACCAGGTTGGAAAATACCTCGCAGAAAAATAAACTACATACGCCTGCGTGAGTGGGTATGGAATTTTGAAGTGTGGAGAGCAAAACAAAATAGTAACTTTAGAACAAATCTTGGGTTTATTAAAGAAGAAGACGCCCACTATTATTTAAATACCGCAGATTTTCTCTTCATCCCAAGAACCAGTGAGCTTAATTCTGGTAATATTACCCTTGGCTGTACTTTTGGACTGGTTGTGGTAGGAGTAGACACTGCAGATATTGGAGAGGTTTTAAAAGAAACAGGTAATCCTACTTTCACAGTAGGTAATTCAAAAAGCGTTGCAAATGCAATTAAAAAGGCTTTTGAGTTAACCTTGTTAAATCATGGCCAAACCAATAAAAATAATGCACTTAATTATTGGGATATTAAAACCATATCAAAACAGTATCATGACCAGATGCAAAATATGTTAACAGGATGAATTTGGCCCCTATTGTATTATTTATCTATAATAGACCCCAGCACACCTTAAAAACGTTGGAGGCATTAATGCAAAATGAGTTGGCAGAAAAGTCTGAGCTATTTATTTACTGTGATGGCCCAAAACCAAATGCCAAAAAAGAAGACCTAGATAAAATAGATGCCGTACATACAATTATTTTAAAAAAGCAATGGTGTAAAAAAGTTCATATAATAAAGGCTGAGGTTAACAAGGGTTTGGCAAATAGCATTGTTGCAGGAGTTACAGAAATTGTAAACAGATATGGTAAAATTATTGTTTTGGAAGATGATATTGTAACCTCAAAAGGGTTTTTAAGGTATATGAATGAGGCATTAAATCTTTATGAAAATGAGCCTAAAATAATGCATATTGGTTCTTATCTTCCTTATACTAATTCATACAGAAAATTACCTGAGACTTTTTTATCGAGGTTTATGAGTTGCTGGGGTTGGGCAACATGGAAAACATCATGGAATAAAGCAAATTGGAACGAGAGTGAGTTGTATGAGCAGATTAAAGATCCTAAAGTAAGGAATGAATTTAATCTAGAGGGAGTATTAAATTTTCATGAACAACTTGAAAATAACATTGATGGTTCTATAAATACATGGGCTATTAAATGGTTTGCCAGTATTTTTCTTTGTAATGGTTTATGTTTATACCCATCTCACTCGTTTACCAAAAATATTGGCTTTGATGGCACTGGTGAAAATTGCGACCTTCTTGATATTAAAGAGCGAAAGGGTGGTCGGGATTTTATAAAAGTTACTAAAATAAAGATTGAAGAATCAAGTTTAGGGAAACGATATCTCAAAAGGTATTACATATATGGAAATGATAGTGGTTTTGAAAAACGTTTTAAACAGAAGTTTTTGGACTTTCGTTATCAATTAGTAAAAACAATTAAAAGTAATTGAATTTTAGAATTTTACACATAAGTAAACGAGACACCGGTGGGGCAGGAATAGCTGCTTTGCGTTTGCACCGAAGTATTTTAGATTCCGGATTTGAAAGTAAATTCTTATGTCTGGAAAAAACAACCAATGTTCCACAAATTGAAGTCTTTCCAAAATTCTACCCTAGGTTTTATTACCGGTTTTTAGAATATTTTGGAATTTGTGTAACAAATGGTCAAAAAAATAATCAGCGCTTAAAAAAAGTACATAAGTATATACAACCAGAGATGTATTCATTTTTACGGAGCGATTATCGTATTCATGAACATCCTCTATGCGATTGGGCAGATATTATTATAATTCATTGGGTAGCCGGTTTTTTAGACTATAAAAGTTTTTTTAAACATATACATCATAACAAACAAGTGTTCTGGTACACGCATGATTTTTCTCTCATCTTGGGTGGATTTCATACACTTTTTGATGCAGTTCGTTTCAAAAATTCTCCAATACAGTCATTAGAAAATCAATTAAAGGTTAAAAAACGCAGTTATTTAAAGGACTATAACCAATTACAGATTCTTGCAAACAGCCATTTTTCTTATAATACGATTACAAAAGATGGTTTTTTTAATAAAAAAAATATTCATTTTGTTCCTTTAGGTGTGCCTAGTAAAGAGCTTCAAATCATAGATAAAAGTATTGCGAAGCAAGCTTTAGGTTTTGGTAAAGATGAATTTTTAGTTTTAACTGTTTCTGCTCAACTTTCAACACCTCGAAAGGGTATAGATAGATTATTAGAGGTTCTCTCTAATGTGGCTTTAGAAATTTCACCATTAAAAGTTATGACTTTAGGGAGTGAACCATTAGAGACATCAATCGATAATGTTGATTTTTATAATATGGGAAGCGTTTGGAATCCAAATTTTAAGAGTATTATTTTTTCTGCAGCTGATGTATTAGTGTCATCATCTTACGAAGAAACTTTTGGGCAAACCATTATTGAGGGGTATGCTTGTGGTACTCCAGCAATTGTATTTAATAATGGTGCGCTTCCGGAGTTAGTTGAACCTGGAAAGACAGGTTTTACAGCAACTGATGTCAAAGATTTTTCAAAACATTTAATGGCAATGATACAAGATCGTTCTATTGGTGTTACATTAGGTCAAAATTCTTTAACACTATTTCAAAGGCGATACACATCAAAGCATCAAGTAAAAAAAATAATAGAATTATTCACTTCAAAAACAGAAGTGAAAAGCGACAATAGTGCTGATGAATAATATTTGTCTTTACACTACTTACTACAAAGAAGATAATAATTACAGAAAAGAGGAGTTGCTTACTTGTTTAAAAAAAAATATTTTAAACAAGGCAATTTCAAAAATTATAGTTTTTAATGAAGGAGATAGTATTGCACATATAGCCCCTAGTAAGATAGAAGAAGTGTTTATAGATAAACGCCCCACCTACAAAGACTTTATAAATCATATTAATACCAACTCAAGTCCTAGTGACATTCAAATCATCGCAAACACAGACATTTATTTTGACACAAACATTGAAGTTTTACAGCATATAAATTTAAAAGATACTTGTTTGGCTTTATCTAGGTGGGATACCACAAATACTATAAAACCAAAGCTTTACAACCGTAAGGATAGCCAAGATGTTTGGATTTTTAAAGGACCAACAAAACAGCGTTTAAAAGCCGATTTTCCATTAGGGGTGCCACGCTGCGATAATAGATTGATGTATCAACTTCAAGAAGCGGGTTATAAGGTGCTCAATCCTGCCTTTAGTATTAAATCTTTTCATGTCCATGAGGGGCAGCGCGCATTGGTTTATACAGAAGAGGATAATAGTTATAATATAAAACCACCATATGGTTATTTGTATCCTCATAATTTATATGGATTTTGGAAAACATGTTTTTTTAATTTGAAACATAAAGAGCAATTAGGGGCATATCATTATGATGCTAAAAAACTAAATAATTGGTGGGTCATTAGATTGCCACGAAAAATACTGGAAGTTATATTTAAAAAGAAAATGCCATTAATTGGCTACCATTAAATGGAAAATAGCGAAGTACAACAACATTACATAAAAATAAACCGAATAGCAGATGAGGTTAAAAGACCTCTATGGTCTGTTTTGATTCCAACCTACAACTGTGCTGAGTTTTTAAAGGAAACATTAAAATCTGTTTTGGCTCAAGATCCTGGAGAAACTCTTATGGAGATTATTGTGGTAGATGACCATTCTACCAAAGACGATCCAGAGGCCGTTGTCAAAGAATATGGCCAAGGCCGCGTGCAATTTATAAAACAAGAAAAAAATGTTGGTAAGGTTAAAAATTACGAAACTGGATTGTTTGCCTCAAGTGGTAGGTATATCCATCAATTACACGGAGATGATCTTGTATATGATGGTTTTTACAAAGAAATGGAAGCTCTTTTTAATGCTAACTCTAACGCAGGAGCTGCCTTTTCTAGAACCAACTACATAGACTACGGGAGCCGTATTACGGGCGTCACAGGCATGATTCAAAATAATGAGGGTACTGTGCCAGATATGTTAGAAAAATTATACACTCAGCAATACATACAAACCCCTTCTATGGTTGTAAAAAGAGCGGTGTATGAAACCATTGGCTGTTTTGATAGACGCCTTAATTGCATGGAAGATTGGGAGATGTGGATACGTATTGCCAATAATTATCCAATAGCTACTTCCAATAAAGTGTTGGCAGCTTACAGAAGCCATCATGATAATGCTACAAATAAAACCTTTATGGATGGTACAGCAATTAAAACGCATCAACTAATTTGTAATTTGGTTGATGGATATATTGAGCCAAATGTTAAAAAGAATTTTTCTAAAATTAGAGACCAAAAACAGGCAGCATTTTGGTTGTTGTCTTACAAAAACTCAAAACACGAATTAAGTTTCAAACAGAAATGGAGTTTTGTAAGTAAGATTTTGAAACTCGATTTTAGTTTAAAAAATTGTTATAGGATTTTTCGGTGAGAACTAAATGTAAAAAACTTTTAATTGCTTGGGTTTATCATCCTGCCGTAGGGCATTTGGTTGAAGCTTTGCAGGTAGCTGCAAATTACCTTGCAGCTAACCCAAATCTTGAAATACACGTTTTAGTCCATTATAAAACTCCCTTTAAAATCGGTTCGTACTGTGATTTTATTCATCAGATATGTCCGCTCGATCCAGAAGATTGCAACAAAGAGAATAAAATGATTCAGGCTTTAAGAAAGTTAGAGTTAGACTACGTCGTTTTTCCAAAGCGACTTAAATATACACCTCAAGATTTTACATCGTCGCTTCTGGAGTGCAACCAATTTTTACAAACTACTTTAAAACCCAAAATTTGGGGAGGATACAATGACACGCCATCTAAAGATCTAATGGCCTTACAAGAAAACCCATATAGCGCCTTTAAAATAAATATTCCTAAAGATAAAATAACCTATAATTTACCAGATGCGTCAGGAGAACCTATATTTTCTGTGATGCTAAAAGGCGCTTCTAAGCAAACAAAGTGGCCCTCATTCAAAACATGGAAGATTATTTTATTACATATCAAGAAGAAATATCCAAAGGCACGTTTTTTAATTACTGGAGTTTTAAAGGCTCATGGAGATATACATAACAGTGATTTTCAACTTAAAAATAAAATAGACACCTTCATTGCAAGTATTCCTGGGGCAATTAATTGTTATGATATTGGATTAGAAAATCAGTTGGCAATAATTCAAAGCTCTAGTATTTTTATAGCACCGCACACAGGTTTTGCATTTTTAGCACCTTGTTTGGGCACACCTTGGCTGGCATTATCTGGAGGAGAGTGGGCAGAGGAGATGCCTGCACAAATGCCTTTTTATAGCGTGTTGCCAGATTGTTATAAGTATCCTTGTAATGGAGGTGATATTAAGCTGAATTGTAGGGCACGTTTAAAATTTAAGCAGCCTATAAAATGTATGTCTAGTCTAGATAGTAAACTAGATGATATACTTCTTGGTATTGAAAAACTCTTGGGTAGACATTATTCCTATGATGCTGCATTTAAAGATTATGAAATTTCTGGGGTTAGAAATAGCGTAAACCTTAAAAAGTTGTGGCGGATTAAAGCTTATAAGCAACACACTAATAATAAAAAATAGCCATGATATATTTAATTAATTATGGTAATAAGCCCTATGCAAAAATGCAAAAGTTTCAAAGTTATACGGCCAGACGCTTTGGGAAAGTAGATAGGGTAATAGAGTATTCTGATATAGATATCCTAGCAGACACTGAATTTTACAGTAATAACAAAAAAATACTCTCTGTTAAAAAAGGGAATGGTTATTGGTTATGGAAGCCATATATTATTTATAAGACACTACAAAGACTTAAAAATGACGATGTTTTAATTTACAGCGATGTTGACACTATCTTTTTAGACTCTGTTTCTCCTCTTATTGAAATCATGAATAAGCATAAAAAAGATATGCTAGTGTTTGATTCTCCAAATAAAGAATATCAATACACAAAATATAATTTATGTGAGGATTTAGGCTTAACCGATAAATCTATTATTACTTCCAGACAGCGGTATGCCAGTTATAATTTATGGCGTAAGACAGATACGTCACTTTCATTTGCAAAACATTGGTTACATCATTGTGGTAATGAAGTTTTTATTTCTGATGATAATACTTCTTATACACCAGGTTATATTGAACATTATGTTGAACATAAACATGATCAATCTATTTTTAGTTTATTGACAAAAAAAAACAAAATTGAAGCTTTTCGAGATCCAAGTAATTGGGGAAACCGTCTTAAAGACGAGTATCAAAATAGCCCGTATAATCAAATTTTATATAATGGGGTAGGTAATTCAAGAAAGCTATGGTATTTAACCCACGTCTTTGGAAAACAATATTTAAAAAAATTTAAAAAAATTTAAAAATGAATTTAAATGTAAAATATACACATACAGAAGAAGTTCATAATATGAAAGATCCAAACATTATTGTTCCTTTAGTAATGGAAATTATAATGCCCAAGAGTGTTGTAGACATAGGTTGTGGTATTGGAAATTTCTTAAAAGTTTTTAAAGAAAATGGGGTTGTAGATATTCTAGGTATTGATGGTAGTTGGGTAAATCGAGAATTGTTAGCAAAAAACATTTCACTAACTGAATTTATTGAACATGATCTAGAAAATAATATAAAATTAAATAAGTACTATGATTTAGTTGTTAATTTAGAAGTTGCAGAACATCTCTCTATTAATAGTGCTGAATTACATGTTAAGAATTTAATTAATGCTGGTAAAATAATTTTATTTTCAGCGGCAATACCAAATCAACCAGGTCAAAATCATATAAATGAGCAGTGGCTTAGTTACTGGGAGAAGTTGTTTTTCAAGCACGATTATGTTTTGCACAATATAATGAGGCCAATTTTATGGAATACAAAATGTCAAACCTGTTACAAACAAAACATGGTTGTTTTTACACCGAAAGATT
>Ga0206129_10007121_pt1 | contig 11108 bp, 8 predicted proteins | sample Helgoland_Spring_8_FD_148616 | JGI IMG/M metagenome (GOLD analysis project Ga0206129, IMG submission 148616) | Pelagic subsurface seawater microbial communities from Kabeltonne, Helgoland, North Sea - Helgoland_Spring_Bloom_20160502_2 | ecosystem: Environmental > Aquatic > Marine > Epipelagic ...
TCAGACGAGTCGGGCTATGTGAATGGTCAAACGATTGCGATTGATGCGGGTCTTACCACGGGCTCGAAGCCCGGTGATCCTAACTTTGCAGACTATCAACCCATAATGCGTGAAGCGGGGAAGAGCGGATTGTAGTAGCGCTCTTAAACTTGGGGCAAAGCAGTGACTGTCTGAGTCCTAAGCGCTGAGTTGTCTTCGCAACTCAAGGAGGGCGGCTACGGTGGGTCTGCTGGGTGTTCAGCCTCGACGCTGAAGCCTATGCAAGACTTGCCGCCTTAAGGTGCTCACTGATGTTAAGCCGTGCTTGGGGCATTCGCAGTGGCTGTTGCCTGAATCGACTTTTTCTTGTGTTCAATCAGCGTGACAGAAGCAAGTACCGTCACTAGCCACAGCGCCCATTCAGACTCGCGGTAAACGGTTGTGAAGCTACCGATCGTAAGACTGGTCCAATTGAGAAATAAGAGAACACCGGCCAGTTTTTGTGCGCTTGCGCATTGGCGCGATACTTTTAATATCAGCCAGCCGCTATAGAGCCAAAGCGCAGCGAACAGCAACCCTCCAAGCAGCCCATAACTGACGAACATTTCAAGCCACTGCAGGTGCGTGTTGGTGGTCGCCATTGTCTGTGTATCAGCGAAGCTCTGCAGTTTGTCGGGCCAGCTAATGGCGCGAGCGGCTTGATATCCGCCCCCAAACCAGGGGTTTGCCATAAAAGCTTGAAGGCCCTGCTCCAGCAGTGCCTCGCGAAGCTCTAGGCTTTTATCTGCATGGGCCATTGGGAACAGCTGACCTCTGAACCAGAGCCCAGCAGCACTTAGGACTAGGCCCGCGCTCAGGCCCACCATAAGGCGTTTGCCACGGTAAAAAACTACGCCCAAGCAGGCGATAACAGCAACGGCGACAAATGCGGTTCGCACTGCGCCCAGTACCAACACAACACCGAGGCCTATGATTCCAAAGTAGCAAATGGCACGCAGGGCATGGCGGCTGAATACCAGTGCGCCGCCGAGTAAAAGAAGCATTGCCGCAATTAAAGTTCTAGAAAATGGGTGGGGATTGAAGACCCATGAGGGCCTCATTAGGTCACCGCGTTGGGCGTCGATGAGTTCGAGTATGAAATTTGACCCGAGCTCGAGGTAAACGAAGGCATCGATGAGATAAATCAGGGTGAACACCAGCACTGTTCCAGCGGAGAAATACACAATATCGCGCCAGTCCCTCGCGTCTAAACTGTAGACAACGGCGGGTGCTGCAATCGCAAGCAGCAGAAACCATCGGGCCTGGGCGAAAGTAGAATCCCATGGGCTTGCGTTGTCAGTGAGAAAATTTGACAGTAAAAACGAACCTGTCGTCGCCAGCATTAAGAGCATGAAAGGCCAGTATTGCCCCCAAAGCTCAGAGAACCGCTGTGGCTGGCTCGATAAGCTGAAGATACTGGCCAGTAGCAGCAAAAGTGCGGTGACGTTGACCGGCCCCACGTTAATTAAGGGCGCAATAACAAACAGGGCTAGAGAGTATTTGAGTAGTTGTTTTCTCACGATAGCCTTGGGTCTGCTTTCGGCGCACTCATTGCGTCAACAGAGCGGGTATATGCCGGGGTAAAAAGAATCGCGCAGTGTTCTCCGGGTGTAACTACGTATGACAACGCAATGGCCTCGAGGATTTTAGCGAATGCAGTCTAGCACTCTAAATGTGCAAGTTTGTTAGGACTTATCTCATTGCTTGTTCAATAGGTGGTGGTTTTGGGTATTAAAAACCCCGTGAGCGCCAGCGAGTCGGGGCCTTCTCGGTTTGGGCGGCTAGGCTTTACCCCATCGACTCATTATGCTTTTATCTTATATCTTAATATCAAAAATAACTAAACGTTGGGTAATGGCTCGCTCGAGTCTGGATAGGAGATTTTGTGATGAGACTTTTCATGGCGGTAACTGTGCTGTTGGGCACCATAATATCGGCCGTCTCGGCGCAGGCCGAGGACTTAAGGATTGTGGGTGAAGATAAAGCTTTTGTGGTCACTCTGGCCTCGGGGGATGAGTTGTCAATTACCCGGCAAATGACCCCCTGCGCCAAAAACAAAGGCTGGCTGCAGCCGCTGGTACCCGAGCCCGGTATTGTGCCGGTGACTGAAATTGAAGTGCTGAATGCGATCAATGACGCCACTTTTATTTTGGTTGATATGCGCACGGAAGATTGGTTTTTAGACGCGACTATCCCCGGCGCTGTGAACATACCTTACACCGAGGTGGCCATGCGGATGGATGAGCTTGGTTGCAATAAAGGTGCAAGCGGCTGGGACTGTGCAGGTGCTATGAATGTGATGGGGTTTTGCAACGGTCCCGTATGCCCCCAAAGCCCAACAGCGATGCGGGCTATGATTCGAGACGGTTTCCCTGCGGATAAAATTTATTACTACCGCGGTGGCATGCTGGATTGGGATGCGCTGGGACTGACAACCGTTGAAGGTGAGTTTTAGTCGCAGCGGTTGATGGGGCTTCTTTCGGGCCCCTGATCCATGACGGGTTGCGGGTGGGGCATGGTTTCGGCTGCTTGCTACTGCAGTAAAAAAGACTGGCCGTCAGGTGCGTCTCCACTAGCCTGTCGGCAGGGCTGCCATGGGTCAATCGTATAGCCCTATATTCAAAGCCCACGAAGTACCCGCTGGCCGGGATTGCGGCTTTGGCTGAGTCTACTTCCGAGCTTCTCTCACTGATTGTTGAGAGAAAATACAAATAGGCCCTGGCCATCGGCGGGTTGATAGATTTCAGGGAAGAGCACCGCAGTCAACGCTCTAAAGACACCAATGCCTGTTTGAATAGCGACAAATTGTTGATCGTCGACCGCATAGGTAATGGGATAGCCGTGTGCTGGAGCGGGTAGGCGTGTTGACCACAGGGTTTCCCCTGTCTGAGTGTCCAACGCTTTAAACCGCCGATCGAGATCGCCGATAAAGAGCAGACCGCCATCCGTTGTTAAGGCACCGCTCAAGAACAGGGCGGCCTGTTCGACCTCCCAAACTGGCTTCATGTTGCTCACGTCAACAGCAATGATTTTACCAGCAGCATCTTCTTTTCCTGGCATGGGGTAGGTGGCTACATCTGCACCATAACCGCCACCGCCGGGTCCCAAGTCAACGGCTCGTGGGGTCATGTCGGAACACAGTTGATGAACCGGCAGAAAAAGCAGTTGCGCACGTTTATCGAAGGTTGCTGACTGCCAGTTGTGGCCACCGTAAATGCCTGGGCAAGCGGTGAAGGTATCCCCAATACTCGCTTCGGAAATGTCGCTGCGATACGTTAATGCCCCGGTTTCATGATTCACGGTAAAAATATTTTGTTCCATGGTCTCCATAAGGTCTATGTACTTTCCCGTTCGACGGTCAAGCTTCCACAGTATGCCGTCTTTCCCCACGGTCATGACAACCGGCACGCCATTGCTAGTAGCCAGAATGCGCTCAAACCCGACTTCCATATCAATGGTCTCGCCGGGTATGTGCTGAAAGTACCAGGCGATCTCACCCGTCTTCGGGTCGATCGCTAGAGTAGAGTTGGTATAAAGTGCGGCATCGCCCGTGGACATGCCTCGACTCACCGCCGCCCAGGGTTTTGGCTGCGAGGTGCCAAAAATCACGAGGTTGAGTTCGGTGTCATAGGATCCGGCAATCCACATGTCACCACCACCTCGTCGATCCGCGGCTATGTCTCCCCAGGTTTCAAACTCAGGAGAGCCCGGTAATGCGAGCGTCGAAGTGCGCCACAATTCATCTCCGGTCGCAGGGTCGTGTCCTGTTATAAAACAGCCGTCAGAAGTAAACAGCTCACAGCCATTAATACCGCTGACAACAATGCCATCGGCGATGATAGGCCCCGCACTGTGGGTGAAGGCTTCACGGTAATCTGCTTTTTCGCTGCGCCATAACTGTCGTCCTGAGCGTGCATCAATCGCGACCACGGCTGCGTCATAGGTCGCTAAAAATAGCCGATCTTCATAAATAGCGATGTTGCGTGTTGGTCCGCCAAGAAGCCTAGAACCCTCGGGAAACACATATTGATACTCCCAAATAAGATCGCCGTTAGCCGCGTCAATAGCTTGAATTTTATTGTTGGGGTGGGTGAGGAACATGACGCCGTCCCTGACCAGTGGTGTGCCTTGGTTACTGCCTTGATGCATGGCGATAGACCAACTCAGGCCAAGTTGTTGAACATTGGACCTATTAATCGCCTGCAGCGGACTGTGTCCGTGACCGTCAGGTGTCCGTCGCCAGTTAAGCCAATCAGCCTGAGGTGGGTTGTTTATAGCGTCAGTCGTAACTGGATTAAAGTTCTCAATGATGCTCGGTTTAAACTGGCCCGCATTTCTGGCCATGTTCATGACAGCATCGGCTCCCGAAAATTCGACGGCTTCGGGTTCTGCATGACTATCAACGGCCGTCAGATTTTCTAAACTGGCTAACAGTATTGTGTCGCTGAGGGATGTCGCATTGTATTCAATAATGTATCGAGTCAGTAAAGCATGCTCATCCTGAGACAGTTTGTTTGACTCACCCGGGGGCATGCTGCTCATACTCAGGGTCAAAAGCGCTTGGGCCTCTTGCCCACGCCATTTGTCTACGAAAGGTTTTCCAGTTAGCGCTGCACCATGAGCAGATCCCCGTAAACTCATGCTATGGCATGCCGCACAGTGTTCTTGGTAGAGCTCTTCGACGGCAGAGGCTTGCACACCCACAGGGATTACCAGTAACAAAGTGAGGAGGTTAGTAAGTCTCATGGTATTCGCTCCAACTACTCGCATTGGCGTTGAGAATTTCAAGTGCACCACGGTGTGGCGTGCTTAAGGCCCCTGCAGTCAAGCATCGGTGCTCCCGCAAGCACCGATTTTTGTTTCTGCAGTGGGTAAATCTAAGTCATCCTTCCAAATAATGTCCGTATTTTTCTAGGGCTTTGGCACGCTGTGTAGGCGTGTGGTAAGACGGGAATAAGTCATCGTAAGGGGCGTAATCGCGCAGAACACCTTTGGCGACGGCTATTTTATGAACTTCCGTGGGGCCATCGACGACACCTAATTCAGGAATATTCGCCCACATATGTGCCAGTGGCGTTTCATCAGAACTGCCCAAACTGCCGTGGAGGTGCATGGCGCGAGAAACCACTTCTAACAGTACTTTGGGGGTGGCGGCTTTAATGGCAGCGATTTCCTTGCGCACCTCTCGGTTGTATTCTTTGTGCTTATCGATGAGCCAGGCTGTGTATAGAACGTGTAGTCGATACTGCATCATAATGGTGTAAGCATCGGCAATTTTTTCTTGGGTCATTTGCTTGTCGGCGAGGAGTTCGCCTTTAGTTTTCCGGCTTAATGCGCGTTCACACATCATATCGATAGCTTTGCGGATGACGCCAACGCTACGCATGGCATGGTGTACACGGCCACCACCGAGACGCGTCTGGGCGACTAGAAAGCCATCACCTTCCTCGCCAAGTAGATTGTTAGCGGGGACGCGACAGTTTTTAAATTCGATGTAAGCATGCACACCGTCACCCTGCTCTACATAGGGCCCCACAGCCGAATTGCGGATGATATCCATGCCGGGTGTGCCTTGTTCGACTAAAAATATGGAGGCCCCTTTATGAATTGGCACGTCGGGATTAGTGACTACCATGACCAACAGGAAGGCACTGAAGCGAGCATGGGAGGCGAACCACTTTTCGCCGTTGATTACCCATTCGTCGCCATCTCTGGTTGCTGTACACAAAAATTCCCCAGGGTCGGCACCGGCTTGAGGTTCGGTCATGGAGTAGCAGGAGGCAATCTCTGCATTTAACAACGGCTTTAAAAATCTTTCCTTTTGATCTGCGGTGCCAAATTTCGCGAGTATCTCGGCATTGCCAGAATCGGGTGCCTGGCAACCAAACACACTGGGGCCAAAGCGGCTCCTGCCTAAAATTTCATTCATGAGTCCCAGCGCGACTTGGCCGTAGCCTTGCCCGCCTAATTCAGGCTCAAGATGGCATGCCCAAAGCCGTTTGTTTTTTACAATCTCGCGCAGTGGCGCCATGGCAGCGGCGGCTGGGGAGTTGGGGTCCCAGGGATCGCCTGGTTCGCGAAAGACTAAATCAAGGGGCTCAATTTCTTCCTTGGTAAAGGTGTCAATCCAATCGAGTGACTCTTGAAAGTCGGCGTCCGTCTCAAACGACCATGTCATGGGTAGTCTCCTCAGTACATCTTGTCATGCTCAGTTTTTCTCCTTAAACAATGCCTATCGCAATTTGTCGTTGTGAGGTGCAGCCGAGCCCGTGTTGTGTAAAGATAAGTGTAGACTTGCTTAACGCAAACAAGCAACGAGCCGTGAGTCCGAAGCTGCTGCTCTTTGTAGGGTCTACACAGGCCTACAAAGCATGGGATGGGCAGCATGGGGTTGTTAAAGTCGCTGGCTAGGTTAAACTTGTTCGGAACAAGTTTAACCTAATCAGACCCCGAAAACATCATGGCATTGGAACTGGAGAAAATAAATGAGCGGTGACCCTAGCAATGAACCGGTATGGCTGGTCACTGGTGCGTCCCGCGGTATTGGTGCCGCAATTGCAGCCCGAGCACACAACCAAGGGTGTCGAGTGGCAGTGGTCGCAAGAGGCGAGGAAGCCCTTCGCACGGCTGACAAAATGGGGGCGGGTGCGCTTGGCATTCAAGCTGACGTGAGTGACGTCGCCGCTGCCGAGGGGGCTATTGAGAAGACCGTCGCGACCTTCGGTCGCATTGATGTGGTGGTCAACAATGCAGGCGTGCATCGGGGCGGTAAAGTCGAGCGCCTCAGTCCAGAAGATTGGCAGACCGTTCTCAACGTTAATCTCACCGGGGCGCTCAACATCATCAGAGCGGCAAAGCCGCACATGGGCTCGGGGGCGAGTATTATTAATATTGGTGCCGTCGTAGGTTTTCGCGGTTTTCCTGGTGATGTGGCCTACGCGTCGTCAAAAGCGGGCCTTTCAGGAATGACTAACGCTCTGGCTATTGAGATGGCTAAGCAGGGTATTACGGTCAATCTTGTGATTCCCGGTCTGGTGTTGACTGATATGACATCGGGACTAACCGATGCGGCAATGGACAATATGAAGGCTAAGATTCCTATGGGCCGCCTGGGTAAAGACAGCGAGGTCGCTGAAGTTGTTTACTGGGTCAGCCAGAGTCGCTACATGACAGGCGCTACGGTGCCCGTCGACGGCGGGCTAATGTGTAGTTTCGGTGTGGTCAGTCCATGATTAAAACGCCTCAGGATGCCGTTTGCCGCTGGCTAGAGGAGCAACTTAATTGGTCTGAAGTTCAGTTTTTAGGGCCTTTAAGTGGTGGCAACTCAAATTTAACCTGGCACTTCTCGTCAGCTGAGCAGGCTTGCGTCGTTAGAACAACCCCGAATGAGGCTATTTCCCCGAACTCCGCAAGAGGTATCGAGCGCGAGTCTAAGGTGCTGAAGCTCGTCGAAGGTGCCGTCAAGGCTCCGAAGCTGATTGCCTGGTGCGATGACCTTCAGGTGATGGGGCGACCGTTTTTGGTTCAAGAATGGATTGACGGTCGCTCGGTGACCGCAACACTCCCCAATTCTGATTGGGATCTTGTGGGTGCGGCCAACGCTCTGGGTGAGGACATGATGCGACAACTGGCTGACGTGCACAGCATCGTTTGGCCTCATGAGGCCCTATCAACCCTAGGACGCCCCGATAATTTTTTAAATCGTCAGCTGGAACGCTGGTTAGCGGTTCGCAAAGAGCACGCGGTCAGAGAGCTTCCGCTATTATTCGAGCTGGGTACATGGCTTCAGGATAATATGCCAGTAACAGAATGTCCTGCGCTGATTCACGGGGACTACCATCTCGACAACACCTTGGTGAGTGTTGAAACTCCCGAGATTAAAGCCATTATCGATTGGGAGCTCGCGACCGTCGGTGATCCGGCCATGGACGTGGCGCTGGCACTATTGTTTTGGGGTGAAAAGCGGGTTTCTGAAACCCCGGCATTTTCTCATTTGCAGGCAATTTCCAGGGTTTCGGGTGTTGTAGACCGAAGGCATTTGGCGGCTGTTTGGTCTGAGGAAACGGGGCGTTCCATCGATACAATGGGCTACTACATTACGCTAGCCGCTTGGCGACTTGCCGCCATTGTGGAGGGTGCTTATGGTCTTTACGCACAGGGTAAAGTGGATACGCCCTACGCAGCGGGGCTAGAGCACGATGTCCCTGCTTTGTTGGCCGAGGCTGAGCAGGCCGCGGCCGGAAACTGGTAGCTGCCATTATGCGAAGGGATAAGCCGAGTATGCTAAGCACAATGATGCATACCTCCTTGGGCGTGAATACACTTTTCAGGTTTGGAGCTCGCCATTTTGCCAACAGTCGCGTTGCTGATTACGACGGTGAGCACCTTCAATGGCGGTCCTATAAAGACGTAGATTCACTGGCGGGTCGGATTGCCAGCGGTCTCGCAGCACTGGGCGTAGGCAATGGCGATCGCGTTGGAACATTCCTTTGGAATGGGGTGACCCACCTGGGTGTTTACCTGGCCGCTCCCAGCATGGGGGCGGTTCTTCACACACTAAATTGTCGCCTTGCCCCGGATCAGATCGCTTATATTATTAACCACGCTAACGATTGTTGCGTCTTTGTAGACGGGCGACTTGAGGCCCAGTTTCAGCCGGTGCTTAGTCAAATTCCGGGGGTTAGGCATATCATTGTTTGTGATCCCCAAGGTGGTCTGGACGATGATCGGATTATCACCTTGGAAAGTCTGCTTTCGAACCGTGACTGCGAATATGATTGGCCGGAAATTCCAGAGACGCAGGCTGCGGGAATTTGCTATACCAGTGGTACAACGGGCAATCCTAAGGGCGTAGTTTACAGTCATAAAACGACGTATCTCCATGCATTAGCATCGCGATCTGTCGACAGCTTTGGTGTTCAGGAGCGCGACACTATCCTCATGCTTCCCGCCATGTTTCATGCCAACGCATGGGGCTTTCCTTACAGCGGCTGGATGTCAGGGGCCGATATGGTCATGCCAGGACCACACACCCAGCTCGCACATTTGAAAACTATGATCTTGGCATCGCAACCCACACTCACGGCGATGGTGCCCACTATCTTGGGTGATCTTTTACGCGATGAGACACTGACCCAGGCGGAAATGGGTTCCTTTCGAGCCTTGGTCTGCGGTGGGTCTGCCGTGCCCTCATCTATGATTGAAGGCGCGCGAGACCGCTGGGGTGTTCCCGTTATTCAGGGTTGGGGCATGACCGAGACCAGCCCCATGTGTGTTTTGTCGCATCCGCCCAAAGATTTAGCCGATACGCCAGAGACACAATGGCGTATTAAAAGTGGTCGGCCGGTACCGGGGGTTAGTGTGCGCGTGGTCGATGAGTCTGATCAGCTATTGCCCGAAGATGGGCAAACGGTGGGTGAGTTGCAGTTGCGGGGCGCTTGGGTGACTGGGAGTTACCTTGATATTGAAAGCGATGCCTTCACGGCAGATGGCTGGCTAAGAACCGGGGACGTGGGACATATTGATAGTCATGGATACGTGCAGCTGACCGATCGCATGAAGGATGTCATTAAGTCAGGTGGCGAGTGGATTTCTTCGGTTGATCTTGAGGATGCCATTTTACAAGCTCCTGGAGTGGCTGAAGTTGCCGTTATTGGAATTGCTGATGAGCGATGGCAAGAGCGCCCGCTGGCAATTGTCGTATGCGCCGAGGAGCAACCCGCGACAGCAGGTGAAATTCGAAGGCTTTTGCAAGATCGGGTGGCAAGATTTTGGGTTCCAGAATATTGGTCTTTCGTCACTGAACTTCCCAAAACGAGTGTGGGTAAGCTCGATAAGAAACAGCTCCGTTTAGCGTATAGTGACGAAAATTTATTGGTTGAGGTTTGTCGTGACTAAGCAAATTCCCCACACACTAATAAGGACAGGTTGTCCATGAATAAAGGTGTTTTAAAGGCCACGTCTGGCGATCAATCAGGTGGCAAAAATAAACAGGCAGAGCGCAGTGCCCAGTCTGACAAGAAAATGTTTGAAGCGGCTATCGAACTGATCAATGAGCGCGGTACGGCGAAAACAACGCTCAAAGATATCGGCGAGCATGCGGGCTATAGCCGAGGATTGGCAAGCTATCGCTTTGGCTCTAAAGACGGTCTTTGGATGGAGTTATTCGATAAGTTTGATGATATCTGGAAGACCCATATTGCTGAATATATAAAGGACAAATCTGGATTAGACGCGATGCGCTGTGCCATTCATGCCCAGCGCGATATTTTCCGTGCGGAGTCTGGATACCTGCGAGCCATGTATATTCTGTGGTACGAATCACTGGGAGAAGCCTCGGATATTCGCGCAAGCCTCGCTCACCACCATGAAATTTATCGACGCGATGTTTCGAAATGGCTGGAACAAGGCATTGAAGCGGGTGATTTGAGTGCAGACATCGATTGCCAGCAGTTTGCCGGGATTTACTGTTCGATGATGTTTGGCGCAATTTATCAGTGGGTGGTCGCGGCGGATGCTCTGAATTTAGATGCATTCTTCGAATACCTAGAAAAAATGCTTACCTTTTACGTAATTAACGCGAGGCACTAGCTATGGCGCGATTAAATGTCGACGGCGATAAGTCCATATACTTTGAAGATCTGGGCGCAGGAGACAAAGCACTAATACTGATTCATGGCTGGGGCATGAGTGGTCGAAGCTGGGATGGCGTACTGATTCCACTGTTAGACGCAGGTCTCCGCGTTATCACTATCGATCATCGTGGTTGCGGGCGTTCCGATCATGATTTTGCAGATTTGAGCATCGATGCCATCGCAGGCGATGTTGTGTCTCTTGTCGATTCACTGGCGCTCAAAACGGTCTACCTCAATGGCTGGTCTTTAGGTGGAGCTGTGGCAACACGAGCGGCGCATTCTTTGGGAGCGCGCTGTGCGGGGTTAATACTCACCGCGGGTGCCAGTCCTATTTATACCCAAAAACCCGACCTGCCTTTAGGGGGGAATCCTGAGGATGTGGCAGGAATTGTGGAGGCAATGAATGCGGATAGAGTGACGTTCCTAGCGGGATTAGCCCATGCGGTCACTGCCAAG
>Ga0206129_10007122_pt1 | contig 11108 bp, 10 predicted proteins | sample Helgoland_Spring_8_FD_148616 | JGI IMG/M metagenome (GOLD analysis project Ga0206129, IMG submission 148616) | Pelagic subsurface seawater microbial communities from Kabeltonne, Helgoland, North Sea - Helgoland_Spring_Bloom_20160502_2 | ecosystem: Environmental > Aquatic > Marine > Epipelagic ...
CCACGCGAAGTAATTGACATGTGGGCGGGCATTATTAAGCAGGCGGTCGACAACCCTTCACTGCAAGCCGCAATGGACGCTAAAGGCACCGGCCTTCGCTTCCAGGGTCCTGATGATTTCCGTGCTTATGCTGACAAGATCTATAGTGACTATGAAGCTGTTGCTATCGAAATTGGTATGTACAAAAAATAGTCGGGTTGCTGCCGTGGCGAGTGGCTATCATAAAAGTAAAAGCTGGTGGCATGATGCCACCAGCTTCTTATTAACCTTACAATATTTTCTAATGGCGCGGTCTTAATATGACACTTAATCGGGATAGCTTAATAGCATTATGTCTCATTTTGATGTGTGGCGGTCTTATGCTTGCCAGCTTTGAAATTCGCGAGCCTGACTATGGTGTATTATCACCCGCAGCCTGGCCTCGGCTAATTATCATAATTATTAGTATTTTGAGTGTGATTTATTTGCTGCAATCCATTGGCATGCCAAAAGAGCGTAAAGATGCCACCCCAAGAAAGACTATTAGCGAATTTATTTTGTATTGGCGAAATGTGATTGCCGTTTTTTCAATTTTTGCTGTTTACCTAATTACGCTGCCTTATTTAGGCATGCTGATTGGCAACGTTTTATTTAGTTTTATCTTGCTGACTGTTCTGGGTGGCTGGAGTTCAATTTTAATGCATTTATTGGTTGCGCTTGGGGCTTCTGGAGGCATGTGGTTTTTATTCACCTTTGCGTTGGAAGTGTTCCTTCCACGCGGGTCTTTGACGGGGCTTTGATCGTCATATGGATATTTTTCTTGAAGCACTTTTTAACATAATTGATCCAATAACTTTGATTTATATGGTCATTGGTGTTGGTGCAGGGCTAATGGCTGGTTCTATTCCAGGCTTTACAATTGCAATGGCGATTGTTTTAACGCTGCCATTCACTTTTTCGATGCCACCCGCACAAGGGCTCGCAACCATGATTTCAGTTCTGGTCGGTGGTCTTTCTGGCGGCCTTATGTCTGGCATCCTAACAGGCATTCCAGGAACCCCATCTTCAGTTGCGACGACCTTTGATGGGTTTCCGATGGCGCGTAATGGTGAACCTGGCCTTGCGCTTGGCATCGGCGTTTGGTCATCATTTTGTGGCGGCATTATCTCAGCAGTTCTTCTGGTGCTGTTCGCACCCCAGCTCGCGATGGTCGGCTTAGAGTTCCAGCCTTGGGATTTTTTCATGCTGGTTATGTTTGCCTTAACTGTGACAGCATCACTAGCTGGCGAACATCTGATTAAGGGTTTGATTGCCGGTGCTGCGGGTTTGCTTATCCGGACGGTTGGCGAGGATGAAGCAGTTGGCGTTGGCCGGTTTGATTTTGGTTCTGACTATCTTTTGACAGGTTTTGATTTTATTGCAGTGTTGATTGGATTGTTTGCCTTTTCCCAGCTGCTGTCTGATTTGCGCAATCCCGTAACTGCGCGAAATGCCCTTAGCGACCGCAAACAAGTCAAGGTAAAAATAGAGCACCGTCGCGCCATCGCTATTTTGATCAAAAATTGGGTAGTGGTAATCCGTTCAGCACTGATTGGAATGTTCACAGGGATTTTGCCTGGTGCCGGCGGTTCCATCGCAAATATTCTCGCTTATGATCAAGCCAAAAAAGCAGCCAAAGATGACTCAAAATTTGGCAAGGGCGACCCACGCGGCATTATTGCGCCAGAGACATCAAATAATGCTGTTGAAGGCGGTGCACTAACCCCTCTTATGGCTCTTGGTATACCCGGTGATATCACGGCAGCAATTATGCTAGGGGCTTTACTCATGCATGATATTGTGCCCGGGCCGACTTTCATCAAGGATGAACCTGCCCTCGCTTATTCAATATACATCGCCTTTTTCTTGGCCAGCTTCATTATGATTGGTATGCAGTCAGGTGTTCTCCGCGTTTTTGTTTTGGTCACTCGAATTAAAACCTATGTGCTAGCAACAGTAATTTTGACCTTTGCAACCATCGGTGTATTTGCGCTTCATAATTCAATTGAAGATATCTGGACCTTGTTCTTCTTTGGTATCCTAGGTTTTGTTATGCGCCAATTGGGATTTCCACTAGCGCCGATGATCCTTGGTGTTGTTCTTGGTAATATTGCGGAATTAAATTTAGCTCGAGCCTTAGCAATTGACGCCGACCCTATGCTGTTTTTTGTTCGGCCTTGGTCTCTGTTCTTTGCCATTGTTGCCGTATTCTCAATGATTTTCCCAATTTATCAGAAACATCGCGATACTGGCTCGTTGATTGAGCGGCTATTTTCACCATTAGTGCTGCTTTCCCTATCATTACCATTATTCATGATGGGCGGCTTTTTGCGGACAACCCTGGCGATTGCAGCAATCGCTATTAGCAGCTTTATCCTCTGGCGCCGGTTTGGTAGCAGTAAATCAAAAGTTTAAACGCGCCACCCCTTTAATGGAATTTGGAACGGGCACTCACAATTGTCAGGGCACAAAATTAATTGTCTTGGTTCTGTTTGGAAAGGCCCTCGAGTAAAAAAGTGGCCGTATGGGTTTTATAACCGACTGTTAACTGGAAACAAATAACTGCCCTGATGCTAATTTGCGCGCAGTGCGAACCAGCCCAGCAGATCTCAGATCAAGCCCATTGTTGGTGACATCATAGTCGACAACCACGTCAATCGTTCCAGATGGATGCTCGATGGTAACTGTTGCTGGATTTGCGCTTGGCCGCGTCAATAGCCCGTCGGCAACACTGCCAGGGGTAATAGCACAAGAAGCCAGACATTGCGCACCAGTTACCGCCATCGTTGGGTGTGCTTGCCATGGCATAAAATAACGGGCAGCAATGGTGCCGCCAGCCTTTGCCGGCGCAAACACAGCAAATTTTGGTGTAACAGATTTGCGCACATCGCCCATGCCCATTGCCTTACCAGCGGCGAGCCTTACTGTTTCCATCTTAGTCATGAAGTCTTTATTGGCTTCAAGCTCTTCAACAGACTCATATCCAGAAAGTTCAAATGCGTCGGCGCGCGCGCAAACGGTTGGCATTGCGACATCCATACAGGTCACTTCAATATCATCAAATTGGTCACGAAGGTTACCCGTTGGCAACAATTTACCCGTGGCCGCACCAACAACATCCATAAATTGTAAATCAATGCGCGCAGCGGTTCCAGGCACACCATCAATGGCCGTATCGCCATCATAGCGCACAATCCCACCCGGCGTCTGCACCCTTGCCACGACCAGAGCGCCTGTATTGACAAGTTTGATCCGCACTTCGGTATGCGGATCAGTGGCTGGCATAAGCCCCATTTCAATCGCCGCTGGGCCAACACCCGATAGAATATTGCCGCAGGTTGGTTTGAAATCGACAAGCTGTTCCAACACCGAAACCTGCGCAAAGAAATAATCAATATCAGCCGAATCATCGGCAGATTGTGACAGCATCGCAACCTTGTTGGTTACGGCATTGCCGCCACCAATACCATCAATGTTCAATGGATGACCCGCGCCAACCACCTGAAGCAGGATTTTGGCAATAGCATCACGATCAGATGGCAAATCAGCTGCATTAAAATAAGGGCCGCGCGACGTGCCGCCACGCATAAACAGAAATGGAATTTCACGCTGAGCCATTTGAAGGATCCTTAACGAAAGATATATGTGGGATGCTGGCCGCTAATATTGTCATGCGACAATGCCAAGCAAGATTAGGCCAGCAAAATTATTATAATTGGTAAGAAGGCTAATGCACAATGTCCGCGCTGACAACTGTTGTCATATGTGCGCCACCATATATACGCCGCCATATATACAAGGCAAAATTTCTGTATAGACTGATAGTTGGCGGTTTCATTTCGGCACCACCACCGGTCATCTTTTTAAGGGGTAAAATACGATGCGTAACAGCGGTATTGGGTTTATCGGCCTCGGCCAAATGGGGCTTGGCATGGCCAATAATCTGGCCAAAATCGCCGCACCATTTTACGCTTATGACGCGGTGCCAGCCGCCACTGACAGGCTGGATGGCGACGATATCATCATTGCCGGCACAATTGGCAATCTGGCGGCGAATTGTCATCTCATATTCCTATGCCTTCCATCTGCCAAAGAGGTGAATGAGGTAATTTTTGGCGCTGGTGGTATTGCAGAATCGGTACAAGGTGATCTTGCCATTATCGACACCTCAACAATTGACCGCCTTGAGGCCATTGCCATCCATGATCAATTGGCAAGCCGTAGCATTACCTATGCTGATTGTCCGATTTCCGGCCTTCCCTTTCGCGCCACAGACGGCACATTGACCTTGATGTTTGGCGGCAACAAATCCTTATTTGATCGGGCCAAGCCCCAGCTTGATGCGATGGGCGAATTTATCGTCTATTGCGGCGAAAGCGGTTCTGGCCAGATGATGAAAGCGGTCAATAACATCATCTATGACATCAATATTGTCGCGCTATGCGAAGTGTTGCCGCTGGCCGTTGCTGGTGGCCTCTCAACCGAGGCTCTAACCAAAGTTGTGACGACCGCAAGCGCCCGCAGCTTTGCCGGTGATCATTTCGTACCGCGCATGCTTTCCCGCCAGTTCGACAATGATTTTCCAATGGAAGATGCCTATAAAGATATTTTGAACATCCAGCGCATTGCCATTGAAAAACGCGCCATGACCCCATTGGTGAATGCGATGATAAGCAGCTATCAAAATGCCATCGCCGCCGGTTTCGGCCGCGAGCCAAAAAGCGCCATCATCAAGATTTATGAAAAGGCAGTTGGCACCGAATTTAGCGATATATAAACCCGCAAATACCATTTTATACTGGCAACGCCAGATCCGCGATCCATGCCCATTTCTGTTTGCGGCCGCAAGCATCATATGACAGGCAAATTATTCGTTGTGATAATTTAAGCATAACGATTGATCATGTGATTTTTTCATAGTAGATGTAAAAAATCACATAGCTAGGAACGCTTATGCCAATCTATTCAGAATCTTTTGCCGCTGCCTTTGGCCTGTTGGCCAGCTCGGATCGTGATCTGATGGAAATTCTGGCGCTTTCAATCAATGTCAGTCTGGCGTCATTGCTTCTGTCTTGCGTGATTGGTCTTCCCATTGGCGCGTTTCTTGCCATGCGTCATTTCCCGATGCGCGATTTTCTTGTTGGTGTTTTCAATGCCATGATGGGATTGCCGCCAGTTGTTGTGGGGCTGTTAGTCTATTTGCATTTATCCAGATCAGGGCCATTTGGCTGGCTTGGGCTGTTATATACGCCGCAGGCCATGGTCATTGCGCAGATGATTTTGATCACCCCGATCATCATCGCGCTGTCTTGTCAGGTTCTTGAAGATTTACACGAAGATTACAAAGATTTTTTCGATAGCCTTGTGGTGCCAAAGCGAACCGCACTTTTGGCCTATATCATTGATGCGCGCTATTCGCTCATGACCGTTATTCTGGCCGGATTTGGCCGTGCCATATCCGAAGTTGGCGCGGTAATTATCGTTGGCGGCAATATTGATCATTTAACCCGCGTGATGACAACAGCGATTGCGCTTGAAACCTCAAAAGGCGAGCTGGCGCTGGCCTTGGCGCTTGGCTTTATTCTATTGGCGATTTCGCTTGCGGTGAATTTTCTGGTGCAATGGCTAAAAGCATCGGCACGGCGGCGTGCCTATGTCTAGTCAAACCTCAACAGCACGGCGCGGCCTGATGCCAATCACGGTTCAGAATATCACCCTGACGCTGAATGAGCGCATGTTGATTGATGATCTGTCTTGCATCATCAAATCGGACGGCGTGAGCGTCATTATGGGGCCGAATGGCGCTGGGAAAAGCCTTCTCATGCGCTGTCTTCACGGGCTGGCAAAGCCTGATATGGGGCAAATTCTCTATGCCGATACGCCGCTTGATCCATCCATTCGGCAACAGCAATCATTGGTCTTTCAAACCCCGACGATCTTGCGCCGTACAGTTTTGGCAAATCTGCTGTTTGTCGCGCGCCAACGCGGCATTGATGATCCGAAAATATCAATGGATTATCTGGCCCAATTGCAGCTTGATCACCTAGCCCAGCATCCGGCGCGGCTTTTGTCTGGTGGAGAAAAGCAACGGCTTGCCTTGGCACGGGCATTGATCATCAATCCGGCAATCCTGTTTCTGGACGAAGCAACGTCAAATCTCGATCCGGCATCTATTGAAACCATTGAAACCAATCTGCTTTCAGTTAGCAAACAAGGCATGAAAATTATCCTTGTGACGCATGATATCGGACAGGCCAAGCGGCTTGCCGATGATGTTCTGTTCTTGCATCACGGCAGCTTGGCCGAACATAGCCCCGCCGAATCTTTCTTTCAAAAGCCAAAATCAGCAGCCGCCAAAGCCTATCTGGCTGGCAAGCTGGTTTTATAACCGTCCGATTGACGGCATCTGCCAGAGGAGCCTTTATGAAATTTGCGATTTTTTTTGCGGCTGGCGCCGCCTGTCTTGCCACTGGCGCACTGGCCGATACTGCGATCCTTGTCCAATCAACAACATCGACAAAAAACGCCGGTCTTTATGATTACATTCTGCCAATGGTCAAAGCCGATACCGGCATTACGGTGAATGTGGTTGCGGTTGGAACCGGTGCGGCGATTAAAAATGCGATGAATTGTGATGGCGATGTCCTGCTGGTGCATAGCCGGAAACGCGAAGACCAGTTTGTTGCCGCTGGCTATGCGAAACAACGTTATGATGTTATGTATAATGATTTTGTGGTCATTGGCCCTGCGGGTGATCCGGCAGGCATTGCTGGCGGCAAGGATGTTGCCACCGCGATGGTGAAAATCGCCAATTCACAATCAAAATTTGCATCACGCGGCGATGATTCTGGAACACATGGCAAGGAAAAATCCTTGTGGGCGATGGCAAAGATTGATCAAGCTGCAAGTTCAGGTGACTGGTACCGCGAAACCGGCTCGGGCATGGGGGCAACGTTAAATGCCGCTGTTGGCATGGGGGCCTATGCTTTGAGTGATCGTGCGTCATGGGGCGCACATGCGAATAAGGCTGATTTCAAAATCATGGTCGAAGGCGATAAGCGCCTTTTCAACCCCTATGGTGTCATGCTTGTTGATTCGCAAAAATGCCCGAATGTCAGATCAAAAGAAGGTCAGATATTTATCGATTGGCTGATTTCGGAAAAAGGCCAAGCCGCCATTGCCAGTTTCAAACTGGATGGCAAACAGCTATTTTTTCCAAACGCAAAATAGATTTTCGATCACGGCACAAGAAGGATCTTACCCATATGATCGCTTGATTCCATTAGGCGGTGCGCCGCGGCTGCCTCGGCAAATGAATAGGTTGCATATGTCTCAGGTACAATGGTCTGGTCTTTGAATTTCGGCCAAATATGCGTCTCCAATGACCGGCAGATTGCAGATTTTTCAGCAATAGACCGTGGTCGCAAGCGCGCACCTGTCACCGTAAGATGCTTGCTGTGAATCTGGCCAAAATCGATTTCAGCCATTTTTCCACCGCGGAGATTGATGATCATCAACCGCCCACCATGGGCAAGAAGCTCGACTTCCTTTGGCAAATAATCCCCGCCAATAATATCAATGATGACGTCAACACCGCGACCATTGGTCAGGTTACGCGCCACTTCCAGAAAATCGTCAGTTTTATAATTGATCGCGGCGTCAGCGCCAAATCTGCGTATCGCTTCACATTTGGTTTGGTTCCGCGCCGTCGCAAAAACTGTAGCACCAAATGCCTTTGCAATCTTGATGGCGGCAAAGCCAATACCGCTTGTGCCACCTTGCACCAAAACGGTTTCACCGGCTTGAAGCTGGCAACGATCCATCATATTTGTCCAAACTGTGCAAAAAACCTCGGGCAAGCCTGCCGCATCAATGACCGACACACCATCGGGAATAGCCATACATTGGCCTTCTGGCGCAATCGCATATTCAGCATAGCCGCCACCAATCAATAGCGCGCAGACCAAATCACCCGGCTGAAACCGTTCACAAGATTCGCCAACGGCAACAATTTCGCCCGAAACCTCCAGCCCCATAATATCGGGCGCTCCGGGCGGAACCGGATATTTGCCCTCGCGTTCACGCAAATCGGCGCCATTGACACCTGCGGCATGCACTTTGATCAAAACGTCACGCCCCGTTGCAACCGGCACGGGAACGTTGATGATTTCCAGCGCATCCGGCCCACCAGGGGTATGAACACCAACGCTGCGCATTATGTTTAGAGGCTGTTGCATTGCGGTTATCCTTTGATTGATCTGCCAAAATCAAATCATGAAAAGAAAAATTTTGCGTTGAAAAACACTAACCACAAGCCATTGCCTCTTGCTATTATAAATTTCCGTTATTTGGCATATTTTTGGCTGAAAATATCAGAATATCATTGACAGAAAAGGCCGAACTGACCACTAATTTAGGACGATCAAGTCTATCAAAAAATTCATAAAACCTATTGGAGGAAAAAATGGGATTTAATAAAACGGCTGTGCTTAGTGTTGCAGCGGCGTTTAGCCTTGCATCAGGTGCAGCGTTGGCTGCTTATCCTGAGAAGCCGGTAAAAATCGTTGTAGGATTCTCTGCTGGTGGTGGTACTGACACAACTTCACGCGGATTTGCGTCATATTTGCACGAAGCTGAAACCATGGCTGGACAGCCTGCCTATATCGTAAACGTACCGGGTGCATCTGGACAAAAAGGCGCAAAGCAAGTGCTTGGCGAAAAAGCTGACGGTTACACGCTTTACATGATTAACATTGGTACCTTTATTGTTGGCGAACTCGCCAAGGGCAAAGACAAGCCATATAGTGTGAAAAATGACTGGGTTAATCTTGGTTGTATGTCACAGCTCGTAACGTCGCTTCAGGTTCACACTTCGAACCCAGCAAAATCAGTAGCCGAGTTTGTTGCAAATGCAAAAGCATCTGGCAAAACGCATACTTGGGGCACATCTGGCGCCACAACCATGCACTCTGGCATTGGTCATCTTTTCTTTGACACTTATGGCATTCCGCACAAAAAGGTTCCGTTTAAAGGCGGTTCTAAAGCGCGTGCCGCAATCGTGTCTCAATCTGTTGAATCAGTCTTTGGTGGCAACAACACGATTGCTGGCTTTGAAGACACCATTCGTCCATTGGCAACTGCCGGTGCCGAGCGTGACCCAACAATGCCTGATCTGCCGACTTTCGGTGAACAGGGCATGGCAGGTGCTGACTTTACCGGTCTGTTCTGCCTGTTCGCGCCAAAAGGTGTTTCAGAAGAAGTGAAAACAAAGGTCGGCGCTGCAATCAAACATGTTGCAGGGATCAAAGGCTTCAAGAACTTCATGAAAAAGAACAATCTTGGTGCTTTCTACGTCGATGCAAACAAAGCGACGGCCGCGCAGGACGTTATGTATAATACTATGGGCCCAGTTGTTGAAAAGATCTTAGCAACTAACTAACGTCTACATATCATCAGGCAGGGGCAAGTGCTCGATCACTTGTCCCTGTTTTCTATTTATTTTTGATTTTATTATCTGTTCACAAAAGCTTGCGACGTGATTGGAGTGCTCATGGCACAGGAAAGTTACAAAACAAAACTAGAATATGGCGTCAGTGCAATTGTTGCATTTGTCGGCGTGTTTTTCGTCTATCAGGCATCCACCATTGGCGGCTCAAGCGAGGCTGTTGGCCCAAGAACCATGCCAATGGCACTTGCCATCACCCTGTTGCTTGGTGCCGTTTTTTTGGCATGGCGAGCATTTCGCGGCAAAGTTGGCGAAATGAAAGAGGGCTATGGGTTTCTTGATAGCGACCTAAAACGGATTGTCATGGTTGTTGGTTGCGGCGCTCTGTTCGTTCTGACTTTTTGGCTTTTCGGCTATTTTGTCGCGATCATTGTTGGCTATGTGTCAACGCTCTACGCCTTTGGCGTCCGAGACAAAGTGAAAACGATCACAGGCGCACTGGTTATGGCACTTGTCATGCAGTGGCTATTCATGGGCGTTATGCGGCTCAATGACCCAAAGGGTGTGTTGATTGATGTACGCCCCTACACAAATTTGATAAGCGGGGAATAATTCCTGATGGTATTCGACGATATTCTTGGCGGCTTTGTCACTCTTTTCAGTGACCCCTATGCCATTTGGTTTGTTTTTCTGGCTGCCTTTGTTGGCATTATCTTTGGCGCTTTGCCAGGACTGACGGCAGCTGCCGCCATTGCAATGATGCTTCCGATCCTGATCGCCTATAATGATGAAATTGGTGGCTTGGCTGGTCTTGCCTTTCTTTATGTGATTGGCAAATCGGGACGATATGGCGGTTCGATCGCTGCCATCTTATTCAATACGCCCGGAACCGCAGCATCGGCGGCCACAATGCAAGATGGCTATCCGATGACGCAATCTGGGCGTGCCGGAAAAGCGCTCAAAACAGCCACGATTTCATCAGCCTTTGGCGATTATTTTGGTGAAATTATTTTGATTTTTGGTGCCGTATCCATTGCCGCCTTTACCAAGCAGTTTGGCCCACCAGAAAATTTTGCCATTTACCTAATGGCCTTTTTTGTTGTCGGCTCAGTTGTGAGTGACAGCATCGTCAAGGGAATCATCTCAACGCTTTTTGGCGCGGCGATTGCGCTGATTGGTGAAGACACGATTACCGGCCAGTTTAAAATGACGATGGGGATTGATGAGCTGGAATCAGGCATGGCGCTTGTCCCGCTTTTGATCGGCGTCTTTGTTATTTCAGAAGTCATCATTCAGGCCGAAAAAGCGGCAAAGGTTAAAATGATCGATCTGGACAAAAGCAAACTTGATGATCCATCAGCGCATTATTTTACCTGGCCAGAATTCAAACGCTGCCTTCCAATCATGTTCCGGTCGTCAATCTATGGGTCTTTGATCGGCATGATGCCGGGCTTGGGATCGTCGGTTGCCTGTTTTGTCGCCTATGGCGAGGAAAAGCGAAAAGCAAAGAACAAAGATGAATGGGGAACCGGTGTTGTTGAAGGCGTTGCCGCACCTGAATCGGCAAATAATGCCGTTTCGGGGCCGTCAATGATCCCCCTATTAACATTGGGTATCCCCGGTTCGACAATCGCGGCGGTTCTGA
>Ga0206129_10007124_pt1 | contig 11107 bp, 7 predicted proteins | sample Helgoland_Spring_8_FD_148616 | JGI IMG/M metagenome (GOLD analysis project Ga0206129, IMG submission 148616) | Pelagic subsurface seawater microbial communities from Kabeltonne, Helgoland, North Sea - Helgoland_Spring_Bloom_20160502_2 | ecosystem: Environmental > Aquatic > Marine > Epipelagic ...
CTCCAACTATCCTTTCAACTACAGCAGGAGTAGAGTCTGTCTTCAATTCCAAGAACAATTCAGTTAATGCCGCCTTTGGAGATTTTTCTTGAATTTCTTCAATCAATTCTTTCTCCGCTTGGAGTGTTTCTTTTGCAATTTTACAGAGTTCTTTAACAAACTCAATAGAAGTAATAAGTCCCTGTTCTGCCTTGTCTCTCAATGCTTCCAATCGATCACTCAGTTTTTTGAATCTCGGATCTCCTCCAAGCTTCTTAAATCGTTTGATTAGAATTTTTTCTAATTGCTTTGCATTCTTTGGATCAGGATTATTGAAAATATCCTCTATTACGTCTGCATCCAGTACAAATTCATCTAATTGATGTACATCACCTACATGTATGTTATCATGTATCAGTTTAGTTGTTTGAGCTCCTAGAGTAAACCATAATAATTTCCCTATACTTCCTGATGCAGGACGAACAGATTCAAATACTTGAGACAGCCATTTATAATCTGTATTATATAAATCTAAAATATTATCTGGAGAAAGTGACTCCCATAGTTTAGATAGATATTTATAATCCTTTGCAAAGGCATCTTTTGTCTCATCAGATTTAATCGCATTTTGAGCTGCCTCTAAACCTTCAAAACCATCAATAGTTCTATCTACTCCTTCAAAATGACTTAAGGTTTCCTTTATTGCCTTGGGAAGTTTTTCTCTTAATTCAGAAAGATTAGTGATAACTTGTTTTATTGATTCCTCATCAAACTGTAACGCTTTTGCTGCATCATCAAATACACCAAAATAATCTACAATTCTTCCAAAGTTTTTATTTGGATACAATCGGTTTGTTCTACAGATTGCTTGTAATAGTGTGTGATCTTTTATTGACTTATCCAAATACATGGTTTGTAACACGGGAGCATCAAATCCAGTGAGGAGTTTGGCGGTTACAATAATGAATTTAGTTTCTGAAATTGGGTCACAGAATTTCTCTACTATTTTTTCTTGTTGACTTTTATCTACACCCCATTTCTGTTTAAACTCAAAAGGATCGTTAGCAGAAGTAGAAATCACAACACGACTCGCTTCTTCTGGAAAATAATTGTCTAATTGTTCTTTGTATTGTACACAGGCATGTCTGTCAGGGGTTACTATCATGGCCTTAAACCCATGAGGGGCAACCTTTTCTTTATAATGACTAGCAATATCTTCAACGATCTTAGAAACTCGTTCTGGTGACTTCAAGAATGCAGCCATTTTTGCTGACTTTTGATTCAATGCATCTGCTTCTTCATCTGATAGGGCTTGACTTTCTTTGAAGTCTGCCATCGCTTTATCTATGGTTTCTTTATCTACATGTACATCTACCAATCTTGGTTCAAAATGAAGTGGCAATGTTGCATTATCTCTTATAGAATCATGGAAGGTGTAACGCGACATATATCCGCCTTCGTCACCTTCTGACCCAAAGGCCCAAAAAGTATTTTTATCCGCCTTATTAACTGGTGTTCCTGTTAAACCAAATAAGAATGCATTAGGTAATGCTGCTCTCATGGTTCTTCCTAAATCACCTTCTTGTGTTCGGTGAGCTTCATCAACCAATACAATCACATTATCACGTGTATTCATATTGGGTTTGGCATCACGAAACTTATGAATCATGGAAATGATAATCTTACGCGTATCTCTTTCCAATAGGGTTTGTAGTTCACTTATACTATCAGTACTTTCTACATTTGACACATCAGCAGCATCAAATATTCCACTGATTTGTGTGTCTAAATCTGTACGGTCTACCAACACAATTACGGTAGGACTTTTTAAATTGGGATCTCTTCTTAGTTTCTGAGCAGCAAAAACCATTAAAAATGATTTTCCTGATCCTTGGAAATGCCATATTAATCCCTTTTTAACACGACCTTCTTTTACACGTTCTACTATTTTGTTGGTGCCTTCATATTGTTGAAAACGGGGGATTATTTTAATTCTACGTTTCTTTTTATCTGTTGAGAACAAAGAGAAATTACGCATGATGTCTAATAATCTTGCAGGACTTAGTAGGTCAGATAACTCTTTACCAACCTCACCCAAACCTAAACGTTTGGCAATGGCATCTTCATCATTTTCTAAACGCCAAGGTGCCCAAAATTCCAAGGGACAACGAACTGCACCGTAGTACAATTCTTTTCCTTCTGTGGCAAAAGAAAGGATATTAGGTACAAATAATTGCGGTACTGCATTCTCATAGATATCGTGTACTTCATGAGCACCATCTAACCAACTTACAGACGGACGGATAGGTGTTTTAGCTTCTCCTATCACCACAGGAATTCCATTAATCATCATGACAACGTCAGGAATCTTAGTTTCTCTATGGTGAATACGGTATTGGTTGGTTACGATATAAGTATTGTTGGATAACTCATCAAAGTCAATAAGTCTGATAGGTACATGACGGTTGTTGTCTCCAAAAGGCATGGTTTTTTCACCTGTCATCCATTTAAAGAATTCTTCGTTCGCTTTGACTAAACCTACTTGATTTACTGCAATTAAAACCGCTCTAAGTTTATATATAACCTCATCTGCAAGTTCTGTTTTAGCGGCAATATCTGGATTTAATCGAATAAGTGATTCTTTGAGTTCGGACTCTATTAAAACCTCATTATCTCCACGTTGGAGCTCATTTGAAGTTTTATAATCCCAACCATTACCATAGGTGTGAGGTTGAGTTAATAATTCTGCTGGTGAATGAATATAAGATGGATTTAAATTCACTCCACTCAATTTATGAATGATATAATGCTCTACGCTATTTAGTTCGTTAAATCCCATAGTTAAAAGATTTGGTTGATTAAACTTTTTTGAAGGGATTGAGAGGTTTTAATTTTAGATTTACAAATCTCAATATTTAACCTTAAAGAATTAAATTTATTTACAATTAAATTTTGTTTATCTAAACTAAATTTTGGCACCGAAATATTATTAAAATATGTTGGGTCAACATGCTTTATTACAGATCCAACTGAGGCTCTATTTATTGAACTTGATCGAAATCTTAAAAATTCAAAAATATAATCTTTAATAAACTCGTTATTTATAATCTCAATCTTAGACATAGTACTTGCTAAAACACCTTTTCTTCCTTTAAAAATTTCACCAGCTGCCCCATCCCAAAGTATGATAATATCATCATCATTAATCAGTATTGACTTAATTAATGAAGTTTCCGGTACAGATTGTTCAATAACACCAGATCTTAAGTATTTAGCTTTACAATAAGGAACTCCACTTTCATTTTCTAATAGTTCAGAGGGTTGTTTTCCTTTCTTTATTGAAACTATATTTTTTAATTTTAATTCTTCTGATGTATTATCATCAAAGAAATATTGTTTCAAGTGTGACAAATCATTAATCTTTATTTTCTCTAAAAGTTCTTTCTCACTTTCAATAACCTCATCAATGGTCCAAAGTAATTTGGCTATTTTAGTTTGTTGATTTTTGGGCGGCAATAGGAATTCGAAGTTCGCTACATCTCTCCATCTGCAGTGAGGGTTTGTTGATCCAATGATTGCTCCTGTAGTATGAGCGTAAAACGATTCACTATGAAAAATAAAAGAGATAAAATTAGGATCTAAAAACTCTTTTTGAGGTTCAAGAGTCAAAGTTTTTTCTCCAGTAATACCATCAAAAGGAGCTAGTACGGTTCTTCTTAAATGTGGATTTCTTGTAGGGAATAAAATTTGACCTTTTCTAAATATTTTATAAAAATATGGATTCAATTCCTCTCCATTTTCTTGACTTGCCCATCTTTTTACATGAAGACATTCAGAATCCATATGATTTACTTTAAGAAACCGGTCAAACCTGTTTCTTGCATTCTCTTTATCGTTTTCCTCTTTTTTTGTAAAAACATCTCCAAGTTTAACAGGATTCCAGTGACTTTTATCAATTTTTAAATCCATTAATCTAAACTTTTAAATAATTCATTCATACTCGATTTTAAATTAGAACTATAATCACTCCACTCAGAATAGACTTCATCAAAAGGAAGTTTATCATAATCCTTAATCCTTGATGATTTAACATAATTTGTTACTAACAGCGAACCATCATTTTTCATAACATCATCTACATCAATTACGCGAGCAAAACCTTCAACATCCTTGTAATTTTTATATGCTTGAAAAATCTTTTCAATATGGTGATCCAATAGGTAAGATATGGTCTTTTCATCCTTCACTTCTTCAAAAGCATTAATGAACAGAATTTTACCCTTTTTCTTTTCCTCCTTATTTGTTCTTCTAATCAAGAGAGCTGATTCCATTGACGAATTGTAAAAAAGATTTTTTCCTAAAGCAATAATGCAATCAACAGTATCAGTTTCAATCATTTTTTTTCTCATTTTCTTTTCGTTGTCTCTGAAAAGAATTCCAAGAGGCCATAATTGAACGCATCTTCCGTTTAACTCATTCATACTTTTGTCAATGTGTTGTTCAAAAGCATAATCTGCACAACCCTGAGGTGGAACTCCCCATAGATTTCTTCCATAAGGATCATTGGTAAACCCTTTTTGGTCCCACGCTTTAATCGAGTAAGGTGGATTGGCCAAAATAACATTGAACTTTTTCAACTCATCGTTGTGCAAAAATGCTGGATTTGCCAAGGTATCTCCTCGGATAATGCTAAATTCCTCAATACCGTGCATGAACATGTTCATACGCGCTATGGCAGAGGTGATGAGGTTTATTTCTTGTCCATATAATTTAAGTGTGCGGAATTCCTTGCCTTCACTTTTTAAATGCAGTGCACAGTTCAGTAGCAAACCACCAGAACCACAGGTAGGATCATAGACAGATTCTCCTGGCTGTGGGTCCATAATTTTGGTCATAAGAGTAACTACTGTTCTGTTGGTATAAAACTCTGCTGCAGTATGTCCACTATCATCAGCAAACTCCTTGATGAGGTATTCGTAGGCGTTTCCTAATTTGTCATCAGGAATATTACTCAAACTGAGTTTGTGTTGTGAGTAATGCTCTACCAAGTTGATGAGCGTTTCATCACTCAAACGGTTTTTGTTGGTCCAAGAAGCATCACCAAAGATTCCATACAAAGTGTCTGGATTGGCCTTCTCAATATTCCGCATGGCATCTTGCAATGCCACACCAACATTAACCGTAGTCTCTCTTACATCATTCCAATGCGATCCTTTTGGCACAACAAAATGGTGGTGTTCAGCAAAGGCGGCATATTCTATATCGTCATCACTTTCTGTCAATGCATTTTCAAATTCTTCATCGTATACATCACAGATGCGTTTGAAGAACAATAGTGGAAAGATGTACTGTTTGTAATCTCCAGCATCTATGGTTCCGCGCAATTGGGTAGCAGCACCCCACAAGTATTTTTCTAATTCTTTTTGGGTCATGCTAATCTTGGTTTTTCTCTAATTCTATTTTCTTTATGTAGGGCATTATAACAGATCCAAACCATGCAATTGCCGCTTCACCGTCTTTAATAGTGGCATCTGTAACGTCTCGACTATGACGAATTGAATTTCGTAATTCTGCTATTTGATTAAAACGAATTTCTAAAGTCCCCTTTTTACCAAAAAGTTCCTCAAAAGATGGGTAGTTCTGTTTAGAAGCAATAACATCTTTATACTCCTGCATGTCAAAAAAGTCTAAACGTCTTCTTAGATTATAAAATTGACTTTTATCTTCACCAGGATTTTTGCCAAGCCAGTTTTTGACTCTTGCATTTACTTTCTCTTTTACGTGATTTGGTATCAACTCAGCAAATGCATCTAACTCACAAGCTAACTCAAGTCTCTCTGCCAATATATTACGCAACGAAATCTCAATTTTTTCAATCTCCTGATCATAGTGCTGAAGATCTTTATTGATTCCTCCTTTAGCGGAATCTTCATAAAATGATTTTAAAAATGAGTTAATACCCTCTGTTAATTTTTTTCTTCTTTTTTCTAAAAAAAGTTCATAATTATCAACGGTGTATAATGATGAGTCAGTTGGTACAAATTGTTTCCTTAGTTGCTCGGCATCAATTTTAGGTAGGTACTCTGCAGGATCCCCATCTAGAATATCCATATTTGATTGTTGTGTGATAAAGGCAATATTGGCAATCTCGTTTACCAAAGCCTTTTGGATTGAATTCCCAGAATTATACTTTTTATATAGAAAGGCTTTAGGAAAAATATGATGTCGTTGTAATTTATTATTATATCCAATACTTTTAGAATATAAACTTAAAACTGGGTTTGTCCAGTCCTTAGCATTTTGTGCTCGAACAGAACAATAAAATAGGTTATAAATTCTACTTCTTACCCCTTGCATAGTTATGTCTTCTGGGCGTAAGTATAAATTTGTTCCTCTAAATAAGTGCATTTCTTCAATCAATGCATCGATAGAGTTGTGCTCTTTTATTGCATTCATATCTTTTTCAAGATAAGACTCGGAAGAACCACTGAATCGACCCCATAAAAGTGCTGTAAACATCCAATAGATTGCTTTGTTTGCCTCTTCCTCAGACTTAAATTGACCACCATTTTTTTTCAAATAGTAACTCATGACGTAGAATACATAAAGCGAACTAAAACTCTCAGAGGAGTCAATGAATGCTTTATCTCTTAAGATATTAATCAAGTAGGAGAGTATCTTTTTTATTTCTTTCCATGTTTGTTCAAACTGATCAGGATTTATTGTACTGATTTCATCTGAATATTTTCCTCTTTCAACACAAAATATATTGAGAAATCTGGTATAATTCCTAAAACTAAAATCGTAATTATGTGTCATGAATTCAGATGATGCATCTCTAAATCGATCTTTTGCCTCAGGCCAGTTTGACGTAATAATCGCTAGTGCTAAATCTGACTCATTTAGTGTTGTTCCAGTTTTATTTACAAGATTGAATATTTCAACTACTTTATCTAATTCAGTAATTGTTATTTCTTTAATGTAATAGCCGTAGTCTTGGATAGATCCTAACTTGTTTAATACTACAATTTTACTTAAGTAATAGTTCTTTTTTTCTTCCTCTAAAGATTGAATTTCTGTTATGAACGTACTTACACCTCCTTTGCTTAAAAAATCTGAAACATTAATCCACTCTGGATTATTGCTCATTTTTTTCTGCATATAATATTCAAATTCTTGTGACTCTAAATTGAAATACAAATCTGTCCTCAAAGACACCCCTTCATACCAATCTGGAGTTTCACCTCGAAATATTGTATAAATGGTAGTAAGTCTCTGTTGACCGTCAAGAATAAGTTGATGGAATGTTGAGTTAGTCTCTGTTAAAGAACCTCTTATTTTAGAAGGGTCTTTGGTTTTCCAAATTAAGAATGATCCTGATGGATATCCAAGGTATAATGATCTAAAAAAACCTTTCACCTGTTTGCTGTTCCAAACATAACCTCTTTGAAATTCTGGTATTTTATATTCTCCATTATCAATTGAATGAAGTATGTCTGAGATTTTCTTTTCCATTATATATATTCTTTTAAAATTTCTTTAAACTTTTCTTCTGCTTTTAGACTCTCACTCCATGCAGATTTTAAATCAGTAAGTGCTTCCTCTACTGAGGGAAGGTTGTCTTCAATTATTTTCTCTACATACAATGGTATGTTGAGGTTGTAATCATTTTCTTTTAAATCTTCCTTGGATGCAACCTTTACGTAATTCTCAACATCGTCGTAGTTATTGAACCATTCAAATATTTGATCTACATGTTCAGGTTCAAGATAACTTTGAGCTCTACCCACGCGAACTTGGTCAGAAGCATCAATAAACAATACTTTGTTTTTTTTGACAGCGTCTTTCTCTTTTTTGAAGACCATTAGACAAGCGGCCAATTGAGTACCATAAAAAATATTTCCTCCCAATCCAATCACCGCTTCTAACATGTCCTGCTCCAACAATGCCTGTCTTATTTTACCTTCCGCACCTTTTCTAAACAATGCACCATGAGGTAATACCACAGTCATTCGACCAGTGTTGTTCATTGATTTGATCATGTGCTGTACCCACGCCATATCACCATTACCTTTTGGAGGTACACCAGCAATATTTCTTCCATAAGGGTCGTTAGCCCAGTTTTCTGCCCCCCAATCTTTCAATGAGAAAGGTGGGTTTGCAATTACGCAGTCAAATGTTTTTAAACCGTCTGCCTCAAAAAATGCTGGATCTTTTAATGTATCTCCTCTATGAATTTGGAAGTCTTCAATACCATGTAAGAACATATTCATTCTTGCAATAGAACTTGAGGTCAGGTTTTTTTCTTGTCCAAATAGTTTTAATGTCCTGTAGTCTTCATTGTTATGCTTTAAGTGATCTACACATTCTAATAACATACCCCCAGTACCACATGCAGGGTCGTAAATAGTTTCTCCTTCATGTGGGTCAAGTATTAACCCAAGTAGATGAACAACTGAACGTGGTGTATAAAATTCCCCTGCTTTCTTATTAGTTAAATCTGCAAAGTGTTTAATCAAGTACTCGTATGCATTTCCTAGCATATCAGGTTCTGCATTACTATTACATAAGTCGTATTGAGAGAAGTGTTCCACTAAATCAATTAGTAACCTATCTGAAAGTTTGTTTTTGTTACTCCATTGGGCATCTCCAAAAATCCCATAAAGAAATTCTTGATTTGCCTGTTCTATTCCCCTTAAAGATTTTTCTATTGATAATCCAACATTGGTAGTTGTTTCTCTCACGTTTTTCCAATGACATCCGTCAGGAATTATAAATCTGTGAAATTCTGGAAGATTAGCATAATCTATGTCTCCGTCAGATTCATCTAACGCTGTCCTGTATTCTTCATCATAAACATCAGATATTCTTTTGAAGAACAAAAGAGGGAAAATGTAAACTTTAAAATCAGAAGCATCTACAGGTCCTTTCAGAATCCAAGCCGCCTTGGATAGATATTGTTCTAATTTTGATAATGTTATTTTTTCTTTATTCATTGTCTTTTGTTGGCATAATTAATTCACGCACATCTATGTCAAGAATAAGTGCAATTTCATTTAGTACTTCCAATCGGGGTTGTTGACGATTTTGAACATACCCATTAACAGTATTAAAACTCTTTCCTAATTTATCAGCTAGCCAGGTCTGTTTTATACCCTTTTCTTGTAAAATGTCTTTGATACGATTCATACAAAAGTATTTTTCCAAATCTAGTTAATACATTACGACTATGCAAAAAAACGATATATTAATAACATGATTTATAGAGATTAGATTGTCCACCTTGACTTTTAAAAATAATTTGTTTATGTTTTTAAAAACTCTAAATTATGATTAGACAAAACGAATACTTTATTTTAATTCCGAAAGGAGCTGGTAAATTTTATAGAGTCCCTAAAAATGAAATATTTATAGAAACCTACTGGGGCGGCCAGATCGTATATCGTATTCTCAAACAAACTTCTACTAGAACATTTTTCAATGAGGAGGTTTGTATAGAATTACGAGATTTTATAATCTGCTATGCAGAGTTAGAGGGGGTTACACTTGATGAATTTGTATTGAACAATTCTCTGCAGCCGATGCAGCAGGATGATGATCAAATTGGTGTAGTTAGTGATTTATGCTGTTTAGAAGATGTTTTTTGAAAACAATTGAATTGCATTAATAGTGCTAACGAAATCTCTCCGTAATATATAAACGTTCGATATTTCAATAGAGTTATCTACTATAACAATAAAACGGTTATACTTTTATAGTGTGGCCGTTTTTGTATTTTTACAGCATGTTAAAAAATATTATTTACATCTTTTCCATGCTTTTGTTAGCCTCATGTACCAAATCAACAAACACTTCTTCTATCAAGGTTGTTGGTGAAATGAGAGATGTGATGTGGAAAGGAGATTTGAAAGGTAAGATTGCAACAGATTCATTAAATAACAAAGAAACCTATGGATTAGGACCTATTGAGTTTTTAAAAGGAGAAATAGTAGTATTTGATGGACAAACATTTGTCTCGAAGGTTATTGATAGTATTTCTCATCAGGTAACTAAAATCCCTTCAGTCAGGGCTCCCTTTTTTGTATACAGCACAAATAGTGATTTAAAAGTTGTTGAATTCAATCGTGAAAATTTTACGTTAAAGGAGCTTGAGGAATATATTAATTCAGTGTACAAAGATTATGACCAACCACTATTAATACGTATCGATGGTTTATTTGATAACATAAAAGTTCACAGTGTGAATCTACCTGAGGGTAAGAAAGTATCATCCCCAGATGAAGCGCACCAAGGATTGACTCAATATGATTTCAAAAATATTAGTGGATCTTTGATCGGCTTCTTTTCTCGAAATCATAAGGCTGTTTTTACGCACCACGACAGTTTCTTTCACGCACACTTTATTTCCGATGATCGTAAAGTGTTAGGCCATATCGACGAAACCGATTTTAATTCTTCAAAAGTAACCTTGAAAGTTTCAAAGTAATTTTATCTTGGGTGAAGAGGAGTTAAAATTCAAACACCTGAACCTTTCATAACAAGAGTCATCAAATTATGAGTATCAATTAAATCTTTTGGTGTAATACTGATGTTCGATATTTCCAATGAGTTATCTACAAAGAAACTCCTTGAGAAATCAAGGAGTTTTTATTTTGGGGTCAAGTGATGCTTGCATCGTCTTGAGAACAAAAGAAAAAATCAGATGGCAAAGCAAATGGAGTTTCTTTGGGCTGTTCTCCTTATTGGCCCATTCCGGAACAACGTGGAGGAATGAATCCAACTCCCGCTACTACACAAGACGGACTAGTATTATTACTAGTCCGTTTTTTATTCGAATCATTCTTATTTCCTTTAAAGGAATGAATTAATCTAAATATAGGGTTGAGATTTAAGGTTCGATATTGTCATGGGTTTTATCTTTATTGAACAGATTAACTTCATAAAAAACGTTCGTTTAATGCTATCGAACTTTTTTCTTTATTTAAGAGGCAATAAATCAACACTTTATTTCGATTTATATTTAATTTAGTTAAATGTTTAGCAATTTATTTATGATTGAATTATCTACAATAATTGACCTTGTAACTTTTGGATCTTCCATTATGTTTGGAATCCTATTTTTTTCTTC
>Ga0206129_10007125_pt1 | contig 11103 bp, 13 predicted proteins | sample Helgoland_Spring_8_FD_148616 | JGI IMG/M metagenome (GOLD analysis project Ga0206129, IMG submission 148616) | Pelagic subsurface seawater microbial communities from Kabeltonne, Helgoland, North Sea - Helgoland_Spring_Bloom_20160502_2 | ecosystem: Environmental > Aquatic > Marine > Epipelagic ...
TTTGACGTGAAATCAGTGACAAATCTTCGTTATAGTTTCGGTCAGCAAAACCTTCAAAAACAACTTCAATATTTTTGGACTTAGCAAGCTTAGCTATAACAGATTTGTAAGGCGCATATAATTTAAGAGGTTGAGAAAATGATTTTACTACATTCAAAATTACTTTAGCAGTTTTTTCATCTTTTACAGCTAAATTATATAATGCACCATGAGGTTTAATGTGATTTAGATGTAAACCTTCTGCCTCAACAATATTATTTAAATCTATGACTTGAGACACTAGACTATCGAATAAATCTAGGGGGCTTATATCTAAAACCTTTCGTCCAAAATTTAAGGTATCCGGAAAAGAAGGATGAGCACCTATTTTTATTTGATACTTTTTAGCAAGTTGCACAACTATACTCATTGACTCAAAATCACCGGTATGACCACCACAAGCGATATTACAAGAGGATAGATAAGGCATCAAACTCTCCTCATTACCTATACCTTCGCCTACATCGGCATTGATATCTATTTTTAATTTATATGACATTAAAGACACTTAAAATTGTTTTTAGTCCCAAGAAAATCGTAATACTTAATATGATGTATCCCAAAACATTCTGAAATAGAGAATTTCTATACTTTCCAAGAATCATAGATTTATTCATTATCCAAATCAAAATACCAGCTATTACTGGCAATAGCAAACCATTTGCGACTTGTGCAAATTTGATAATCTCTATAGATTTAAATCCTATTGTAGAGAAAAAAACACCTAGAAACAAAATAAAAATCCATACGCCTCGAAATCGTTTTGACCTTAGATTACTTCCCCAGTTTAGACATCCTGCAGCTACATACGCTGCAGCCAAAGGTGCTGTTATAGCACTCGTTATTCCAGCACAAAACAAGCCAATTGCTAAGAAATATTTTGCAAAATCTCCAAATAATGGTTGTATACCTAATGCTAAGTCTGAGGCATTATTAATATCTTGAAACGATACTGCTGAAGCTGAAATAATAATACACATGGATACAATTCCGCCCAAAACAACAGCTATAACAGTATCTTTTCTTGCAAAAGACAAATCGGTTTCAGATTTCCATTTGGTTTTTGCTAATGATGCGTGTAAAAATATGTTATATGGGACTACTGTCGTACCAATTAGACCAATAACAGTTAGAATACTCTTTTCTGGCAATTGCGGTATAAACATACCTTGTAAAACCTCAAAAATATTTGGCTTGGTTATAACTGCTGTAATCAGGAAAGCTAAACTCATTAGTATAACCATAAAAACCAAAGCACGTTCGATAATTTTATAATTCCCAATATACAAGACCACAAAGGCAATAAGTCCAATAACAATTGGCCATATATCAATACTGCGACTAAAAATTTGAAATTCTGGCGTACCAAAAAGTGTTTTTACACCCAAAGCACCACCTGAAATATTTCCTGCTTCATAAGCTGCATTCCCAATAACAATGGCTGATAAAATAAGAATTATAACTGTATTTCTTATGACTGGGCTTTTGATTTCAGCACGAATAGTCTCAGATAATCCTCTTTGGGTTACGACTCCCAATCTTGAAGACATTTCTTGTAATGTTATAGTTGCCAAGATCGATAAAGTCATCGCCCAAAGTAAAGCATAACCATAATTAATACCAGCAATGGTACAAAGTGTTACAGTTCCAGGTCCAATAAAGGCTGCAGCTACTAATGGTCCTGGACCTATGTTTTTAAAAATTTTTTTCAAATCGTATCATTTTAAATCAACCCAACCAACCTTCTCTATCTAGACTTCTGTATTGAATAGCTTCGCTAATGTGAGTACCAGTTACTTCTTTGGTACCTTCTAAATCGGCAATTGTACGAGATACTTTAAGAATTCTGTCATAAGCTCTTGCAGAAAGGTTCAATCGCTCCATTGCCGATTTTAAAAGTTGAAGTGAAGCTTCGTCTAACTTACAGTATTGTCGAATCTGTTTGGTATTCATTTGAGCATTGTAGTGTACATTTTCTAATTCTGAAAATCTGTTAGTTTGAAGCTCTCTAGCCGCAGTTACTCGCTTCCTTATATCTACTGAAGATTCACCCTTTCGTTCCTCAGAAAGTTTTTCAAACGGAACAGGTGTTACTTCGATATGTATATCAATTCTATCTAGCAATGGTCCAGATATTTTACCCATATAACGTTGCATTTCAGCTGGACTTGAAGTCACAGGTGCATCTGGGTCGTTAAAATAACCACTCGGACTAGGATTCATACTTGCGACTAACATGAATGAACTCGGATACGTCACTGTAAATTTAGCTCTGGAAATGGTGACTTCCCTATCTTCTAAAGGTTGCCGCATCACTTCTAAAACTTCACGCTTAAATTCGGGTAATTCGTCTAAAAATAAAACGCCATTATGTGATAAAGATATTTCTCCCGGTTGCGGATAACTTCCGCCGCCTACAAGTGCGACATTAGTTATGTAAAATAATGTGTACAATAAATATTTATAACTCATTAAACTGTTTTTCAGCACTTTAACTATATTCTTTATATAAATATAAATATTTTTTCTTTTTAAATACACAAATAAATAAAGTTCTAATGATATATATATATATACAGAAAGTGAAACGCTTAATACCTAACCTATATCTAAATGACACCATCAGACAAAGAGAACTATGCTAAAGGACTAGTTAATTTAAGGGAATGGAAACATACCTTAACTGTAAGACCTAATTACAAGTTAAATGAGGTAACTGCTTACAACCTTGTTAAGCGATTAGCTAAAAGGCTTAAATCAATCATATTCTTTACAATGGAAAAGGACAGAGATAGTGAACACAAGCATCTGCATCTGTTACTAGATAAGCCTACAACTAAAGAACAGACTTATACAAGTCTAAAGATTAAGAAAGAATCAGTTACCTATTCAGAGCCTATAAGAAGTAAAAGTTGCATAGCATCTTATATTACTAAGCATTTGGATAATAATAACCCTAACTCCTACCACGACATATGCCTTGAAGAATAAGAAATTAAATAATGGAACGACAACCTTTGTTAAACTAACACGATTATAACATTATGTTTCAGAAAGGTAACCAATACGGTACACAAACGAAAAGGGGCAAGGCAAAAGTTAGTAAAGAACTTAAAGATAAGCTAGAGGGTTTAACCTTAGAGATGTTAAACGATATTGATTTTAGAACGCTAAGTAATAGCGATAAAATAAGATTGCTTCAAATAACGATTGGTTATGTGTTGCCGAAGCTGAAAGCTATAACGGTAAACAACGAAGATGAGAGCCAGCCAACAGACTATCAAATCCATATAATTGACCAAAACGGCGATTGCACTAAGAAGTTAACACTAGAACCTAAAGAGTAATACAACAAATGTATTTAGTGTAAAAAATGCAGTTTTAAAACAATCTTTTTTAATCCCTAATAAGGCGAACTGGATAGCCTAAATTACTCATTAATATATTTATTCCTCTAACTTTAACTACTTTTTGAACTAATGAGAGACTTGTTTTAGATAGCAGAGCAGTCCTTCTCAAACTTTCGCCATTATCAAGGTGCTTAATTATTCTCTGGACACTTGCCTTATTTAAGAACTGTTCTACAGATTCTTTACTTCCTTTAGCTCTACCTACATAAACTCCCTTAGCTTTAGCCTTAGCGATTCCCTCTAACTGTCTCTCCTTACTTCTGTTCAGCTCAAACTCTGAAAGAGTACCTAATATGCCTATCATCATTTTAGCTATTGGATTGACCTTACCATCAACTATAGTGCTTAAACCTTCCTTAGTAGATATTACATTAATGCCCTTATCAGTTAGGCTCTCTATAGTCTGCATAATATCTAAAGTATTTCTACCTAATCTATCTATAGAATGAACCTCAACTTCTGTAATGATTCCTTTTTCAATATCGGTTAATAAATCCTTAGCAGATTCTCTCTCACTAAATGGAATTGAGCCACTACACTTATCTATATACTCAGGAAGGTCTGATTTTTGTCTCTCAGTGTTCTGTTCTAAACTAGATACTCTAATATACTTAACTCTCATAATTGTATTATTTATTAGTATATACAAATATAAGCAAAGTGTATTTATTTTAGACTGTATTTATTAAATACTTTTATGACTACTAAATGCGTAATCAAAAATATATTTATTTGAAGCATACTCTATAATCAGTACAGTTGGTTTATATGAATACAAAATATTAGTTTAACTTACTTAAGAGGTTTAGAAATAGCAGAACTAAAAGAAGAGGATATGCCTATGGTTTAGTTGAATATTTTATTCAATTCTAAAACTATATCCTCATCATATTTTATTACTTCAAATGCTATACCATTATCTAAACAATAATCCTCTTTAGTTTTATCTCTTGCTTGAGTATCCATTAAACTTTCCATACCTCCAAAATGCTCAATAGGTTTGTAATGTTGTACTCCGTTATACTCGATAACTAAATTATAATCGGGAACAAAAAAATCACATCTTAAGAAGGATTTGTGCTTTAAATCTGAAAAGGTATGTTGAGGTATAAAGTCTATTTCATTTTCTTGTAACCAATTAAAAATTAATCTTTCTCCTCTTGAATGATTACATTTTGGACAACCAGAACCTCTTTTGTGGTCTCTTGGAGTTTGATGGAAAAATCCGTGATTTTTTTTCTTACATCCAATTAAAACATCTGTATACTGGTCAATCCAATTTATCTTCGAATAATCATATAAGGTATCGTGTGTTTCTTTTGCACTAACTAAAAAATCATCAAATGTTACTCTTGTTCTATCCCCTATTAACTCATATGAACATTCTGGACAACCGTTACCTCCCTTGTGTGCCGAGACAGATTGCTTAAACCAACCGTGTTTTTTACATTTTATTCTAATTTTATTTGCTACTCCATTATAAGATTTAATGTCATATTCATAAAGGTCAGAGTGAACTTTCTTAAATGAGTTAATAACCTCACTTAAATCATATCTATTTTTGTTAGCCGTAACCAATATGCCACATTTTCTACAACCGGCTTTCATCGAAAAGTGTGCGTGTGGTGTTTGAGTAAACTCTCCGTGTGTTTTACAGACCATTACCATATCTGTTGTAAAATCTATATATGTTTCTTTTCTATATTCATATTTGTTTCCGTGAATACTCCTAAACCTTTTTAAAGCAACATCGTAACTTGTTCTAATATTACGATTTGCATTTATCCTTCCACATTTAGGGCAGTTCTGCCCATTTAAATGACTATTTGGCTTCATACTAAACTTTCCGTGTGTCGGACAAATAATATTTACCTTCGTTTGAGAATTAAAATATTCAACCCCGGAATAGTTGTATTTCTCTCCAAATAATAAATTTGCTTTTTCTATAAATTCTTCTTTAGTGTCTCTTTGTTTTTGAGCGCCAAATTCAATCCCACATTGATTACATCCACCTTTTAAATGATGAGAAATTGACTGCATAAATTCTCCGTGTACCGGACAAATAATTTTATGCTTTGTCTTTGTATTTATAAAAGTTTGTTTTGGGTATGTGTATTTATTTTTATGAAATATATTTGCTTTTCCAACAAATTTATCCCAAGTCCATTTTGTATATCCATTACACTCCCTACAACTTTGTTTAGCATTAATAAATTTTGAGGGTGTCTTAAAAAAAGAGCCGTGTTTAGGACAAATAATTTCTACTTTAGTGGAGGTGTTTTTATAAATTACTTTAGAGTAATCATACTTATCCCCATAAATAGATTTTGCAGAATTAATAAAATCTAAAAATGTTTTTTTGGTAGGCATATGATGCAATTTCTATTTTATGAAATTACAAAATAAAGGCAGTTAAGAAAATTATTAATTAATACTACCTAAAACAAACAATCACTTTTCCTCAAAAGAGTTATATAGTTCTTATAAGAATCTGCTTTAGAAATAGCCGAACTGAAGGAGGAGTATATGCCTATGGTTTAGTAACTAAATATTAAAATCTGCAATTATCGGATTATGGTCGCTTAACTTATTCTGAATTACATAATCAAGAATTTCAATATTTTCTAATAAATCATATAATTCAGCTGTGCAAAACATATGGTCTAATTCCCATTTATAAGAGCTCCTAACGTGTTTGTGAGTTCTTTGAGGCTCAAGATAATATTTTCTCACACAATTCTTGAAACCCATACCTAAAATAAAATCAAAAAATAGATTATTAATTCTTTCGCCATTTTTCATAAACTTGGTTGAGGTGGGATTATCATCCATCCTTCTTTCACAATTAAAATCTCCAGCAATTAATATATTTCTAGCATTGTATTGAGTCTTAAGAAATGTTATAGTTATCGCTAATTGACCCGTAAATATGGTAAACCACTTTTTTAGCTTTATTTCACTGTTTGGAAACTTATGCCAGTCCAAATTTCCATAAATACTTAGTAAGAAGATTTCATTTTTATTTTTAGTTGTGGTTCTTGTACAAATAAAATCGTTATTAAATTCCTTAGGAAAACTTATTCTTTCAGATTTATTTCTTGGTGAATAAATGAAGTTATTTACTTTGTTTTTAACCTTTAATTTATGGGTAAAGTCATTTACAAAATTGTTATCAGATGTATTATTTAAATTGTATGCTTCTTGAATTAGTGCTATATCAGGAGATAAACTTGTAAGATAATCCCAATTTGACTTTTTATTCTTCATATTCCAGCTAATCACCCTCATATCTAAGTTGTTACTATTTTAAATGTTGTGGTTGTACAGTTTCTTCCCTTCATTTTGGTCATTCCGCCAACGATAATTTCATCATTAAAAGCTTTCAATTGTAATATTTGTTGCTAAATAAAAAACCTAAAACAGAGCCATAATAAGAAAGTTGAAAATAATGATACTCAGCAATACTGCAATTATGATTCTCTCTCTTTTATTAAAATCTCTAATCATATACTAAGATTAGAATATCTATCAAGCCTATGACCGTGCTTAAAGGCTCTTATTTCTTTTATTCTATTATGATTGTTATGATATGCTACCTCAACAAAAAACATATCAATTGCAAATAGATTACAACGTTCTTCATCATCATAATAGTTATGTATAAAAGTGCCGAATCGATTGACGGTTTCCATTCCGTCTCTCATATCTAATTTATTAAATTCGTATAAGGTCATTTTTTTTACTTGAAGAAGTTATTCTCTTCTACCTTTTCTCCACTCCCAAGGGGGAATAGGATTTTTATCAACCCAAAGCCCTAGCTTATTTATTTTTGCTTCTCTTTGTAAATTGATTAAATTCTCATCATCAGAGTATTGGTCATAATTCCAAGCAAGACCATTTCTTACCAGTTCTTGACTTAAATTAAGTCTATCATCATAAAAAGCAAAAGCTATTAATCTACCGTATCTATCAGTATTCAATACTGAAATTTGAATAGTCTTAAGATATAGGGCTTCTGAGCTAAACTGCTTGGCTCTCTTGCCGAATGGCTGACCTTTTTCTGGTGAATCAATATTTGCTACCCTAACTTTGTGTAAAATGGAATCTTTTTCAAGTAGTTTAAAGGTGTCACCGTCCGTTATACCTATTACTTTACCAGTTATAGTTTGAGAAAAACTAAATAAATAAGACAGAAAAAATAAGGCTAATAAAAGGTAATTGGTTAATCTTCCCATCCACATAATGTTCTCTTCATTTCTTTCGCTTTACCTAGCGTTACCTTAACTATGTCTTTGGAACATCTTGATAATCCCCTACAAGATTTAGTGAAATGATATTTTTTACTAGAGGGACCAGTGCAAACGTACACAGTTGATTCTGATGCCTTGTTTTTTATATTTTTAGCTATTTGATTATAAGTTGTAGTATCCAACGAAATTAAAAGTATAAAAAAGCTTAAAAGAAAAAGTTTCATAAGAATTGTTTATTTTTAAAGATAAAAATTTATTATTCTTTATTAACTAAAACTATGAAAATATTAGTTTCATTTTGTTTTAAATTGATTTTTTTTGTCAATTCAAATATTTATTCTCAATCAGAGTGGTATACCAAAAATATAAATTTAGCAAGTGAATATTTTAGTCAAGAAGACTATAAAAAGGCAATAATTCACGCTACTAAAAGCCTAATTGAAAAACCAGATGATTTAATTGCTTTAAGCACGTTACAAAAGGCTTACAATTATTTAGAAGAATACGAAATGTCCCTTGAATATGGAAATCAAATAGTAAAACTCCATTCAAATCAAACTGAGTCAACCTTTAGTAAAATTGTACAGTATACTTATTATGTTCAGGGTCTCAATTTTTACTTTCTAGGAAATAATAAAAATGCTTGTTCTTTTTTTAATACAGCAATACTTTTATCACCAAATGATATAGTACTAACAGTCAAACAAATGAAGTTTGTCCAAGGTTTATGTCATAACTAACTTTTAATAATATATCAAATGAATAAAACACTTCTACGACTAGCATTGACTATTACGTTAATATCCTCACTAGATAATTCACTAAATGCTCAAGTTTTTAGAGGACTTTCAGCTTTTAAAGAGTTAATAGAATTTGAAGGTCAAAGATATTTAATGGATGAGATTTATGATGTAAAATCAGAAGATTTTGATAAATTAAAAATTGATAAAACAATTAAAGAAATAGATAATGATGAGGGGTTTATGTTCGTTTTGACATCATATAAATTTAATGATAAGAGAGGAGTAGTAATTACTTCTTTAAATAGTAAAAGTTTTTTTAATGAACGTTACGGATTTACAAATGTTCACTTAACCCATAATGAATATTTAGACCTTTATGAAAATTTTATAGAATTAGAAGAAAATGACATAAATAATGATGATCATATTTTAAGAAAGTTTAATGAAAGATTAATAATTGACGTAAATAAATCGGAGGGTATCGTTTACTTTACTCTTTGGGTAGATAATCAAAACCGACATACATTTTCCAGAGCCAAATGGGATAGAGCACTTAAAAGATATAAAAAATATGTTGAGTAAAATCAAATAGTCTTTTTAAAATCATTAGCATCTAGACTATTTAATCTTTTCTATCTCGACTCATTCTTTAAATACTCATAAACTCTATCAAGATTTGTTCTCTCTGCTCTTGGTTTTAAGTAGTATTTTAAGCCACCAGATATATAGTATTTATAATTCTTATCTAACATTATTTTAGATTCCCTATAGCCTTGTATCTTATAGTTAATCTTTATGTTATATAAATTGTCTGAAAATAAAATCTCAATATTTTTAATACTATTATTAAAAACAGAACGCTTATCTTCAATAGACATACTTTCCCTTAATTCTAAACCCTCTAACACCCTATTCATAGATTTTAAATCTAATGCACTAAGTTGCTTTTCTTTATTATAAATCTTTGAATTTAAGTCTTGTTTTTCTAGTTTTAATTGATTCATTTTTCTGTTTAGTTCAATTTTAGAAAAATCATTATCCAAATATAAATCAAGTAGCCTATCTCCTTTGATTTTAAGTGATTTTAAGTGGTTCTGAAGGTCTTTTAAATCATTCTTAATGTAAGTTATGCTATCGCTATTATTAATGCTTTTAAAATGCTCTTTTACCAATCTGTATAGCGAATAATCTCCGAAGAATCTTGACGTAATATATTTATCTAAAACATCAATATTAATACTCCTATTACCACAATTAGTTTCCTTATTTCTTTTACTACTACAATAATAAAAGTTGTCTCTTTTATTTGCTCTTGTTCTACCTACCATATTCCTACCACATTTACCACATCGTAAAAAACCTTTCAAAAGGTACTTATGGTTGACTTTCCTACCAGAATTATTGGCATTCTTTTTTAGATTTTCGTTTACTTCATTCCAGTATGTTTCATCAAATATTGAAGGACATTCATATTCTGCACCTTGAAAGATTCTAACTCCTTTATGAATTGGATTTTTTAAGATTCTAAACACGGTATGACCACTCCATTTTATATCCTTTTTAGATATTTTTTTAACCTCATCTTTATCATACCTATTTCTCACAGTAATAACACCAGTACCTATTTTATTGTATCTAGTTAGTACACCATCATTATTAAGTATTTGGGCTATTTTATTAATTCCAATTCCTTGCAGAGATAACTTAAATATCCGCTTTACAATTTTAGATTCTTCTGAATCGACAATCAGATAACCATCTTTATCCTTTGAATAGCCATAAGGTAAGATCCCGTGTGCTTTACCCTCGATAGCATTATCTCTTAGTGATTGTCTTGTTTGATAACCTTGTAATTGTCTTGTATACTCGTTTAAAGCTGAAAGGATTGTGCCTTGTAAATTACTACTTGGACTGATAAAGTCTTGCTCAATCCCATCGAAATAGACCTTAGTTTTAAAAGTTTTTACTAATTGAGCAAATTTCGCATAAGTAAGACTATTCCGTTCTAATCGATTCTGATTACGAAACCAAACTGCAGTAATTACACCGTGTTTAATATCATCTATTAACTTACTAAGTTGAGGTCTATCCTCTAGATTAGCACCACCACTTACACCCTCTCCCTCGTTATAGATTTGATAATCATAACCCCTATCCTCTGCAAATTTTTTACCCTCTCTTAACTGATTTTTAATTGAATTGCTATCTTCATCTTGTTTAGATAGTCTTGTGTAGATTCCTAGCATTACTTTTATTATTTATTCTACTAAGCTAGTTAAAAATATTATACCACCACATTATTGTTTTTAACATTTGATATCGTGTGATGTGGACTTCTAAATGGTCGCTGCGCCATTAATCCAGCATGTGCTTTTACACGACCGACTACCGAATGTATTTTAGTCGTTTCCAAAGCTTCGTGTAAAGTCATTGGTGGTAAAATACTCGGCAAACGTTTTGCTAGCATAGTTTTACCAGAACCTGGAGGTCCAATTAAAATTATATTATGTCCGCCAGCTGCTGCGATTTCCATGCAGCGCTTTATAGATTCTTGACCTTTGACATCAGCAAAATCAAACTCTGGGAAATTCAGACTTTTATTAAATTCTGTACGAGTATCAATTATCGTTTGCTCTAATGTCTCGCCTTTATCAAAATGAT
>Ga0206129_10007128_pt1 | contig 11103 bp, 6 predicted proteins | sample Helgoland_Spring_8_FD_148616 | JGI IMG/M metagenome (GOLD analysis project Ga0206129, IMG submission 148616) | Pelagic subsurface seawater microbial communities from Kabeltonne, Helgoland, North Sea - Helgoland_Spring_Bloom_20160502_2 | ecosystem: Environmental > Aquatic > Marine > Epipelagic ...
TTGAACATTTAAGCCTAGACCGACTACCAACAAACAATCACCTCCGTAGGCACCTGCGGCCTCTACTAAGATTCCTCCGAGTTTCTTGCCATAAACCAGTACATCATTAGGCCACTTGATTTTTACATCCGCGCTGACTTTGTCCCTGAGCACGCTTGCAATCGCCACACCTGCTGCCAAAGCGAAGCTTGGTGTAGAGCTTGGCCATGACGCGAACTTATAGGCTACCGACATCGCGATATTACGAAAAGGACCTGAGTGCCAAGCATTGCCGCGTCGACCTCGTCCAGCAACTTGCATTTCTGTGAGGCAAAGTCCTGCTTTACCCGCAACAATTGGACTCTTTAATAGTCGGTCGTTGGTAGACCCTATTACAGTCTCAAGCGCAAAACAAGCAAGCATATCTGTATATCGCGGTGCAATCTGCTGTTTAATACTCTGTTTGCTGAGTCTTTCCACATCCCCCGAGAACCCAATAGTACTCTCAGGGTTCAGGCTTCCAAAAAGCACTCCCTGCTCAATCAGCTCACGAAGAACTGGCGCTAACTCAGAAGAAGATGCATTACTCACGCTTGCAAGCTCAAGTAATGAAGCTTCGCTATGTGTCAGTAATTCGAAACATGCGTTCAGCTGTTCGACATTGGGCAAATTTGTTTGGAGCTTTGGGTTCGCCATTTAGATAGATCCGGACACCGAGTTGGAGAGAATATTCTCCTCCAAGTCTAGCGGAAAAACAGTGCGCGTAGATAAAGTCTAGACAAATGCTCGAGCATAAAGGCTTGCGCACGCGAATAACGCAAATAATATAAGCTACTAGGTTCGCAACAATAAGCCACACTCACGATGCTCTTCACCTTTAGTAGGATCATAATAATCATGGTTATCTGGAAGGCCGCGATCATAAATGTATTCCTCAACGTCCAGCTCAGTAAGATGGAACATAGGCGCCACACGAATAGTTTTATGGCTGCCAAACGTAAATACGTCTAATTCCTTACGATGACTGTTTTGGTCATGACGAATGCCGTTCAACCAAACATCAGGCTGAAGCTCACTCATCGCTCGACTAAATGGTTCGAGCTTTACGATCTCTGAGAACCGATCATGCTCAGGAGTGTCGACCTTAGGTATCTCACCATATACTGCCGTGTAATGAGCCGCAGACATTTTAGGCGAGTAAACATGCAGGTTTAAACCTAATCGATCCACCACACGCTCAATATGTCTGTACGTCTCAGGTGTATTAAAACCGTGATCGACCCAAATAACTGGAATGTCTGGCAGCGGTCTAGTCACCAAATGCAAGAATGCGATCGCAAGAGGGCGAAAGTTCGTGAACACCACTGGATTGCGCGCGTTCATCACAGTGAAACTCATAACCTCACTAGGTTTAACACCTTTGAACTGCTTGTTCAGCAACACAAGATCAGCCGTGGGGCTGAAAACGGCCGGAGGCGATTTAAGTGCCATCGGTTTGGTTTGAACGCTTTCCAACATAACAGTGACCTATTTTATGCTTTGACACCCAACTGGGTGCCTCAAGATAGATCCGAGTATAGTAAGGCGTGCTCCTACCTCAAAATACGGAAAGTGTCTTTACTTATAAGCAACGGCTATATAAAAATCAATGTGGCTATCGAGCACGTATACGGCAGCTCTACTATTTAGCCTTGCCTTTGCAAAAACCCGTACTGCCTCTTCTATTTTGCGAACATGCAACTCTCGGCCTAAACAGTTAATCGAGCTCGATCAAACCATTGATTGCTTGGCATACTACGGTAGTTGGAATACTCATAGCAACTGCGGTCGAATCAAGTACAGACCTTTCAGCTATGGTGACGCTGCCATTCGCCTTCGCCATAACGCACAAATCATGAAGAACTTGCATTTGTTGAGTTTTACTGGCTTTCTTAATAACCTCTTCAATCCGCCGCCCTAAGGTCAATATGGTTTTTTCTACATCTAGCTTCTCGGAAAAAGCGTAATTACCAAAATAGCTAGTAAATATTTCGATTTCTTCTTTACTAATACCACCACTGGCATTCGCCACTGCAATCAAGCCAGAAAAAAGCAACCTTCGCATTGCCTCAGCCGTATCCGTTTTGGCCTCTAAGTAGCTAGGCTCCATAATGCTCAGAATCGATTGCACACCCATTTCTAAGCTATGTTTGGATTCTTTACCTGAGTAGAGCTCAGACCGTTCAAACAGCTTCAGTGCTTTTACGCGCAATGGGCTAAAAGGATGGGTAGAAAACCAGTCTGATTGCGGAGCGCCTTGACCTGGACTTCGGTCGACCTCAGTCATGTCGTCCACCTGAGCAACAAAATCGTTTAGACTAAATTCAACAACCTTACTTGTAAGTCCGCTCGACAACTTAAATAAGGATCTTGCAACCGCATCCATATTTTGAGCGCAGTGTGCGCCAGCTCGATCAGCCGAAATTTCTGCATAGCGAGACCATGCAAACAACTCTAAAGCAAGTGCTGGATCTGGGCGCTGCTGGCCGTTCAACAAATGGCCAATGGGTACAGCATGGTGATCATATACGTGGTGACCCAGCTCATGTCCCATAACAAACTTAAGTTCGTCAAGATCGAACCCCTCTAATAAACTTGAAGAAAACATTACATAAAGCCGTTCCGCTTCGGGCTTAAAACAAGCGGCGTTAAATTGCGGCGATGAATACACAAACAACTCTACAGGCAGTTCAACACCTAGCATTTCTATGCACTCCTGCGCCATTCTGCTGATATCGGGCGCCATTGCTTGCGTCAGACGAACAGATGTTGCCAGCAAGTTACGACGCACTCCCTGATACCCATCTTTTTCATGACGCGCAATCATTGTATTAACCGCTTGTACATCACGATGTTTAAGCAACTTATTGTAAAACGAGAGGTCGTTTTCACAACGGATATCCGTTGCGTTTTTATGAGCAGCGTTCATGAATTATTGTCCTGTTTCTAAATATTAAAAGTCTTATCACGTTTTTTCACCAAAGCCCCACACCCATGCTCATGAGCTTTCTTTTAGTCCATCATTAAACAACTAATGCTGGCTCGGCTCGCGCAAAACCCTAGATCTTATTAGGCTTCCTAGTTGGACATGCTTAAGTGACTCAGAGTCGATCGCTTCATCAATGTCATCAAGATTTGAATAGAACACCGCTTCAGCAGAATGATCTCCAACTCGGAACTCGAGTATATCGCCAGTGTTTTTTCTATAAGTCCGCGACTTCAATAACTCTGAGCTATAAGCCTCAGATAAATCGTAATCGTTCCAAATGAGAGCCAAGTCGGCAAGTGTAGAAGAATACGGTTTATTGGGAAACTGCTCGCGTGGGGCAACTATCTCGGCAACAATCGGGGCGCCGGTATCATCGCCACGCAATGCGAGCCATTGTTGAGATACCAATGCCATAACCCGCGGTAAGTCTTCCATTTCGATCACGCCCGAATCGTCTCGACCTTTCACCAGAAACTTTATATGCGCAACATTTGGCGTGTAGTCGAGCAATTGAAAACACACATCCGAAACCTGAATATCGCTGGCATTCAATATTTCTTGAGTCGTTTCTAGCACCGCGTTGATCTGCGATCCATTGGTTTGACCGCCCAATCCTGCGAGCGCATAAATCTCGGCGTCACCGCAACTCTCTAATAATTTCCCTAACTGATGGTCTAAATCTATGTAGGATTGCTCGAACAAATTATGCCCTTGCGAATCAACCTGTGTCGAGCTCCAGAGTTTATGCAGCGCGTCATGTAAACCGTCATAGGCGCACATAAAAAGATCCCAATCCGCGTGCGCCAATAATTGCCCATAAGCGTCTGTTTTTACAGCATTGCGGGACCTGAGCACTTTACCAAGCTCTAACTCTTGAGCATCGCTAAGCAACCCCCAAGAATCTGAACCTTGCCCAAGCCAAACCTCTTCGGCAGACAGACTCATCAGAGCCGATTCCAACTGAGGAGGCTCAGTTCTACATCTCGATGTTGGCGCATGCACCAACCAAGACGAAATTTGTGTAACGTTCGGCACACTCTGATAAATCGTAACTCCAGGCGGATTAAGTACTGCAATTTTATAATTTTTATACGCCAAATGTTCCCAAAAACCTTCAACTGTAAGATGTGCGTGGTGATTAAACTCACTGCCACGCTCACCATCTACTTGTGCACGATAGGTTCGATACAAAGCTTCAGAGGCACCAGTTTCCTCCCCCGTAAAAACACTCTTCCAGAACGCTCTATTCGAATCACCTACAAAATGGTCAACCTTAATTGCCTTATTAAAAATCGAATTAAAATTGGGCATCAAGCCTGCCCTACATAATCTTTTGATCGTAGTCGGGTCAGCACCATCGAGCAACAAAAACACAACTCGAGCGGGCGCTCTTGATGCCCGCATCTGCGTAGATGAGGCTTGTCGTGTCTTGGCCGATAGTGGCAGGTAGCTTCTGATGGGATCCAACGACGGCAAAAGACCTACATCATATGCATCATCGATTAATCCTTGTCGGTCGATCTTGTGCAGTGAATTTGGGTTACCTTCGTTGTACAAATAAAGAACTTCTGGCATATATTGGCATCGAGACGCACCCGCCAATTGCATCATAGCTCGCATATGAGCCAGGTCTGCGGCTCGACGCACTATCTTGCCTCTTCGGTTTTTAAAACACCCAAGATCAGGATCGATCTCAAGCAGTCTATGCAATAAGCCTACACGATGTGTTCGAAGATGAATGGGGAACACCAACGAACCATTTCTATAGATATCAACAACCGACTCATGCGCCATAATTGGTCGAGCATAGCCCTGGCGACCCGTTTGAATTGATTGCCACTGACCATAGGTAAGCCAACAGCCCGTGGCGTGGTACGCAGCGTTCAAAAAGTTGAGTACACCTGAATGCGCTAATTTATCATCCCCGTCAAGAAAAACCGCAATCGTATTAGGATTTCTACACGATCTGATTGCCTCCACCTGATTACTCAAGGGACCTACGTTAGTTTGATTGCGCACCAATCGTACACGACGATGTCGCGCCAATAAATCGGCTAACTCAATAGTATCCTGATCGTTTGATGCATCATCAATCAAGACAACCTCATATCGCTCATAAGTTTGCTCCAAGACACTCTCGACACACTCTCTGAGTAATTGACCAACGTTGTAGAACGGAATTACGACCAAAAATGCGTTACGCTTCGACGCCATAGAAGGAAAGTTAATGTTAGTTCGCCGATATGCAGCATTGCGCTCTACCACCATTTGCGCTTCAAGGACTGGATCCGTACTGCCTTTATACGCAGCCACGGTAAAATCGTTTACCGCAGAAATAATCTCTAAATCATCGCCTGCTTGCTTGGCACAACGATACCGTTCTGCGTGTCTGCCTAAGCGATATGTGTGCTTAAACACATCTTCCTGGACTGGATCAAATGGTATCTCGCTTGCCACCTTACTGAGTTGCAATGCAGAATCATTGTCCCCCTGCTCTCTCAAGTTTGCTGCGAGTAAGACCAATGGCTCACAGCGCTCAGGTAACAAATCAAAAGCTCTTTCACAATAATAGATAACTTCTTTGCCTGACCCTTCGATCTGAGCATAAAGAACCGCCAACCGAAATGCCGCAAACCAACAGTCGGTAAGCGAAGAATTAGATGCCTCAAATACGGCGCTGTAAACCGAACGAGCTTCGTCCACATGGCCCAAAGTTTCTAAAATTTCGGCGCGCTTGCGCCAGCTGTTTATATCTGTTGAATCTAAATCAATGAGCCGCTTCGCTAATGCTGTATTAAGCGCAGGCGAACCAACTACGGCCGCAACATCAATTTGTGTACAAAGGCTCTGGCTTGGTGGTTGATTAAATCGGCGCTCAAGAATTACTCCTAGATCTTTGTTTTGCAGCTCATCTAATAACCGAGACTTGCTGAGCAGAAGTGCTCGAAACGACTGGTTGCCAAGCGGGCCAATCATTCGAACATTCATATCAGAACTATCTAACTGTAGTTCGACTTTTTGTAACGGATCAATCGAAACTCTCCAGCCGGGCGGCAGCAACAAAAAAAAGTCTGCCTTCAACGCCTCGACCAAATCAGCTGAACCTTGTTGATCCCGCGTCATCGACGTTGAAATGAGCACAGACTCGACAAGACCGGCTTGACTTGGCATTGCTAGATCTGCAGCCTGCAAAACTTCAGCATCAGTCAATAAATGCAGCACATTAATTTTCAAAAATGGGATCCTTATGGTTTTAGATCATGCGATTTAGGTCATATTTTGGCACAAAAAAAACTGCCCTAAGACAGCTTTTTTTAATCCTTAGCGACTCAACCGTTCATCAAATGTCGGAGTTCAAGTCTATCAACACGGGGGTGCGACTATGGTTGTCGTGGGCGCAGCCGTGGTGGTCGTGGTCGTGGTCGTGTTTGATGTAGTCGTTGGTTGAATTGTCGACGTTGGATATCCCGTTGTTGGATATCCCGTTGTTGGGTAGGCTGTGGTTGTGGTTGGTGTCGGCTCCGAAGGCGTACACGCGCCTGCTGTATCCGCCAATGTAAACCCATATGAGTTTGAACCCGCGACAATAGTTCCGCTTGCTGAAGCTGTAGTTGGGTTGTACGCTCCAGAAACAGTTACGCCCTGATCAGTAAAGTTGAAAGTTCCAGATGCGTTAATACGACCTGTAATGCTAAGCGGCTTATTCTCAAAAAATACAAAATCTACTGTGAGTGTGCCAGTAACCGTATCGCCAGACATCGTCACGCAAGCACCTTCAAAGTTTGGGAGTGCAGTGGCGTGTGCTGAATCGATAAACATATCGAGAACGCTTCTACTCTGGGCGAATCCTGCTTTAGTGACTGTTACAACAGCATTACCACTCACAACAAAAACAGTTGATGTTTGTGCGTGCGCCGGGGTTACAACAGCATCAACCACAGGTTTTACCCAAACGCTGCTCGTTGCAGCACCAGCGGCTAAAGTACTGCCCGCCAAAATGTTTTTAACGGCATTGCGTCGATTTGAAACGGCAATGTCCGCGTCTATTTTTACGGCTCTCTTATCGGCAGCATTTTTCTTATCGGTCATAGTAGTCTCTCTCACTAAAATAGGGGCTCGAGCGGCGAAGCGAGTAAGTTACGCTAGGTCATACGATTTTTTTCTCGATGTGCAAGGAACTAAGAATAGCGCAGTCAACCCATCCAAACAACGGCTTTCGATTTAAGTTGCCAGTTCATTCCACTGAAACCCGAACGGATCAATGTGGTTGAAATGTGTCTTTCTCGCCGTGAATGACACTTTTTGCCTCACAGGCATGCCCCTACAGACCTTTTGAATGTCCACCATATCGCTTGGGATACCGTTTCAATAGACACAAAAAAAGCTGCCCTAAGACAGCTTTTTCTTTTTAGATTACTTATTTTTTTATCAAATCTTTAATAAAACCAAGCTAAAACCGTGCTTTTTCCTTCATCAAGCTGGTGAGCATCCGCTGGAAACGGTTTTTTCATATTAAGTTAGTGTTGTTGGCGGTGGTGATGTTGGCGCAGCCGTGGTGGTGCTAAAAGACGTTGTTGTCGGCGCAGCCGTGGTGGTGCTAAAAGACGTTGTTGTCGGCGCAGCCGTGGTGGTGTTGAAGAATGTGGTCGTTGGTTGAATTGTCGACGTTGGGGTTGATGTTTGTGCGTGCGCCGGGGTTACAACAGCATCAACCACAGGCTTTACCCAAACGCTGCTCGTTGCAGCACCAGCGGCTAAAGTACTACCGGCCAAAATGTTTTTTACAGCGTCACGTCGAGTAGACGCAGCTAGGCCAAGGTCTTTTTTAACTTCAACAGACTTGCTACTGTTGGTTTTTTTCTTATCTGTCATGATTTTCTCTTTACAAAACCGAGGCCTATAGAAAAACGTAAGCCTCTCAAAATTTAATTACAGGCCGAGGCCCAACGACTAATTACTGAATGCTAAGATACCGCGAAACAGGCTAGAGAACAAGATAGAGAACAACTTTATCGCGCAAACTTAATGACTGAAACACAAGGATTTATCGCTTCGGAAATTAAGCATTGCTTGGCAGTTAACAGCGCAAAGACGGCGTCTAACAGGGCCAGCAACAAAGCGTAATTTGCTATAAAGTAATCAATAGACTGCTCTAAAGCTACAATGAATTCCAAGATTACTCCCCACAAGGAATCTCATACTGTATGGGCTAACAAAAGGCACCATGTCTGCCTTTATATCACTCGCCTGCTGAGCTATTATTCCAGCGCACTAAAGATTCAATTACTCTTATTTAGGCCTTCTTTACTTGCCCCCCCCTCAACAACCTCGAGTACGCAAATACAATGTCCCAAAGCACTAAACCTTGTTTGATTCTCATAGCAGACCGAGACTGTACACAGCTCAAGAAAGCACTTTTGGAGTCACAGAGATTGATCAGTAGTTGGGTCGTTTTCAACCCATTTGAAATAGCTCACGCCGATATAATCAAAAGCAATATTGCATCGATCACTTTGCTTGAAGGTCATATAGTTAGTGAACAACCTTGGTTGGGCATCGGTGCATTCTTAGAACAAGCCAAAGACATTGCTAGCAAATGGTCAGAGTCAATGCTTTGGCTTAGAGGCCCCGAGCAAATAGCCTTACTCAGCGACAGTGCGGAGCAAGAGTTGGGGTTAATTGATGAAGAGCGCGCTGCATACCTGTTGGTGCGTAAGGGCGAAATGGCTATTGCCGAACTTCGCTTATTTAGCACTCAGCCAGACTATTTAATATCGGGCGAAGTATTGCCAGTGGTTAACGCTGGCCTTACTAAATACTGCTCCCATAAAACATCGATCATTAGAAATGGCGATACTCTTATGGAAAAACTCCCGACGAACTCGCTACTACTGGAGGCTCAAAGGCAACAAACACTAGACAGCGCGCTCGAACTGGGGATTTATTCTGCCTTGCTAAAGCTCAGCATGGCGGAGCCCGGTTTAGCTGCTCAAATTTTGCTTGATATTTGTGATGAGGCCCAGGAGTCTTCTGCTGAGCTTAGATGGACACATCAATACCTCTCAGGTGTTTGTCAACTGGCACAGGGACGCACCAATGATGCCGTTGAATTTTTCTCAGGGGCCATCGATGTCGACAGCGAGCGTTTAGAGGCTTACGCTAGATTGATTGAAATTCTGCTTACGGCTGAACAAGGTCAGGCGGCAGCGGAACTCGCAACGGTCGCAGAAGGTCTTGATTGGCCTGTTAACGCGCATTACATCGAGCCCGTTTTGCATGACCGCGATTTCGCAATCTTACAGCTCAAGGCCTATGCCATGGCGGAGCAGAGAGATAAAGGACAGAAAATTTACCAAACACTGAATTCCTACTGTAACAAAAACGAAAAAATTAAAGAGGCTCTCGCACTTTTTGACAAGGTAAGGCAAACCCAATCAGGAGTGTCACCAAGCACTTCTGCAGCAGCAGACCGTAAACTGGCTTCGACTGCAAATTACACTTCTACCACAGAACCACAAGCAGACGCAGAAACAACAACCGACGCACAAGCAATCGCCCCTAAACTTACGATTGGCATGGCCACCTATGATGATTTTGACGGTGTCTATTTCACATTAATGTCTATTAAGCTATTTCACTCCGAATGCCTTGATCAAATTGAACTGCTAGTTGTTGACAATAATCCCGACTCAGCACACGGCAAAGCCGTTAAGAACTTAGTCGGTAATATCGGTGCACGATATTTACCCGCAAGCGAATTCAGCGGTACTACGGTGCGCGAGCGAGTGTTTTTGGAAGCTCGAGGCGACTTTGTAATGTGTGTGGATTGTCATGTTTTTCTCATCCAAGGCGTTATCGCGCGCTTGCTTGAGTACATCGATGCGAACCCGAATTCAAAAGACATTTGGCATGGACCAATGATGGGTGAAGACATGAAAGGGTTTTCAACGCATATGTCAGAACGATGGCAGCAAGGCTTTTACGGCGTTTTTGAATCAGATGAGCGAGCTAAAGACATTGACGGTGAGCGCTTTGAGATCCCGATGCAAGGCTTAGCAATGTTTGTGTGTAAACGCTCAGAATGGGCTGGATTTAACCGAAAGTTTCGCGGGTTTGGTGCCGAAGAAGGCTATATACATTATAAGTTCGCGCTCAATGGCGGCAAGACTTGGTGCTTACCATTCATGCGTTGGATGCATAGGTTTCCTCGCCCCAATGGCGTTAAGTATCGAATCCGGTGGGAAGACCGAATTCGCAACTATTTAATTGGTTGGAGCGAAATAGGCCGTGACACTCAATCTGTCTATGACCACTATAGTCAGCAACTGAGTCCTAGTGTTATGGCCGAAGTCCACCGATCTCTAGAAGCTGAGCGTGCGAGTCCATTTTGGGGATTTGATTCAATTTACCAGCTGTATCAAGAAAACACTTGGGATGCCTTAGATGCGAGTCTTTTAGCCTGGGGAATAAACAATAGTGCACAGAAAATTGAATACAAAAACACAGAGCACCCCCTAAATACTGCCCTTTTGAGAGTTCTAAACCTGGCGGAGCGTCAACATCTCCCCAACGTCATCGTTTTGACAGGGAAACTTCCAACTGAGCCAGACGCACGTGCAGAACTTAACCCACAACTGCGAGCCCTCTCGCTTGGCGCTCAAAGCGTGAAGTGCTTACAAATCCATGAATCAGATACAGATGATGCTCAGATCTTGTACATTCGATCAGACGCTTATGCCGAGCTTAAGGCGGCCTATTCTGATCAAAATATCACGAGCTTATGCGAAGCTGCGCAGCTTTTGCCTAAGCTGGTTTAGCTGGTTGATGCTCCAAAGCCACAACACTAGTAGCCGAGTGCTTGTAACTGAAACCTTGGAATTAACACCTTGGAATTAACACCTTGGAACTAACACCTTGGAACTAACACCTTGGAACTAACACCTTGGAACTAACACCTTGGAACTAACACCTTGGAACTAGTACTTAGCCGCTCAGGAATAATCGCTTATAGCTTTGAAACGATAAATTCCGTAATTGCTCTTCGAGCATAGACCGCTTCTCGGGTAGCACCATCGATACAATTGTGTCGCAAGTTC
>Ga0206129_10007132_pt1 | contig 11100 bp, 9 predicted proteins | sample Helgoland_Spring_8_FD_148616 | JGI IMG/M metagenome (GOLD analysis project Ga0206129, IMG submission 148616) | Pelagic subsurface seawater microbial communities from Kabeltonne, Helgoland, North Sea - Helgoland_Spring_Bloom_20160502_2 | ecosystem: Environmental > Aquatic > Marine > Epipelagic ...
ATGAAATTAAAGAATTTAAGCTTTCTGGTTTTATTTATACTTGTATCCTGTACCGGAACTAAGAAAATGACAAAGCGTGCTTTAGCCTTTGAGCAGCAAGGCATGTATACCGAAGCTGCTAACTATTTTTTAGAAGCTTTGCGTCGTAAAAGCACTAATATTGACGCTGCAATGGGCTTAAAAAGAACGGGTCAATTGGTTTTAGACGATCTATTGGCAGCATTTTTCAAGTCGCATACTTCCAAAGCGTACAAGAGCTCGGTATATGCTTATTTAAAAGCTGAAAATTACAAATCCAGTGCAGCTGCTTTTACTGTAAGTCTTGAGGTTCCTTCGTATTATCCCGAGTATTACAAAGAGGATTTGGCTTTTTATTTAGCCGCTGTTTACGATGATGCGATGTCTTGCTTAGACAAAGAAGAATTTGACAAAGGATTGAGTTATTTAGATGAAATTTTACAGTTAGATGCTACTTATAAGGATGTAGCTGAATTGAAAACGTACGCAAGGCTAGAACCTGTTTATAGAAAAGCGAATTTGGCATTGGAAACCAAAAAGTTCAGAAAAGCTTATTATTTATTTGGCAAAACCATAGCGTACAAAGACAGTGACGAGCTAAAAGCTTATGCTTTAAAGGAAGCTCAATACCCCATAGCAATGTTACCATTTGAAAATGCAACTACTACAGCTAACATTCATAAATCATTTGAATCTCAATTTTTAAATCTATTTATTAAAGACAAAAATCCTTTTATTAAAATTATAGATAGAGTTCATATTGAAACTGTTTTAAACGAACAAGAGTTGGGGCTCAGTGGTTTGGTAGATTCTCAAACAGCAGCCAAGGCAGGAGATTTATTTGGAGCTAAGGCTCTTTTGGTAGGACGTTTGGTTAGTTACGATGCAAAATTTTCTGCGCCAAAGGCTACAAAAAAGAAAGGTTGGGAATCGTACAAGCAAAAAAAGTACAATGCAGCTACCAAAGAATACGATTTGGTAACCAAATACTCTAAGGTGAAATACAATCTATTCCAAGGGAGATCTTATGTTAATATAACGATTGAGTACAAACTTATATCAACGGAAACGGGTGAGATTTTAGCGACTAATTTATTTACCGACAAAAGAGAAGACCAAGTAAAGTACATAGAATTCGATGGCAATACTAAAAATCTGGTATCTGGTACTTGGGTCTCTAGCCAAACTGACAGTGAATCCGATCGAAAAAACACCGGTTACAAAGATCGTAAGAACATTCAAGGACTCTTAAAGGCCAACAAAAATTTAAGGTCTAAAGCAGACCTGATGCGCATAGTTTTAAAAAATGTAAGTGTTAAGGCTGTTAGCGAAATAAACAGTTACAATCCAGAGGAGAACTAATGAAACGTATTTATTTATTTGTGTTTACTGTTTTTTTAGTTGGCTGTTCTGGTGTAAAAGAGGTTGGCTCACCCGAAGTTGTTTATCCTAATTGGATTTCAAGCAGACCCATTTCCAGCGCATTTTATATTGGCATTGCTAAAGCAAGTAAGCAAACCTCAGATTATCAAGCCATAGCGAAACAAAATGCATTGGCCGATTTGAGTAGCGAAATTTCTGTGACTTTAAGTTCGGCCTCTATTTTTCATCAGATTGACAAAGGTGAAACCTACAGAGAAGAGTACCAAGCGCTTATTCAAGTTGAAAGTCAAAAGCAATTGGAATCTTATACGCTTGTAGATTCTTGGGAAAGCGAATCTGAATACTGGATGTATTACCAATTGTCTAAAACCAACTGGGATCGAATTACTACTGAGCGTAAGCAAAAAGCAATTGCGCAATGTTACCGTTTCTATAAATTGGCGCTTACCAATTTAGAAGAGGGTAATGTTGTAGCTTCCGTTACGCATGCTGTTAAGGCACTCGATGCTGTGAAAATTTACTTGAATGAATCTGTACTACATTCCGACTTAGATGAACCCTTAGATGCTCTTTGTTTTCAGTTGTTAGCCGAAATACAAAGTTCTTTAACGTATACGCTTGAGAATGGTACTCAAAATCAGTCGCTCATTTTGATGGGACAAAACAAGGTTCCTCATTCTTTTCGTGTTTTTGTGGGTAGCGAATATCTACCATTTAAAGTACGGTCTTCTTTTAGGGATGCTCCAGCACATACTTTATCCGATGCAAAAGGTTTTATAAATATTCAGGTATCCGATGCAGATGTCTATCGAACGGATCATTTTATTCAATTTACATTCGATTGGGAGGGCTTAATTAGAGAAGCTAATGCTTCTAATTTAGTTGCCTCCTTACTCGATTTCCCAGAAAATGTCTTTAAGATAAATCTTGAGTCTGCAATGCCCAAAATGTTCGTTAAATCTTCTGAATTGAATTTAGGAGAACCTATGGTGCATGGTGTTTTGTTAAACGCAACGACAAATTATTTAAAGGAAAAGGGATTCGAGATCGTAGCACAAGAACAAGCTGATTACCTTATAATTATTACAGCAAATACGCACAGAGGTTTAAAAACCAATAGAATGCATACCGCTATTTTGCAATACGAGTTTGAGGTAAAGGATGCACAGCAAAAAGTTATTTACCAAAGGCAAGAATTGGAATTAAAGGGCGTGCAGGCAAGTTTCCCTACTGCAGGAGTAAATGCTTACGAACGCAGCACAGACGAGTTTAAATGGGATGTATTAAGAGCTTTTTTGAAGCATCTTGAAGGGAACTAGAGTTTTTAAAATTAAGTAACTCTCCCTAATATATAAAACTTTTATTTCATTTAAATTGACAAACAACAAGTCTTCTCATTCCAACTAATTTAAAGTTTTAGATTTGGTTGAATTGCATTTTATTGAATCGACTAGGTAAATTTGCCACAACGAATCCATACGATTACAATTTTTTCATTAGCAACTGGTATAATTTCACCATTTCGTATACGTCATCCTTGTGAACTTTTTCATCTGGTGTATGAACATGGTCTTCTGGAGCACCAACAAAGCACCAATCAAAAGGGTAGGGCGATTTCTGCAAAGCGTTTCCATCAGAGCCCCCAGCATCTTCAACTTCCAATTGAAATTTTACAGCACTTTCGCTTGCTATCTTAACGATTTTTCGAACAAAAGATTTACGAGGTATACCAGAGTCACGAAGCGAAATGGCCACTCCATTGCCATGCGGCACACCTTCGGTAACCCAAGTAATGTCGGAAATTAACGCCTGACGAACGCCCCATTTCTCGTAAATATACTTCCCTAAATAACCCACAGAACCTCCACCGGTTTCTTCCCAACAGGAAAAAATCAACACCCCATTCTCTAATGTTTCTGACACTTTTAATGCATTCCACATCCCTAAACGGTTGTCCATGTAGCAATTTTGAATGTAGTTTGCGTCTTCTCTCCAATTTGGTTTAAACGTAAGGTTGGTTCCTCTGTCAATATCCCTATCAAATTTATACGTAAGCGCTTTGGTTTTAGGGTCTACCACCAATTCAGTTTCTATGAGTCCCTTGGAATCTTCTCCGACCAACTTGATTCCCGAAATTAAACGAGGCCCACCTAATTTTACCAATTCTTTCCCGTAGCGAACGGTAAAGCCAATGGAATCTAAATGTGCAAAAATGGCCGTTTTAGGAGTTCCAAATTTTAAAATGAGACAATCTTGAAAATCATCCCCATAAATTAGTTCGGGTTCAACTTTCCATTGGGCCTTGTTTTTTTCTACGTAGTCAATAACAAAATCTCTTAAAGGAGCTTCATCTCCTGCAGGAGCATGTATTGCTTGTAGTTCTTTCAGTAATGAGTAATCCACGTTTCTTTGCTTAAATTAGATTTATAAATATAGCTGGCCGCTTAAGCTTCATTTTCAATGAGATGAATACTTATGTTTTTTAAGCCTGAAAACTTATCGAGGGCTTTGTTTGTTTCTTTCTTGCGTATGGCAAATTGAATTTTACAATCCAGTTCCATCTGCTGGTTTTTAATCTGTACACCTAGGTCTTTTATAAAACGCATAACCGTATTCATTTCTGGGTAGCCAAAGCGAACTTCAAAATCTACATCAATGGTACATTCAATAATCTCAGCAGCATTTAAAGCCTCTAATGCAGCATTTTTGTAGGCGTTCATCATGCCGCCCACCCCAAGTTTTGTACCTCCAAAATACCGCACTACCACCACCGCAACATTAGTCAAGTCTTTTGCATCTATTTGGCCTAATATTGGCTTTCCGGCTGCATTTGTTGGCTCTCCATCGTCGTTGGCTCTGTAAGCAGAGTAGTCTGGCTTAAAACGATAAGCGTAACAATGGTGTCGGGCGGTGTGATGCTCTTTTTTTAAATCGTCTATTTTTAATTTAAGTTCTTGCTCGGATGTTAGGGCAAATGCGTAGCCATAAAACTTAGAACCTCGGTCTTTAAAAAAACCTTCGGAGCTTTTTGCAATCGTTTTGTATGAATCTTTTTCCTCGCTCAACTTATGAAATAGAGATTAAGAGGATTGATGTTATGGCAATGCCAATACCAATCCAGTTGGTTTTTGACAAACGTTCTTTAAACAGCAAACTGGCTAAAATTGCAGATGCAGCTACAATACCCACATTGTTTATAGGAAATACAAAAGTACTCTCCGGATAATAATTCAGACATTTTAGGAAAAACACAATGGACATCACATTAGGAATCCCTAAACTTACCCCAGCAATGATGTTTCTTACTTTTATTTTTTCTACAGTAAAGTGTCTGACAATAAGAACGGGCAAACCAATTAATCCTGCTACAAAGAATAGGATAGAACTAAATTTTAATTCCAAACCTTGTTCTACCAGATCGAAGGTTTCAAGGCTGTAAATAAGTACAATATCTAACACTCCAGAGCCAAAAAATAATACAATGGGAACGCTAAATAACAGCGGATTAATGGTTTTTCTTTTTTCCTCTTTTTTAGCCGTAAAATAAACGGATAGTAAAGCTAAAAGAATTCCAACGACTTTGAATGAATTCATAGAATCGTTAAAATAAAAGTATCCAAAAAGTACTGGAATACACAGCGATATTTTTGTGGCTACAGAGGTAATTGCAATACCAACTTTTTGTGCTGAAAAAGCTATTATGTTAAACAAACTTATAAAGAGACATCCAATTAAAAGGGTAGAGGGAAACCATTCTTCCGATGCTATTTGCTTCACATCCATGGGTTCGCCTACCACCAAAGCACTGATTAATCCGGCAGTTATATAATTAAAAACAATGGCTTGAAAATTATTTACTTTGTAAAGCTCAAACATCTTAAATATGAGAACTAAAGCGGTGGTGAAAAATATACTGAGAATAAGATAAATCATAACTTAAGGTAAGGGTTAAGGTGTTTTTTTGTTTTTTAAATTGGTTTAGCTAATGCTATAAACAAGCTAATTCAAGAGGGTTTTATTTTTATACCATTTTAAAATATCTGAAGAAATTGTTTCTATTTTCCAGGGTTCTAGGTTGAATTTAGGAGCTGAAATGCCGTTTTTAAGTTTTATTTTTCCTATGAAAACCCTTGCTTCATCCCATAAATTTAAATCAATGAAATTTTGCAGGGTTTTGGTTCCACCTTCAATAATTACAGAATGAATTTCTCTGTTGTAAAGTTCGTTTAATAGTTCGTTTTCGGTATGTTTAAAATGTATTTTTTGATAGGTAGTTGTTTTCGTATTTTCAATGTGTTCTTTTGTAAAAACCAAGGTTTTTGCTGCATCGTTAAATGCATTTAAACTCGAGTTTAGTTTTATAGATTTATCAATGACTACTCTTAAGGGTTGATCACCTTCCCAAAGTCTAGCGGTGAGAGATGGATTGTCTAATTCTACTGTTTTAGTACCGACTAAAATAGCGGCTTCTTCTGTTCTCCACTTGTGTACTCTTTTTTTAGATTCTGAACTCGTAATCCAAAAAGGCTTTCCTTTTTCTTGATCTAATGGAGCTATAAAACCGTCGGTAGTTTCGGCCCATTTTAAAATAATGTAAGGTCTTTTATTGTTGTGAAAAGTAAAAAAACGTTTGTGAGATTCTTTGCAATCTTTTTCAAGAACCCCCACAGTTACAGAAATTCCAGCTTCTCGCATCATCTCTATACCTTTTCCCGAAACTTTAGAAAAATGATCGATGCAACCCACCACCACTTTGGGTATTTTGTGTTTTACAATTAAAGATGCGCAGGGAGGCGTTTTTCCCGAGTGAGCACAAGGCTCTAAATTTACATATAAAGTAGCTTTGGCTAGTAGAGACCTGTCTTTTACACTCGCTATTGCATGAACCTCAGCATGTGCTTCTCCGGCTTTTTGATGCCAACCTTCTCCAATAATCTTATTTTTGTAAACAAGCACCGCTCCAACCATTGGGTTAGGGTAGGTCTTGCCCAATCCTAAGGCTGCCAATTCTAGGCATCTCTTCATGTAAATTTCATCGGTGTCCATAGTTCAAAAATAGACAAAATGCTTTAGTTTTAGGCTATGCTAAAAATCAAAGATATACGGATTCATTTAAAAAATTGCTTAAGCTGTCAATATCCTGATAATGAGCTTAGAGGGTTTGGCAATTGGATACTTGAACACCTCTTTGATTACACCATTACCGATGCTCTACTGAATGCTGATAGAACGCTAACAGAAAAAAACAGCTCAGATTTGGAGTTCATTATAGCGCATTTAAAACAGGAAAAACCCATTCAACAAATTTTAGGTTATTCTTGGTTTTACGGTCGTAAGTTTTTAGTTAATAAACACGTTTTAATACCCAGACCTGAAACGGAAGAATTGGTTGATTGGATGCTGAAAGATTCTCTAGACGACACTTCCATATTAGAAGTAGGAACCGGGTCTGGATGCATAGCCATTACTTTAGCACTCAATACCAATGCAACTATTGTTTCTATCGATGTGTCTGAATTGGCTTTAAAACAAGCTAAAACTAACGCTCTGGCATTGAATGCATCGGTTGCCTTTTGTAAGGCAGATGTTTTGGATGACTCCTCCTGTGATAGCTTAGGTGCTTTTGATGTTATTGTAAGTAACCCTCCTTATGTTTTGGAATCCGACAAACAAATGATGTCTAACAATGTATTGGAGTACGAACCTCATTTGGCTTTGTTTGTTTCTTCTGATGACCCTTTACTGTTTTACCGTGCAATTGCAACTATGGCAAGCAGAAAACTTAATGCTAATGGTGTGTTGTATTTTGAAATTCACGAAAATTACGGGCAGGAAACCCTGGATATGTTATCTTTAAAAGGATTTAAGGCCCTTGAATTGAAAAAAGATTTACAAGGTAAAGATAGAATGGTAAAAGCCGTTTGGAAATTGTAAATTAGCTGACCACGGAACTATAGATTTTAAATTAGATTGATGTAAATGGACTTAAAGTCTAAAATTGAGCTTCTTCGAAATGAAATTAATGCACACAACCATGCTTATTATTTATTGGATAAGCCTGTTGTTAGCGATTTTGAATTTGATGGAATGCTCGCTGAGCTCATTCAGTTAGAGAAAGCTCACCCAGCGTATTTTGATGCAAACTCACCCAGCCAAAGAGTAGGTGGTTCTGTGAACAAAAATTTTGAGACAGTTCCGCACAAACGCGCCATGCTATCTCTAGGAAACACGTATTCTGAAGAAGATTTAAGAGACTTTGACAAGCGTGTGCAAAAAATTATAACCGAAACATACACCTACGTATGTGAGCTTAAATACGACGGTGTTTCTATTAGTTTACATTATGAGAATGGCGTTCTAAAGCAAGCCCTCACAAGAGGAGACGGCTCACAGGGAGACGATGTTACGGCGAATGTTAGAACCGTAAAAAGCATTCCTTTAAAGTTACAAGACAATTCTCCCTCAGCATTTGAAATACGCGGCGAAATATTTATGCCTCATAAGGGATTCGAACTCATGAATGCCGCTAGAGTGGAAGCTGGTGATGAAGCCTTTGCGAATCCAAGAAATGCCACTTCTGGAACGTTAAAGATGCAAGATTCTGCTGTGGTTGCTTCCCGTCCCTTAGACTGTTTTTTATACCATGTTTTGGGCGAGTCTATAAAAACGGATTCTCATTACGCAAAATTACAAGAAGCCAAAAGTTGGGGCTTTAAAATACCTTCAGAATCCAAAACTTACGATTCTATAGAGGGTGTGTTGTCTTTTGTGAAGTATTGGGAAACGGCTCGTAAAAATTTGCCCTACGATATAGATGGTATAGTCATTAAAGTAGACAGTTCTATGCAGCAAGAAGAGTTGGGTTTTACTGCCAAATCTCCTCGTTGGGCTATTTCATATAAGTTTAAAGCCGAACAGGTAAGTACGCTACTTAACAAGATAACGTACCAAGTAGGAAGAACTGGCGCCATTACACCCGTAGCAAATTTAAAGCCGGTACAACTAGCCGGTACGGTAGTAAAAAGAGCTTCTTTACACAATGCAGCTCAAATTGCTAAACTAGATGTGCGCGAGGGCGATACTGTTTTTGTTGAAAAAGGTGGCGAAATAATCCCCAAAATTGTGGGTGTTGCCTTAAAGGAAAGAGATTTATTCTCTGTTCCAATCCAGTACATTTCGCACTGTCCAGAATGTGGTTCAGTATTGGTTAGAAATGAAGGAGAGGCACAACATTATTGCTTAAACGAACGCTTTTGCCCGCCTCAAATTAAAGGTAAAATTGAGCACTTTATAAGTCGTAAGGCGATGAATATTGATGGGGTAGGTACCGAAACAATAGACCAGTTTTTTAAAGCGGGTTTACTTACAAATGTAGCCGATTTATACTTCTTGACTGAACAAGATATTTTGCCCTTGGATCGTATGGCTGAGAAATCTGCACGAAAAGCCATTACCGGAATTCGCAATTCAAAGAACATTCCTTTTGAACGTGTTTTGTTTGGTTTGGGAATTCGATTTGTGGGTGTTACCGTAGCAAAAAAGTTAGCCTACCATTACCAAAACCTAGACAATTTACAAAAAGCAGATTTTGAAGATTTGATTAAAGTAGATGAGATTGGCGATAGAATCGCGCAAAGCCTTATTCTTTGGTTTAAAGACCCTGAAAATAATGTGCTGATTAACCTACTGAAACAAGCGAAGGTTAAATTGCAAATTGATGCGCGCATTTTAGCCGATAGAACTCATATTTTACAAGGAAAATCGTTTGTTATTTCCGGTGTTTTTAAGGAACACTCCAGAGATGAGCTTAAAAAATTAATTGAGCAAAATGGTGGAAAAAACACCAGTTCTATATCTAAAAAAACAACTTACCTTGTAGCTGGAGACAATATGGGCCCTAGTAAAAGAGAAAAGGCAACCCTTTTAGAAGTCTCTATCATTTCGGAAACTGAATTTATAGCCTTATTACAATGAGCTTACTTACAGACATAAAACACAAGTTTGGCAATTGGATGTTAAAACGATCAAATCTAGAAGAACAGCGAGTTCATCAGGTTTTTAACTTATCTGGTGCTCGTAGAATAGCTGTTTTGTTTGACGCCACGGAACCCAAAAACATACAAATGCTTAAGTCGTTTGTTAACTCTATAGCTGCAGGCAAACAGGTTTCTGCCTTGGGTTATGTAAATAAAAAAGACAAATCTTTTGAGCACATGTCTATTTTGCATTTCGACTTTTTCTCAAACGAAGAACTCAATTGGTTCGGCAAACCTCAGGGTATGGTGATCGATAATTTCTTGAAAGAAGATTTTGACATTCTGATCGATTTGACTCTTACCAAATTTTATCCCTTAACGTATTTGGCTGTGGCCTCGCCTTCTAAATTTAAAGTGGGCAGAACTCGAAGCGATGTTGATGTGTTTGATTTGACCATAGACCCTACCAAAGACCAAGATTTAGCAGTGCTCATTGAACAAATTACTCACTATTTGAATAGAATTAAACCCTTATGAAAAAAGAGTTAAAAGGCACAGGTGTAGCTATGGTTACTCCTTTTAAAGAAGACTTGAGCATAGATTTTGACGGCTTGGCTCATTTAATTGAATACCTGATTGAGGGGGGCGTGGAATTTTTAGTTTCTATGGGAACCACAGGAGAAAGTGCTGTTTTAGCTCAACAAGAAAAGGAAGAAGTAGTTTCTTTTACAAAGAAAAAGATCAACGGACGAGTTCCTTTTGTTCTTGGTTTGGGCGGAAACGATACTGCTGCACTGGTAACGCAAATTAAACAAACCGATTTTTCTGGAGTTGACGCCATTTTATCCGTTTCGCCTGCCTACAACAAACCCACTCAAGAAGGAATTTACCAGCATTTTAAAGCCGTATCTAAGGCCTGTCCTGTAGGTATTATTCTGTACAATGTACCGGGCAGAACAAGCTCCAATATGGCTGCACAAACCACGGTGCGTTTGGCTAAAGATTTTAAAAATATTGTAGCAATTAAAGAAGCTTCTGGAAATATGGAGCAAATTATGGCTATTTTAAGAGACCGGCCAAGTAATTTTAAAGTACTCTCTGGAGACGATGCCCTTACATTACCCATGGTGTTGATGGGCGCAGACGGTGTTATTTCTGTTCAAGCTATGGCACAGCCTAAAGAATTTTCTGATATGGTACGTGCCGGCCTAGCCGGCGACTTGCAGAAGGCAAGAGCTTTGCACTATCCGCAATTGGAAGTCATAGACCATTTGTTTGCCGAATCCAATCCGGCTGGAGTAAAAGCCTGTTTGGAAATCAATGGAATTTGTGAAGCCTTTGTTCGCTTGCCTTTAGTATCCATCTCTAAAGATCGGTACACCAAATTGATTGCTTTACTCAACTAAAAAAAAGCTCCGAAAGGAGCTTTTTTTTAGTTGTTAATTTTATCCTATTCTTTAGGCAAGACAAATCCAAAGTCATGATAAAAATCAAATGCATCTTCGCAGCTCAGCAGACTTGCCCAAAGAAGGCAGACACAAATTTTGAAATATTTCATACGTGTTTGTTTTGTCCAACCAAGTATTAAACCAAATTATTTATTTTGTTACACTTTAACCGGTAGTGTAAATAGAATCGTTTTCTAGGTAGATGTTAAAAGTTCCTCCTTTTACTACCTCATCGTATGGTTCACTAAATTCAAAAAAATAGAAGTCTGTACCGT
>Ga0206129_10007143_pt1 | contig 11092 bp, 13 predicted proteins | sample Helgoland_Spring_8_FD_148616 | JGI IMG/M metagenome (GOLD analysis project Ga0206129, IMG submission 148616) | Pelagic subsurface seawater microbial communities from Kabeltonne, Helgoland, North Sea - Helgoland_Spring_Bloom_20160502_2 | ecosystem: Environmental > Aquatic > Marine > Epipelagic ...
GTGATCAGCGGACACAAAGTCGTGGATCGACGGCGGCAGCAGCCATTCCTGATCCACATCCCACGCTCGATAGGTCTTGCTCATGGGAACTAGAGAATCAGATTCGATCGCTCCCTGCGAGCAAAATACCATTACTCGGACAGACTCCTAGCATCTCCGCCGGCATCACCATCAACGGCCTGGCGGTGTTGTGCCGTTATGAAAACTGCGGCGGGCGCCCGGTCGCCTATGACCTGGAGCAGGCCTTCGACCAGCTCGTCATCGGCGGCCCTGGCGCGTTCGTGATCACGGCCGATGGCCCGGAAACCTTTGCCGCCGCGGTCAAGCGCAAGCTGATCCTGGAAATCGCCGGCGCCACCGGGCCCCGGTTTGCGGGGCGTTTGCGGCCCGAACGGCCGCGCCCGTCACCCGAATAGAAGCCCTGCCCCGCATCGTCATTGCGAGGCGGCAAAGCCGCCATCCCAATCCGGGCAGGCTCGCCTGGCGGGGCGATGCAAGCGCTATCGCCTTGACGCCTGAACGCCTTGACGCCGTCAAAATCGACACCAAATAACGGCCGATCTTTCGCATTCGGACGCGATAGCCCTTTCCGTGCGGGTCCAGTGCCGCGTCTCCGCTCTGCCAGACCGCCCACGATTGCCTCACCGCTTCCCAATGTTCAATTTTGTTCAGGTTTGCCGAGGGGCAGCTTGGCGGTTCGGTAACCTATTGAAATGCAATAATTTTTCATCCCAAACCTTAACCTCTCTGACCTTCCCCCGCCACCGGTCTTAACGGCCCGCCCGCTCTGCCCCCAGCACGATGGGCTCTCCGTGCGGCGTTGCCTTGGCTGCGCGGTCCCAGGCATCCCGGCGCTCGGCCAGTTCCGCGGCCGACGAGGCGCCCTTCTCCGCCACCAGCCGCTCCAACGCGGCGAGCCAATGATGGTAGTAGGTCTCGCCGGTGTCCGGGTCGCCTTCGGCCTGGGCGTGCTTGATCTCGGCCGACAGCGTTGCCGCCCATTCTGGCCACGTGAACAGCCCCTTGGCATGCAACTGCACCGCCATGGCGAAGGCCTGGGCCTGCCAGGGCTCGGCGAACACCGGCTCGCCGCAACCGTCGGAAGGCTGTCCCGGCAGCAGGTCAGGCCGGCTCAAGGTAGGACTCCCAAAGGTCGATGCAGGTGCAGGCGTCCGGCTCCGAATCCGGCCCCCACAAGTCCCGCCCTTCGAACCGCACGTTGTAGAGGTGCTGCGGCGCCTCGCCGGCAAACAGGGCGTTGGTATCGGGAAAGACGTGGGCGCCGTGCGCCAAGTGCACCGTGCCGACCTTGCCGCGGGCATAGCGCGGCAGGCGGGTGTGGGTCGCCGGGTGGATGTTCAGCGTCCGCACGCGGTCGCCGATGCGGAAGCGCGGCTGCTCCGCCACCGCCCGCTCGCTCGGGCCGCCCTTGGCCAGCACCTTGGCGACGTCCTTGGCTTTCAGCACGCGGGCTTCCGGCTTCGGCTCCAGTTCGACCGCGCCGGATGCGATTTCGCGCGGGCTGGCCATGCCACGCTCGACCAGCAACTGCTCCAGGCCGAACAGCCAATGCTCGTAATAGCCGCTGGCCAGATAGTCCGCCGGCGGCATCTGCTCGCGGGCGAAGCGGCTGGCATCGATATTCCACTGGCCGGTGAAGCCGCCGGCGAGCGTCAGCGCGAAGCACCGACGCTCCCAGGGCGCGTGAAACAGGGGTTCGTCCGGGTCCGGGCCGATGGCGCCGAAACCATGCATGCCGCCGAGATCGTGGGCACCGTTCATGGCCTCAGCCCTCCGCCGCCGGGCGACGGGCGAGGCCGACGCCGATCATCGAGTCGCGCGTGACCCATCCGGCCAACTCTTCCTCGCCGAGGCCTTTCGCGTCCCCGGGCTGTTGCGGCAGCACCAGATAGCGGATTTCCGCAGTGGAATCCCAGACCCGCACCTCGGTCTCTGCGGGCAGGTGGACGCCGAACTCGGCCAGCACCGCCCGCGGCTGCATGACGGCGCGGGCGCGGTAGGGTGCGGCCTTGTACCAGGTCGGCGGCAGGCCCAGCACCGGCCACGGGTAGCAGGAGCAGAGGGTGCAGACGACCATGTTGTGCACCCGGTCGGTGTTCTCGACGGCCACCATGTGCTCCCCCTGCCGGCCGGTGAAGCCCAGCGCGGCGATGGCGGCGGTCGCATCCTCCAGCAGCCATTGTCGATAGGCCGGATCGCTCCAGGCCTTGGCCACCACCTGGGCGCCGTTCTTCGGGCCCACCTGGGTTTCGTAGGTGTCGATCAGCGCATCGAGGGCGGCCGGGTCGACATAGCCCTTCTCCACCATCAGCGATTCCAGCGCCCGCACCCGCAATTCCAGGTCGGAGAGCTCGGAATGGTCGTGGTCGTGATGATGGTCATGGTGATGGCCGCTCATCTCTTGTCTCCTGTGGCCGGATCGGCGGGCGAGGCCGCCATTTATAGAAAATCCCGGCCCTGTGGGGAAGGGCAGCGCCATGCCTCCATTCCCGGCGATAAGACTGGACAAACCGCAGCCCAGGGACCAGATTTCCGCGAGGTACCCCTGAAAGCCCTCCCCATGGCCCGTAAACCGAAACGCTTCCGCCTGACCGGCCGCTTTGCGGCGGTCTTGGTGCTGGTCGCGGCTTTGGCGGCGTGGGGGATGCCATCGGCCGGGGCGCTGGCATGGGATGTGGGGGCCGGTATGGCGGCGGGCCATACCCATCACACCGATGCCGACGGCACCGCCGGCGATGCATCGGGTAAGGCGATGGCCTGTTGCGATATGAGTGCGGGGGGCTGTGCCAACGTCTTTATGGCGCTGCCGACAGGCATAGCGAACCCGCTGATCCCCCCGGCGCGGGCCATTCTGGGCAGAACGGACGCGGCACCCCAGGCTGCGCCAACCGTGGAGTTGCCGCCTCCGCGGGCATGAGAGAGTCGGGCCGCGCTGCCGCAAGGGCAGGGCGGCGTTCCATCCAATTCTCTCTCATCGCTCCAACGAGGACGATACTCATGCGCAAATTCCAACTCCGCCATTCCGTTGCGGCCGCTGCGGCTGTCCTGCCGCTTCTGCTGGCCGTCCCCGCCGCGGCTGCCGGATCCGGCGGCCATCGTGCAGGCAGCCATCATGGGGCTGCCGATCCCATCGGAAAGCCGGGCATGGCGCCGGCTGCAACCCGCACTGTGACCGTCACGATGCACGACAACTATTACGAACCCGACCGCATGCGCCTCAGGGAAGGCGAGACCGTCCGGTTTGTTGTCCACAACAAGGGCACGTTCGTGCACGAGTTCAACATCGCCACCGCCGCCATGCACAAGGCGCACGCGCCGGAAATGATGATGATGGTCGAGCACGGCGTGCTGGCGGCCGACCGCATCGACCGCGAGGCGGCGAAGCGGATGCAGGCCACAATGGGCCACGGCATGCATGACGAGCCCAACAGCGTGCTGCTGGAGCCGGGCCAGTCCGGCGAAATCGTCTGGACGTTCCCGAAGCACGCAAAGCTCGAATTCGCCTGCAACGTGCCAGGCCACTATGAGGCCGGCATGGTCGGCCCCATCGAACTGACGCACTAGCGGTCCGATCGAAGCGCTTGCGACGGCAAACGTTTCGTGAATCGGCCCACTATTTCAACAATCCGGCGGTTCGATTCAGCCAACGGACGGGTACCGTCTGTCGGCATCGAACCACTGGCGCGGAGACAGACACCATGACGGCAATCACCCAATCCGTCCGGGCACTTGCGCTCGGGCTGGCCGCGGTCGCGTGGCTCGCAAACCCTGCAGCCGCCGGCGAATACCATCTGACCGTGGATGAAGTGACCATCGACACCGGCGGTTTCACCCGCACGGGCGTCGGCTTCAACGGCGGCTCGCCAGGGCCGGTTCTGCGGTTCCAGGAAGGCGAGGACGTGGTCATTCACGTGACCAACAACCTTTCCGAGACCACATCGATCCACTGGCATGGCCTGATTCTGCCGTTCCAGCAGGATGGCGTGCCGAACATCTCCTATCCCGGCATCGCACCGGGCGAGACCTTCACCTACCGCTTTCCCATCGTCCAGAGCGGCACGTATTGGTACCACAGCCACAGCGATTTTCAGGAGCCGGACGGCGCCTATGGCGCGTTAATCCTGGAGCCCAAAGAGCCCGAACCCGTCCGCTATGACCGCGAGTACGTGGTGCAACTGGCCGACGCGCATCCGCACCGTGGCCACCGTATCATGCGCAACCTGAAAATGATGCCGGACTACTACAACCGGCATCAGCGCACGCTCCTGGATTTCTTCCGCGACGCGGGCCAGAAGGGCGTCGGTGCCGCCTGGGCGGACCGGCAGGGCTGGGGCGAGATGCGGATGATGCCGACCGATATCGAGGACGTGCAGGGCTTCACCCCGGTCATCAACGGCAAAAGCCCCGCGCAAAACTGGACCGGCCTGTTCCGGCCTGGCGAGCGGGTGCGCCTGCGCTTCGTCAACTCCTCGGCCATGACCTATTTCGACGTGCGCATTCCCGGTCTGAAAATGACCGTGGTCCAGGCGGACGGCAACAATGTGCAGCCGGTCGTTGTCGATGAGTTCCGGATCGCGGTGGCCGAGACCTATGACGTGATCGTCCAGCCGGAGGAGGACAAGGCTTACACGGTCTTTGCCGAATCCATGGGCCGCACCGCCTATGCCCGTGGCACGCTGGCACCGCGTGAGGGGATGGGGGGCGAGGTGCCGGCCATGCGTTCGGCCCCGCTGCTAACGATGGCAGATATGGGCCATGCCCACGGCGATCATGCGGGGATGCCCGGCATGGACCATTCCCAACACCAGGGCATGGACCATTCCCAACACCAAGGCATGGCCGCGCCGGACCCGTTCTATGCGCAGGGCAGCGGCTTGCGGCCAACGGCAGCCAACGGTGGAAAATTCCTGTCCTATAACGACCTGAAGGCCCGGAAGCCGCTCTATGCAGACCGGAAGGCAACGCGGGAGATCGAACTGCGGCTGACCGGCAACATGGAACGCTATCTCTGGTCGATCAACGGCGTGAAGTTCGGCGATGCGGAGCCGATCCGCCTGCAATATGGCGAGCGGGTGCGCTTCAGATTCGTCAACGAGACAATGATGACCCATCCGATGCATCTGCACGGCATGTGGTCGATCCTGGATACCGGGAAGGGTCAGTGGGACCCGATCAAGCATGTGGTCAGCGTCGCCCCCGGCACCACCGTTTATATGGAGACCGAGGTCGATGCGCCCGGCCAATGGGCCTTCCACTGCCACCTGTCCTATCACGCCGATAGCGGCATGTTCCGAAAGGTCATCGTCGAGGGTGGGCCGGCAGACAAGCAGGCCCTGGCGAAACCCCTGGCCACCAAAAAGGGGGGCTGAGCCGATGGCAAAAGCACTGATGCGGGCCGTGGCGCTGGCTGCGGTCACGCTTGCCGCGGCGCCGGCTCTGGCCGAACAGCCCTTTTGGGGCATCCAGATCGAACAGTTGGAGTTTCGCGCCGGCGAAGAATCCGGCGTTGCGGCCTGGGATGGCGACGTCTTTTACGGCACGGATGAGTTGAAGCTCGTCTGGCGCAGCGAGGCGGAATATGCGGTGCGGGAAGACGGGTTCGAAACCCTGGAAAACCAGATCCGCCTGCAAACTCCGGTGTCGGACTTCTTCGACGCGGTGGTCGGCTTCCGGGCCGACACGCCGGACGGCCCGAACCGCTTCGCGGCCGTGTTGGGCCTGCACGGCCTCGCGCCGCAATGGTTCGAGGTGGATGCCGACCTTTTTGTCTCCGACAAACCGTTCCTGCGGTTCGAGGCGGAATACGAGGGCCTGATCACCAACCGCCTCATCCTGGTGCCCAGCATCGAGGTGGAACTGCCGCTGGTGGATGACAGGGAAATCGGCCATGGCGCCTTCGGGCCCAAGGTCGAGATCGGCCTCCGCCTCAGCTACGATCTGATCGACCGGCTGGTGTCACCTTATGTCGGCGTTCACTACGAACGCGTGTTCGGAGAGACCGCCAATCTTGCCAAGCGGGACGGGGAAGACCGCGGCGCCTTCTATGGCGTCGTCGGCGTGCGCATCCTGTTCTGAGCCGTTGGGTTGCAGCGGCGGCGCTATCGCCGCCGCTGCTCCACCACCACGCCCGCCTCGATCAGCTTGGCGATCTCATCCGCGCTGAGTCCGAAGTCCGCCAGAACCTCGCGCCCGTCCTGGCCGAATTGCGGCGGCGCCCGGCGGATATTGCCCGGCGTGCGGCTGAGCTTCGCCTGAATGCCGAGCGCGTTGTAGCCCTTGCCATCGGCCACATGCATCTGGCGGTGAGCCGTGTGTTCGCTGGTCATCGCAGTCGGCACGTCGTTGACCGGGCCGGCGGGAACGCCCGCATCCAGCAGCGCGCGGGCAAGGTCGTCGCACTTCCATTCCCGGAACGCGGCTTCCAGCGTCGGTTTCAGGTCGTCGCGATTGACGGAGCGTTGCGGCGCCGTGGCGAAACGCGGGTCGTCCGCCAGGTCTTCCCGCCCGATCACCCGGCACATGCGGCGGAACTGGCCGTCATTGCCCACCGCGGTGAACAGGTCCTTGTCGCCGGTCTGGAACGAATCGTAAGGGTAGATGTTCGGATGCGCGTTGCCGGTGGTCTTCGGCGCGGCGCCGTTCATCAGGAAGTTGTTCGCCTGCGGATGCAGCAACGCAATGGCGCAGTCGTAGAGTGTCATGTCCAGATATTGGCCACGGCCGGAATTGTTGCGCTCATAAAGCGCCATCAGCACGGCAATGGCGGCATTCAGGCCGGTGCCCATGTCGACGATCGGCGTGCCTAGCCGCGTCGGGCCGCTGGTCGGCGTGCCGTTGATGCTGGACATGCCGCTGACCGCCTGCACCACCGCGTCGTAGCCGGGGTCGCCGCCCATCGGGCCGGTGGCGCCATAGCCGGTGACACGGCAATGCACCAGGCGCGGGAAGCGCTGGGAGAGCACGTCCTCATAGCCCAGGCCCCATTTCTCCATCTGGCCGGGCTTGAAATTCTCGATCAGGACGTCCGCGCCGTCCAGCAGCCGCAGCAGCAGCGCCTTGCCCTCCGGCTTGGCGAGGTCGAGGCCGAGCGAGCGCTTGTTGCGGTTCACGCCCATATAGTATGCGGCCATGCTGCCGGCGGGATCGTCGTTCAGAAAGGGCGGGCCCCAGTCGCGGGTCTCGTCGCCCTGCGGTGGCTCGATCTTGATAATGTCGGCACCGTGATCGCCCAGGACCATGGTGCAGTAGGGGCCGCCGAGCACGCGGGTCAGGTCGATCACCTTCAGGCCCTTTAGCGCGCCGGTGGCGGGCGCGTCGGGGCCGTCGAAGTTCAGGGGCTGGTCGGACATGAGATACTCACAGGCAATTGTCTGCTAGGGTGTCGGTGTCTGCTATGGTGGTGGGCTCACATGCGCAGAAGCAGGGCTCTGGAACAAGGCCGTACAAGCGCGCATGTCCCAGCCATCCGGGCGATGGACCGGCCCGATTGGCCAGACACCCGATTGGCCAGACGCCCGATTGGCCAGACGCCTGATTGGCCAAACACCCGATTGGCCAGACGAGGGAGACCGATCGTGCAGAACTCGCGCGACATCAGCTTTGCCAGCATGAACCTTTACAATCTGCAGGTGCCGGGCGGAAAGATGTACCGCGGCGCCACCTACAACCAGGCGGAATATGATGCCAAAATCGCCTGGACGGCCGGCATGCTGCGCCACCTGCAAGCCGATGTGATCGCCTTCCAGGAACTCTGGTCGCGCCAGGCGCTGGTGGACGCCTTCGCCAAGGCAGGGCTGACCGACGCATACGAGCTTGCCTTTATCAAGAACGGCAGTTGGCGGGGCATTACCGTCGCCGCCGCCGTGCGCAAGCCCTGGGTGATCCTGGAGCGGGAGCGCTTCAAGCAATTCCCGCTCGAGATGAGCCTGACCAAGCGCGACGTGCCGGAAGACGATATCCTCGCCCCCGACGCCGCCGACATCCCCAGCGAGGATGTGGGCGACAACCAGGAGGACGAGGCGGCGGACATCCGCATCAACAAGTTCTCGCGCTCGCCCCTCCGCCTTAGCGTTGGGCACAGCGAGCGCGCCGACGTGCCGCCGATCTCGGTGTTTTGCTGCCACCTGAAGGCAAAAATGCCGACCCAACTCGACCGCGGCCATCCCGACTACGAGCTGATGAAGCCCCACGCCACGGCCATCGGCGCGGCGCTCTCCACCATCCGCCGCACGGCGGAGGCGACGGCGCTGCGGGTGATCCTGAGCAAATACATGAAGGCCAACGATGTCCCGACCGTGGTGCTGGGCGACCTGAACGACGGCCAGATGTCCAATACCCTGAACATTCTGAGCGACCAGCCGAGCTACCGCGTCTATGCCGACAGCCGCAGCGCGCGGCGCAACGACGATGGCCTCTACAGCGCCGTGACCATGCAGCAACTGCGCACCCTGGACAACGTGCTCTATACCCACGTTTTCAAAGGCGCGCGGGAGGTGCTGGATCACGTGCTGGTCTCCGAGCAATTCTACGAGCATTCGGACCGCCGCCGCTGGGCGTTCCAGGAATTGAAGGTCTGGAACGACCATGTGGAGGAGGAACACGACGAAAGCTCCTCCGACCACGGCGTGGTGCGGGCAAAGTTCGACTGGTGGCCGGCATGATGCGCCTGGTCGTCGGCATTTCCGGCGCCTCCGGGGTAATTTACGGTGTGCGGCTGCTGGAACTGCTGCGGGCGACGCCGGTGGAAACGCATCTGGTGATGACCCGCTCCGCCCAGATCACGCTGGCGCACGAGACGGATTACAAAGTGGCCGACGTGCAGGCGCTGGCCGATGTCAGCTACGGGCCGGACGATATCGCCGCCGCCATCTCCAGCGGCTCGTTCGGCACGGTTGGCATGGTGGTCGCGCCTTGCTCCATGCGCTCGCTGGCAGAGATCGCCTATGGCATGACCACCCACCTGCTGACCCGCGCCGCCGATGTGGTGTTGAAGGAGCGCCGGCGCCTGGTGCTGCTGCCGCGGGAGACGCCGCTGCACCTCGGCCATCTCCGCGCCATGACCGCGGCGACCGAGGCGGGCGCGGTCATCGCCCCGCCAATGCCGGCCTTCTATGCCAGGCCAGAGAGCATCGCCGACCTGGTCGATTACACCTGCATCCGCGCGCTCGACCTGTTCGACGGGTTGGGGTTGGGTGAAATTGCCCTGCCGGCTGCGAATCGCTGGAAGGGCGGTTAGCGACCGGTTAACAAGGGCGGCATGACCCAGCCCCGCCTGCACATGATCAAACTCTCCGTCGGTACGGATTCGATTGAGGACCTCGCCCGTTGGCAGGACTGGCGCCGGCAGGAGTCCGGCAGCGAGTACAACCGGCACCTGACCCGCAACTTTCCCCGCCGCGGCGACGATATTCTGGCCGGCGGCGGGTCGATCTATTGGGTGATCAAGGGCGTAATCCTGGCCCGCCAGCGCATCCACGCCTTCGAGGCGCTCGAAAATTCCGAGGGCGAGCGCCGCTGTGCCATCGTGCTGGAGCCGGAACTGATCCCGACCGCGCCACGGACGCACCGCCCGTTCCAGGGCTGGCGCTATTTCAAGCCCGAGGACGCCCCACCCGACCTCGCCGACAGCGAAACCGACGCCCTGCCGCCCGAACTGGCGGAAGAACTGCGGGCGCTGGGGCTGTTGTAGGGGGCGCCTCGGCGGGGATCGCTACCCTTTTTGCGGCGCCCAGGAGGGTTTGCGCTTGGCGAGAAACGCCGCGATCCCCTCCCGTGCCTCCGGTTCGCGCAGCAGGCGCACCAGGTCTTCGGCCGCGTGTTGCAAAGTCTCCTCGCGGCTGCGGGTGGGGGCGAGGCGGATCAGCTGCTTGGCCGTGGCCAGTGCGTGCGGGGCGCTCAGCAGCACGTCGGCCACGGCGCGGTCCACCTTCGCCTTCAGATCGGCCGCATCGCTCGCCAGTTCGTGGGCGATGCCCAGGCGGAATGCCTCCTTGCCACGGGCTATGCGGCCGGTGGCGACCATAGACCGGGCGGCGCCGGGGCCGATGCGGTCGATGACGAAGGGCAGGATCTGGCTGGGGATGAAGCCCCATTTCGCTTCCGGCATGCCGAACTTCGCATCGGCCATGGCGACGACATGGTCCGCACAACACGCCATGCCGAGGCCGCCGCCGACCGCGGCGCCCTCCGCCGCTGCCACCACCGCCTGCGGCAAACCATCCAGCAGGTTGAGAGCATGGCCCATCTCGCGATAGGCGGGCACCAGCGGATCGCTGCCATCGGGGTTTTTCGGTGCCAGGTTGTGCATGGCGTCGAGATCGCCGCCGGCAGAAAAATTGCCGCCATTGCCGCGCAGCACGACGACACGCACCGCCTCGTTCGTGGCGGTCCAGCGCAACAACGCAGTCAACTCCACCATCATCCGGTGGGTGAGGGCGTTGCGGCGCTGGGGCCGGTCGAAGACGATATCGAGGCGGGCGCCGTCCAGAACGGGCGCCAGGGTTTCGAATGCCGGCAGGACGGTCAGGGTTGGGTCGGTCAAAAAGGGTATGGCTGGCAATGGCGGGCACAATTGCGGCGCATCCTACCGCAACCGCTCGCCATTGCCAGCCCTGACACAGGCCTCAAGCGAAGACGATATCGGCGACGGCCACTGACTGGTCGTTGAAGCCCAGCAATTCGACCTCCACCAGCGTGTCGACGCCGTCGTTGCCGACCGTATCGGTCACCGTCAGGCTGCCGTCGGCGTTCTGCGCGATGCTGTAGTCGCCATAGAGGCCGTTGAAGATTGCGGTGTCGTCGCCGTCGCCGCCCTCGATCCGGTCGTCGCCGCCGCGGCCGGCCACCTTGTTGGCACCGGCATTGCCGAGGACGATGTTGTCCAAATCGTTCGCCATCAACTGCACCGCGCCGTCCAGCAACACAAAGTGCTCGACTGCGCTGGCGACCGACAGATAGATCGCCTGCGAATAGACCGTGTCCGTGCCCTCGCCGTCCAACTCCGTGATGGTCAGGCGCGAGGAGGTGGCGAGATAGGCGTCGTCGCCGGCGCCGCCCGCCAGCGTATCCCAAT
>Ga0206129_10007144_pt1 | contig 11091 bp, 23 predicted proteins | sample Helgoland_Spring_8_FD_148616 | JGI IMG/M metagenome (GOLD analysis project Ga0206129, IMG submission 148616) | Pelagic subsurface seawater microbial communities from Kabeltonne, Helgoland, North Sea - Helgoland_Spring_Bloom_20160502_2 | ecosystem: Environmental > Aquatic > Marine > Epipelagic ...
GATCCCGAAAAAATTCTTAACGCCCGCCCACGTCGGGCTTGGGCCGGGTGTGGGACCTGGGCTAGCATTAGCCCCTCGTACCGGGGAAGTCGTTCCGGTTGCCCATCCACCTCGACGACGCGCAGCCGCGCTCTCTTCAGCGGTGGGCCCTGCTGGAAAGGTGTCGAGGGCGGGTGTGGCGGAGGGCAAGGGGTTAGTCGCGTTCAGATCATCACCGAAGTCCGGCTGGGCCGTCTTGCTAAGGGCGGCCGGGTCTACGTGTGCCAGTTTGCAGGCTAGGTCGAACCCCTCGCGGTAGAGTTGTGCTTCTTCTTCTCGCGTCATCATCATCCGCCTCCTTGAAAGCCTGGATACCCTGGTCGACAACTTCGGAAGTCTTATCGGTGGGCCGACCAGTAGGTATTATGTTGAACTTATCCATCGGTGCGATCCTCATGGAACAATGGTACAAAGATAACGCCAAAAGCGGAACTTTCGAAGCCCGCTCCAAGTGAAATGTACGTTTTAGCCTCCCGCAACAGCGGATGGGCCTGAGAATACAGCGTGATCCTCGCCCCTGCCGGAGGTATGACCACCGTGTCATTCGGCCCGTCAGGGAAAGCCAGCATAACCCCATGCAAACAGGTCGAGACGTCCACAACCTGGGTCATCACGGTACCCATGTGCTCCGACGACATGTGCACGCGGACGGACTCCCTCGGGGCCGAAGGCGCTTCAAGTGCCGCCGGCTCCGGACGAGAGCGAGGAGTGCTGTGCGCCTCGCGGGGTGCCTCAACCGGTACTTCCGCGGTAGCGACCTTCTGCGGGTGCATAGGGTCAGACACCTCCGGAGCTGAGAGCTCCTCGGCGTGTAACTCAGCACCTAGGCCCGTGCCTAGCTCAGGTAGGCTGCTTTGCTTGGCGTCCTTAACAGCCTGGTCCAGGCTCCACCCCTCCCTCGCAGGGTTAGCGGGGGTCCTCGTACCTACAGCCAGGGCGGAAGCCGCACCGGGGTCTTTTCGTTCGTCCATTACTCGGGTATCCCGATCTTCACGGCTGATTACCTGCTGGCGGGGCACTGACTGAATCGACACCCCGTCAGCTGCCACGTCGACGACCTTGGCTTTCTGGTCTGGGTGTTGGTGGATAGCGGGGTCTCTGTTACCGGCAGCGGCTTTGCGTGTCGCTTCGCCGGCAGATACCGCTCTGGCCTTCTGGTCTGGGTGTATATGAGCTGACATAATTCAGCATCTCCTGGTGGGTGCGTAGGAGTGGGAGTGGGGTGGGAGAACTTAGCCCTCGTCGTCAGAGATCAGCTTGCCCTGCAGCACAGCAACTGTGTCCGCGATCTCGACGTTGATATCGCGATCTTGGCACAAAGAGACCAGCTCAGGCTTCGTGTAGGACTTGTAGGTCTTCTGCGAGCCTGGCTTGGCGGCTTTAGGCTTGGTAGCTTTAGGCTTGGTAGCTTTAGGCTTCACAGGCTCAGTTACCGCCGGTACGGGGGTCTCAGCTGTCTTGCCAGCCTCTTCTCCATCTTCCGGTGCCTTAGGCGTTTCATTAGAGACAGCACCGCTGACCGTATCGCCATGATCGCTATCAGTCCCAGGAGGGATAACAGCAGGAGTATCAGCGGGGGTACCAGGAGTACCACCATTGGGGGTGGGTCCATCATTGTCTACCTTCTTAGGGTCTGGTTTAGAGACGGCGATCTTCTTTTTTGTCTTCGGCTTCGCGCCCACAACGAAGGGGACTAGATGCGGGGCAGCGGCTTTGAGGGCCGTTCGTTCAGCATCCGACTCCAGCACAAGCCGCGTGCTACCAGCCATCAGGCTGCGCTGGGCTCTCTTGCTGGACAGTACGAAGGCCAGGTCGAGGCTTGCGCCATCTTGGCCGGGGGAGAGGTCGACGCCGCGGGCGCCTTTGCCACCAAAGCCGACATGGACAGCCGAGGATAGATTGTTGCGAAACTTCATGGGGGTTCTCCTATTATGCCACGCTGCCGCGTAGCTGATTTGTGACTGGGGTGACTCGAGCCTTCTGGTGGGCTGCATGCTCTGTTACAAACGCAGCTACCTTCCGGAGCTGGTCCTGCTTCCGGCCTCGCAGCAGCGCGGAGGTATGATCGTCCGACGTGATCCCTAGTACCTCGTCAACCCGCACCGCAGGAACCCCTGCCGTCGAAACACGGTCGACAGCGGACCTGACACAGCACTCGACGTCGACTGCTACGGCTGGGTAGATGGGGAACACGTGCGACATGATCTGACGCTCTCATGGGGGTGTTAGGGGTTACCTGAATATAGACGACCTCACCCGAGAGTCAAAATTATCTGCGATAGCTAAAGAAAAGAGCGAGGAGGGCTTTCATAGCCTTTTCCCAGCTTTTTGCGTTGTGCACGAGGAATTATCACAGATGGGCGCGTTGGACGATAAAAAACACGGAGTTAGTTCGCCCATCCATGCACCAATCTGATTGAAATCAAAAAATTCCTCCGCCTCAAATCTTGCCATTCCGGTTGACTCTAGAGATTCGATTACCCTCTCTTTGTCGTAGCACACGATGGGAGGTTGCCCAAATCTTTCTACGACGCCGACGATACAATCGTTAAATCCGTCCATTACCATCAGTTCGTCTGGATCAAACCCAGAGAAAATATCTTCACTAAACTCCATAACCACAACTACTCCTCATTTTATTGCTAAATCCTCTGAACTAAAATCAACCAAATTTATTGACGCTTTCTGATATTTTAATTCTCTCTTTTAGTTAAACTTTGTGCGCATTGTGCATATTATGATTCGCTGCGCATAACGTGCAAATGATCTAAGAATCTTCAAGTGCAAAGTAAACAATTCGACCAATGAAGAAATCGGCAAAGCCACGATCGTAGTCGCCGTAGCCACTGAGCACATGACCTACCTCATGTAAGTAGGTTGTTAGGAACTCAATTTTATTCTTAAAAATGCTCTTGCTGAGAAAAAGGCTCTATGGGATCAGGTGACTACCGCGCTCGCGAATACCCAGGCCCACACCCTACAGGTACGGCTGCTACAAAGCAGGCTTGACCCCTCCGACCGCACCGTAACCCTTCACGTCACCCTCGACCGGGCAGGGCAGGATACGGTACCTGTCACCGAGCTGTTCCCCCTACCGCAGATGATGATGTTCTCAACCCCTATCAATGAGCCTACGAGACCCTAGGTTGTGCAGAAACAACTTAAAGAGCAGCTAGATGAGATACGAAAGACCGTCCCAGCGCAGGTACGTAGTAGGGCCGTCCAGCGCTACGCGAGGTAGCTATCACACTGCTGCTGTGTGATAGCTAAAAAGAAGGTTAACCGTGCCGGTACCCTCTTCGCCCCTTAACCCTGGGGCACATGGGTTCAGCTCCGTTTAACGTCTATTCAGCTAGACGCGCAAGGGTAGCTACACGAACATAGGACAGTCAAATATCTCTTCTCCCTCCTCCATTCGTGCAGCTGTTCTCAGCTTTGAGTCCACATCCACGAAGAAGAGCTCGTCAAGCTCTTCTTCGTGGACATTCTCTTCAGCCAGCGACAGTGACCCGTAGCGGTTCTCAACCGCATCACAGTCCCACCCCTTACCCTTAATACACCCTAAACACACTCCACACGACTTACTCATAATAACCCTCCTCGGTTTGAGCAAGATGTCCCTTAACCCTAGGACTAACAGGTAAAGCTCCGTTTAACGTCTATTCAGCTAGACGTGCGAGTTAGTTGAGAATCACTGCCACTAACTGCGGTAACTTCTCTCCTTAAACACCACAAGGTTCTCCTTTTGCACCTTGTGGTGTTCAGCCTATGATATCGTCCCACATCTGCGGGTCCTGGTGTTGTTCCAGGACTGCGCACATTCCAACATGAAATAGTGCGCGAAGAGAGTTTAACTCCTCTTCGAATCCTTTGCCCCATTTCCATGAGGCTCTAGGATACTCCGAAGGGGGGGTCTCTTCTAACGCAACTAATGCATCCAGGATGCCCTTGTCACACGTCCCGAACCTCTTGGTGAGGCTCGTTTGGCGGAGCGTGGTGAAAAGATCCAGGGATATAGCTAGTTGGTTCTCTATAATGATATCGTTGGGTCCGGCCAATTCCGGCCAACGAAATACAGGCACGCAATTCCAATACCCGTCACCAAACGGGCATGATGATACAACTATCATCATGAACGTCGGTACCCCCCCGGAAAATATTCCGAGGTTCTCTTCCAACAATGCCGGGCGGCGTTGCGCAATACCGAAGATTCCACCTATGGGATTATTAACCGTAGGACTCGCTTCTACACTCATCATAACCATAACATCTTCCTCCATGGAAAAACAATATAGAGCGAGATGCCCCTTAACCCTGGGGCGACGGGTACAGCTCCGTTTAACGCCCAGCTCGGCGTGCCATTTCTTACGCAGTCTCTTGCATACAACTCTGATCGACTAGGTCAGAGAGGTTCCGCACGCGAAACGTGGCTAGGCGATGAAGCCAGGCACGCTCACGATGTGGCCGCGCTCATTGCGGACGGTCAAGGAATGACCGGTAGCAGGCGCAACCACATCGTGTCGGTCAGCGACAACCTGTTTAACCAGGCCGCTGACGATGTAGCGTGTTCCATCCTGTGGCGCTGGAAGGTCGGAGACCTCACCAAACGTCTGGGAACACACATCGTCAACGATGTCGCCGAACTCGGCTTCAACTCGTGCCACAGTTCCACTCGGTGGGAACACGCGGCCATCGTTCAAGCTGATGGCGTGCGGGGTGAGATTCATATAGTCCATAATGTTTCTCTCCTCGCTTTCCCGGTTACCGCCGGGCCGTTGTAGGATTTTGCTCCTACGGCATTGCCTGGTGGTAACCAGGATCTCAGTCCATTCGGGCCTTCTCCTCGAATCTGACGAATCGACGTCGCAGCATATCCGGGTCAACCAGATGTGCTGCGATCATTACGAGGTCGGCTAGTTCGGCCTCGTAATGATCGTCATTACGATCGATGAGATCTCCCACCTCGTTGAGGTGGGAGATCAGTTGCCCCTTGGCCCACTCTTCGTTGTCCCACCTTCGGGACGTTGGACCGATGTCCGGAACTTCCATGTACTACCCTCCTTACGTGCTTAAAATAATGCCCGGGGCATAAGTGAAAGACATCCTCCCACTCATCTAGTTATACCTATTAACTGGGCATAATTTAGCTCTCGGTATCCCGGCGCTACGCGAGGTAGCTATCACACTGCTGCTGTGTGATAGCTAAAAAGAAGGTTAACCGTGCCGGTACCTTCTTCGCCCCTTAACCCTGGGGCACATGGGTTCAGCTCCGTTTAACGCCCAGCTCGGCGTGGTGGGGGACTAGCAGGAGAGATGCTGTCCCGACCTACTTGCTAGGTCGTCTAGCATCTCTCCGTCGTCCCCCTGTCCCAGCTGGGACAGGGCGCGACGGAGGTGGTCCCAACTATAAAACCGGAACTCCTCGTTGCGGTCGAGCACCTCCGGGTGCTCGTCCACCTGTTTCGGTGTACAGGACACCAGCGAGACCAGGGTATACTCCCTGTCCTCGCACGGTGCCGACACCAAAACACAAGGGGCCCTATCGGCAGCCCCCACGATAGCCGCGCGCTTAAACACGCGGCTCTTACGACCCTCATTCGGGCCGAACACCCCTAATAGACCAGGATGTACCATCGTACTACCCTCCATTAAGATAACGCCCCTTAACCCTGGGGCACACGGGTTCAGCTCCGTTTAACGCCCAGCTTGGCGTGGTGCTAACCCTCCAGCTCTTCCCCCTCCTCGAGGCGCTTCTCGAGCTGGGCGTTAAACCACGCCCGTATTGCTACGGCGTGGTCCTCGTCCCAGTCTACATAGACTCCCGTTGAGGGGTCTACTGTGGTAGAGCACTTGCGGGCAATAGCCCGGAGGCTCGATCCCGCCTCTGAGGCTATTGCCTCTTGGACGGTCCAGTTGCCTGGGTCCAGTTGCCTGGTCCCGTGATATATTTGCATACCTCTTACTTCTGCTACCAGCTTTTCGTTGTACATCGGTACTACCTCCTAACGAATTAAAATAATGCCCGGGGCATAAGTGAAAGACATCCTCCCACTCATCTAGTTATACCCATTAACTGGGCATAATTTAGCTCTCGGTATCCCGGCGGTGTAGGGCCTCCCGGCGCCGCAGCTTGAACAGGTGCTCGTCCTGCTTGTGCTTCTTCCCGCGCTTATGGCGGAAGGTAGCATCTGCCTTGTAGCCATGCACAGGATGGTGGTGCCGTAGGACACCTCCGACAGACAGCCCGCGGCAGGCCTCGTGGACCTCCTGGTAAAGCTCGGTATCCGCGAAAAAGTGCTGGTAGCCATTGTGGAAGTGCGGGGTGGTCCGGATACGCTGAGACACCGCCATAAACGCACCGGGTTTCTCCTCTGGTCCGCCGATGTCCACCCAGTCGTACGAAGCTAGCATATCCATAGCGGCCGAGAACTTCTCGGGGTCCGTGATCACCACATCATCGCTAAGCGGTAGCAGGTTAGCTTCCGGGTACAACGCAGCCATCTCATTCTGCGCAGGCACTACCGCCGAGTCCGTGAGCACCCAGCCTACCTGCAGCCGGGTTCGGTCAAGGATATCTTCCGGGGAGGGTGTGGCCACCAGGATTCGTAGTATGGTGTCGGTGGACAGAAGGTCATCGACCAGCCGGGCGAGCTTGTCGGGTCGACCCTTACTCGGGATTGTGACTAGTAGCATCCCTGACCTCCCTTATAGAATCCCGATGTCACGGTCAACCTCGTGCCCCGCTGCGTCCTCGAGAACGATATCGTAGTAACCCTGTACCGCCGAGTCCGCGGACTGGGCCCCCTGATCAGCCAGACCAGTCAACTCAGGGGTAAGCTCTACGCGTGGCTTCCCGTGGAGGTTCCGGCTCCACAGCACCGTGCCAAACTGAATCGCCTTAAGTCTGCTCACAGGTGGCGGCTCTGGCTGGTCCGCAGGTGGTAGGGCCGGGTGGTAATACCAGGTCCCTTTGCTGTCGTCAACCAGGGTGAGTTGGAACCCATGCTTCTGGGCTACAGCCTGCAACTCGGGTAATGCTGAGGCAAACTGCTCGCCCTTTACGGGATTAGGCAGGGTGTAGTACTTCGGTGTGCCGGCCATAGGGGCCTCCTCTTCTTTTTGTCTTATTTGCCCCACGCCGCGACCTCTTCTTTCGAGATCTTGGCTATGATGGGGAACGCAAGGCTGCTGTCAAGGGCAGCCCTTCCCTCTGCGATCTCTAGCAGGTTCCGTAGGTGGGCCTCCTGGGCCTCTATGCTGAAACCCATGTGTACTGCCAGGGAAGCTCGGTCAGGGGTGCCGACGAAAGGCATATGCCCCTCAGAGATCGACTCCACCCACCAGGGATGGTCAGTTCCCTCGGGCGCAGCTGCAAGCCGCTCCTGGGCAATCAACCAGATCCGCTGAGCCATCTCACAGCACGACAGCCCTAGATCGGGGAGCTCAGCCAGGTACGCCTCGGCTGTCTCCCCGAGTTCGTCACACCGTCTCGTCAGCTCTCGGAAGTAATCCATAGCTAAAAGCCCTCCTTCTCCAGTTCGGTGACCCCGCCCTCGCTGTCCACAGGGCGGTACTTACTATCGCACACAACTACCCCATGCCCGGCACGGCTAAGCCGCTCACAGGCCTCCTGGGCCGCCTTCAGTGTAGTAAACGGGTGCCCCCCGCCGTTACTTGACCAGGTCATCCCATCAGGGCCTTGGTTATAGCGGCCGGTACCATAGTCGTGGTATGTATTACTCAGCACCGAGAGGTGCTTCTCCATCCGCACAAAGAACGGCCCGGTGGAGGCCTCGATCTCAGCCATGCTCGGCCTCGCTGGACGGTGGGTTGGCGCCTTTGCGTGCGTTTGCTGCCCGGACCAGTGTGGCGTGGATGCCGGGGTCCTCGCCGTGGTTCAAGAGCCATCCTTCACGTTCTTCGTCCGTCCAGCCGAGCTCTATCAGCGCAGCCAGCACGCGGTTGTTTCGGTGTTCCCGGCGGGCCAAGTCACGGCTGGTCGGGTGACCATAAACCCACCTACCGCGCTGGAAGATGGCAGCAATCCATTTGCCCTCGCCGGCCTTGTTCAAGGTAGCCCGGCTGGACGAGGTTTCGATAGCTTCTGTTATTGTTGTAGGCATTTGGTATCTCCGGGTGTGTTTGATGTGGGAAGGTCCGAGTCAAGTCTCGGGTTTCTGCCGTGAATCCGGCGAGTTTTGGCGGCGAACTCCGCAAGCCCCTCGATCACGGGAAGATCGTTGGCATGTAGGTAGCATTTCAGAATCTGCAGGTCGCCGGATGACAGGCGGTCTAGGAGGCTACAGGCTGCCTAGACCGCCTCGTGATACTCCTATGTGTCAGGGTGCATCACGGGTGTTACGTCGGCGGGAACTAGCTGCCCTCTGACGTAACAACGGGGTAAAAGTCCAAGATCGCGGGGCGGGTTGTGCAGACCCGCTCAATCTTGTGGCCGTTGGCCTTCGTCCGATGGCAGCGTAGGCCCTCACCTGCCTTCGAACGTACATCGCGCGTCGAGTCCCATATCTGCAGGGCCTCGGCTAGGTTGTGCGCATCTCGGGTGGTCCTCATAGCTGGTCCTCCTCATTAGTTCCTTGTTCGGGGCTATCCGGCGTTGGGCGTCAATATCTCGGTATGGCTATACACCATATCTTCACCGCAACTGCACATTGGCGTTCCGTTCTCTTCGTACCACGTCGGCGGTACCACCGCGTCTTCCGGTTCCTCTCCACAATCGTCGTCAGCTCTTCTTTTCCAGACGTGCTGTACGCAAGCATCCGGTACTTTTTTCCAAACGGGATTTCCCATCATCTTTCTCCTCTGTTTACGGAACGCCCAACAAAGCGCTCCAGTTGATTCGCTTCATGATTAGTGATCATTATCCAGTTCTTCGCCGTTCTCCCACCGTACATCGGTATCATAACCCTTGAAGATACCTCCTCCAGCCGGTACGCACTCGTTGACGTGTATGCCAACCGTCCACGAAAGTTCGTCATCCGGGGGACTAACCTTCCCCGGTACCCCACCAAAATGGTCGCATATCAGGTCCGCCAAGTCCTCCAAAAAATGCTCATAGGAGTCAGCGCAATCAATTACCTCCATGTCATGCGTAGCTTTCCATACAATCTCTCCCAATTCTTGATCCGTCAGTATCTTTGCCATCATCTCACTCTTTTGTTTGAATATTGTATTCAACGTTACGGAACGCCCAACAAAGCGCTCCAGTTGATTCGCCTCACTCACAGCTGAGCTTGGTCATTCTGCTGCTGGGCGTCAATCTACGTCTCCAGTCGTAGTAAACGAGCAGTCCTCGTATTGTGCGTCACTCCAATCAACGGCTGTGGTCTGGAGGTAGCCTTTTAAGATCTGGTTTTCGACTAGCTCTACCGCTTGTCGTTCGGTATCGCAATCCACTGTCACTTCTCCAGTAGCATACATCCGTTTTTCAACACTTACCTTGAATTCCATTGTCCTTCTCCTGATGTTACGGAACGCCCAACAAAGCGCTCCAGTTTACGCTCGTTCCTCATGAAACTGAGCTTTGTCGCTATCACGGCGACACCTCCGACGAATAACGCTCCAGTGCCCCCGACAAGCGGGCGACCTCCTTGTTATCGGGGTGGCACTCCGGGTCAATACTTACGTCTGCGTTTGAAGTTTCAGCATCTCTTCGCCACTGAGGGCAGTTGGGTAGTTCTTCAATAGTCATAGGTGTTCCTCGAGTATCCATAGTTTACGTTGACCCGGTACCGCTAGGGTAGGCTGGGGTCGATTAGCTTACATTTCCACTCCCGGTCTTAATGCTGCCCCTAACATTCCCGCAAGTCACGTCTCCACTTCCTGTTCTGATGTCCCCCGAAACATTACCGCAAGTCACGTCTCCGGAGCCTGATCTTAGCTTGCCAACACTTTGAGCGGTCACGTTTCCAGATCCATGGTCTAAAACATCAACATTTCCATTGACCACAACGTTGATTGGATGACTCAAGTTGCCAGCCTGAAGTTTTCCCTCCACTAAAATGGAGATTTCTCGTCCATTATATGATTTGCAATTTCTCTGAAATTCATTTCGTTTTTTCCTTTGCTTCGACATTCATAATCAACCCCACATATTTTCGCTAAATTTGTCTAATTCATCCATAAGGCGAACTGGAGGGAAGCCTAATGCCTTTGAGTCTCGATTGAACTTGTTCCGGGCTCTCGTCGAATTGCGCTTCAAGGATAGGTACTTGTTCCGGCCCTTACGACCAAGACTCTGCTCAACCCTCCAGGCATGATCTGGCTCGTCATCTTCATAAAATGAGAATTCCTGCTCCATCTCGATGACTTGATTGAACAAGGTTCGCTCCTTGACATACGTCCGAATCAAGTCTTCAGGAACGTATGGGAACTTTCTTGTGAGATGCGTGAATATGTTAGTCATGAGTCAAAACCTTCTAAATTCGTAATTACCTATACTACGATTCTTATAAAAAAAAAAATTTCACCCTAAGCGGATTCTCTGGCATGCTTCAATAACTTTCTTGCAGGACTTGCAGTCAACATAGCTATCAACCAAAAGTTCATGCGCCTCATTTGAGGGTGTCTTTTCGAGTCCTCTCTCCGCAAATTGTAAAAACTGCATCCCTAGCAGTTCCGGGGTCGATCAGATGATATGTTCCACTGGAGTCTCTTGAGGTCTTTGATTTGTCCTCGTCATTAAAGTGAAAGTTTCCGGCATCATCGTAACGTCTGCATCTTCGGTTACAGCACCCCTCAACCACTGGGGGCAGTTGGGTAGCTCTTCGATGGTTATAGGTCCTCCTCGGGTAGCCATAGTTTACGTCGGCCCGGTACAGCTAGTACTGGCTCGAGGGTGGCCCGAGGACGGGATACGGGGCCGAGCAGTCGCCTACCCCCTTCCCAGGTACCCCCGAGCCAGTCTCCGTTGAGCCAGTCTCCGTTGAGCCACTCCCCTCCCCGCCAGGTGCCGCGGCGCCAGATGCCGAACTGCCAGGTGCCGGATCTCCAGGTGCCGTCAAACCATACGCCGTTGTGCCAGGTGCCGGATTT
>Ga0206129_10007147_pt1 | contig 11084 bp, 13 predicted proteins | sample Helgoland_Spring_8_FD_148616 | JGI IMG/M metagenome (GOLD analysis project Ga0206129, IMG submission 148616) | Pelagic subsurface seawater microbial communities from Kabeltonne, Helgoland, North Sea - Helgoland_Spring_Bloom_20160502_2 | ecosystem: Environmental > Aquatic > Marine > Epipelagic ...
TAGTCTATCAAATACCCAAAAACTAAAGCTATTAGACATTGCCTTAAAGCATACTTTACCTAAGTTATCTATAGAGAAACATATAAATGAAGAACCTCCAAGAGAGTTTCAAATCAATATAATTGGAGACAACGGAGAGGTGCTTGAAACACATAATAATGTATTAGACGAGAACTTTAATTTTAGTAATATGGCAGGTGGAAATAGTTCCAAATAGACCAAACAGAACCGCTTAAAACAGACAATGGAAGCTATTTAGTAGAAGCTATTAAGCGTTAACCATTCTAATATAAGCCTCGTAAACCATTGCAAATGCAGCAATCAAAGCTGATGCTATTATTAGAAATTTCTTCCATTTTGGTGCTTTTTTCATTTTTTGTTTTTGTAATAAATGCTTAAAGAAACAGGAATTAAAACTATTATAAAATATGTTATAGTTGTGAGAAGTGTATTTGAAAATTTAGGCAAGTAATCCACAGTTTCTGAACCAGTCATAACAAGAAAAATAAGTGTTAAAGTTCCTGTTAGAAAATTACCATTATTAATAAAGAATTTTTTCATTTTTCATTTTGATATTTTTTTACACCAAAATAAGTCATTAGAAAAAACATAATAATTAATGGAGTTTCTACATAAACATTAAGAAACTCTTTTTCATTAACTATATTACAGTAAATATCGTATCCAAGTAATCCAACAGAACCAAAATATAATATAGGTGGTAGAAAAGGAACTGAAAGTATAAGTTTTTCTAATTTTTTCATTTAGTTAGTTTACTCAAATATAATAAATGTTAGTTTAACCTATTTAAGAGGCTTAGAAATAGCTGAATTGAAGGAAGTAGATATGCCTATGGTTTAGTCGCAAATTCCATCTGTAAATGCAATTACACCATTCCAATTAAGAGCCTCACAACTATTGCCGTAACTATTCCCGTCACAACCACAAACAGGGTAATAAATTAAAGGACAAGGTGATGCCAAGTTGATTAATGATTCATCAACACACATATTAGGGACGTCCTCATCCTCATCACTACAACTAAATACAAGTGGAATAAATAATAATAGTATTAGCTTTCTCATACCCCCAATTTACAGCATTTTGTTTTTACTTAAATATCTGAAGAAGATATGCCTATGGTTTAGTTTTAAATACAATGGTCAACTTCGGGGTGGTTTTTAGTGTTTTTATAGTTAGCATCAAAAACACAATTTTCTTTCAATTTAAATATAGTTCCATCAGCATATTTAATTTCCACATTGCTATCAATAAACTTGATTTGAGAAATATTTTTTAAAGCATATTTTTTCATACCACCAATTTACAACATTTAGTTTTTACTGAAATTATCTGTAACCTCTATTTGAAACTTTTGCTGTTCTTGTTAAGGTTCTTCTATTTGTGCAATTCTTCCTTTTTCATCAACAATTGTTGTTTTTCCATAGCTTTTCTCGTCCTTAATCACATTAAGGTAGTCAAAAACTTTATCCTCATTATTACTAATTTTTGGGTTTTTAATAGAGTTCATTACTCTTCTACAAAGCACATATCTCTGAAAGAAATATAAACTACAGTAAGCTAACCAAGTACACGACATAACTAAAAGACTAAACAGGGGTTCTTGCGTAACAAACCCACAAAAGAGTCCCATTAATACAAACACAAGATTACCTTTTCTTGTTAGTGGGTTTTGTTTAAAAACAACAGAAACGCTTCCCTTAAAGGGTTCTTTTTCAAAAACGTATACAGAGGAAAGAATCATATGGCTATGACCAATCTGAGTTATAGAAACTTCAATTTTATTTTTTTTAAATAATATATTTTTGTCAATTCGGTACTCCATAAACCATTTAGATTTTGCTCCAAAAAATTGCTCTTTATCATATTGAGCCGTTACACAATCAGTAAACTCATTAAAATCTATGTTTAATATCATTTTGCCTGAATTAAAATTAAATTAGCTTATACTTCAAATATAGCAAAAAAAAATAGACAACATTCAATGTAGATATATTGCCTTTAGATTAACCGAAAATAGCGTTAAAACCATTATCAGTATAAAACGAATAGAACCGCTTAAATACACATTAAAAACAGACAATGGAAACTATAAAGTAGAAGCTACAGACTTGCCATTACCTATTAGTAGAGTGGTTAGTCTTTAACTACGGATTACAGTTTGTGAAGTTAGGTTGAGGTAGTGTCCATTGGGGGGTGTTATCGCTGAAGAATGAACATTGTGTAACATTATCCACTTCCCAATTACCTATATCCTGGTTAAAGGCTGAGTTGTAATTAAACATATACGACATACTAGTCACACTGCTTGTATTCCAATTCCCAATATCTTGGTTAAATACTGAGTTAATAGAAAACATAGAACTCATATCAGTAACACTACTCACATCCCAATTACCTATAGGCTGATTGAATGCTGCAGCGCCATAAAACATTCTACCCATATTAGTCACACTACTCACATCCCATTGACTAATATCTTGATTAAAAGCTCTATCACTAGAGTTACCAGCATTTCCACCAAACATACTAGACATATTAGTTACACCACTAACATCCCAAAGACTTATATCTTGATTAAATAAAGAAGCACTGCACTCTGAATTAAACATACCTCCCATATTTGTAACATTACTTACATCCCAATTACCTATCGGCTGATTAAAACCTTCATAGCAAACAAACATATAATTCATATCAGTAATTCTTGTAATACAAGCCTTTGTTAAATCTTCGTCATTAGATAACATTTCATCAAGCATATCTCTATCAACAACAGTATACTCAACTCCATTAACTGTTCCTACATCTCCAATATTAGCGCACGGATAGGCTTTAATAGTCACTCCATTGTTATCTAAGTATACCACATCACAATCATCTATACTCTCTTCAGTTACAAAAGAAACTTCATTTCCGTAAAATATACCAATTAAAGGTCTTACTAAAAATACTCTAACATAATAAGTAGTATTTGGTTCTAATCCTGTTATAACTTCGCTAATTGAAGTACCGTCTAAATTTACTATGTTATCATCTATTGTGGGTTCACTTGATATAGAGTAAACAAAGCCTTGTAATATGTTTTCTACAGTATCACAATTTTGAGAATAAACATCAATAGTTCCATTTAAAGTCGCTGAAGTTTCTGTTATATCAGTAGCAGCTTGTGTTGTTAGAGTTGGCTCATAAACACAAGGATTTCCTTCGTCATCCGAGCAAGCGAACATTGTTACAGCTAAAAATAAATAAAATAAATTCTTCATTGTATTGGTTAATTTAAAAATTAAAGTATAATTCAAAAATACAAAAAGTATTTCATAGAATTAGTCCAAGTTAAGTACATATTAGCTCAGTAGCTTTGGAACAAAGCGTGTTGAGAAAAGGGCTAAAAGTGAAAAGAACAGAAATGTCTGTCAATTGTCTGTCAGTTTTTAGTAAATTTGGACTGTTCTTTGAGATGTTTAGAAATTAAGTAAGAAATGGCTTTTAGAAGCTTTTCGAGACTGGTTAGAGAGTGAGAGCCACAAAAAAAGCCCTTACATTGCTGTAAAGGCTTTATAACTGGCTCCTCCTCTTAGGCTCGAACTAAGGACCCTCTGATTAACAGTCAGATGCTCTAACCAACTGAGCTAAGGAGGAGTGTTTTTTTGCTATTGCGAGCGCAAATATATAGTATTTTTTATTTTCTACAAATAGAAATTTAATATTATTTAATCAAAAACCGCTTTAAAAATATCATTCCCATTCGCAAACAATACGAGTGCAATCAAAATAAAGAATCCGGCGGTTTGGGCATACTCCATAAACTTGTCACTTGGCTTACGTCCCGACACCATTTCATAGAGTAAAAACATCACGTGACCACCATCCAAAGCAGGGATGGGCAGTAAATTGAGCACCCCTAACATAATCGATAAAAAAGCGGTGATTCCCCAAAACGATTGCCAGCTCCAAGTGTCCGGAAAAATATCAAATATGGCTTTAAATCCACCAACACCCTTATAAGCACCAGTACTTGGTGAGAAAATAAGCTTCAATTGCGTCCAATACGAAGATATTTGTGAGGTAAAACGGTCCAAACCAACACCAATACTTTCGCCAAACGTATAGGAGTTTTCAACGACTTTAAAGTACCCTAGTGCTTCAATAGTAGAATAATTAGCTCCTTTAATTAATCCTAAGTTTCCATTGGCATCAATTTGAAGGGTTTTAGTAAGTGTTTCTCCAGCTCTTAAAATAGTGGCACTTACAGTTTGTCCTTCATAGTCTGAAGCCAAAGCCTCAAATTCATCAAAATACTTAAAAGATTTGCCGTCTATACTGGTCAACAAATCGCCTTCTTGTAAATCTTGACCCGCATTTAGAGAGCCTTCTGCTATTCTACTAACAATAAAGGGACGTCTTAATTCAAAAAAGGATCGGCTTTTACTACCGCTTAATCGCCCTAGAAAGTCTTCTGGGAAGGAGACGCTCATGGATTCACCATCGCGTTCAAAACTAACCAATTGCGCCGATAACAGGTTCTTTCTTAAATCCGAATAATTTACAATCTCTTGACCATTGATCGCTGTAATATTATCGCCTGTCTGTAATCCCAATTCAATGAGTAAGGGATTTGTAATTAAATAACCATCTTTAATGCTTTTCGCATCAATATCCGAATCGCCATACGAAAACGCCATGAAAATATAAATCACTGCCGCCAATATAAAATTCACAGTCACACCACCCAGCATAATGATGAGTCGTTGCCAAGATGGCTTTGAACGAAACTCCCAAGGCTGTGGTTCTTGCGCCATCTGCTCTGTGTCCATGCTCTCGTCAATCATCCCTGAAATCTTTACATAGCCCCCCAAAGGCAACCAGCCGATTCCATAAACAGTCTCACCAATTTTCTTTTTGAATAACGAATATTTGACATCAAAAAAGAGGTAAAACTTCTCGACGCGCGTTTTAAATAATTTAGCCGGAATAAAGTGGCCTAATTCATGCAGCACAATCAATAGTGAAAGACTCAATAAAAACTGTGATATTTTGATAACAAATTCCATGTTGTATGTGTAGGATTAAGTGAACAAATGTAAAGTTTTCAATTTAGAAACAAAAACTTTATTAGGATGCTTCATTTTTAGGAAGATATATTCAAAATTCTCTGTTCTGTATTGTATTTTTGCAAGTATAATGACACCACTATGAATGCCTTTTTAAAAAAATACAAACTCTTCATAACCACCCTCTTTGTGCTGTCATGCATTATTATCACGTTGTTTTACAACATTCTAAAACCAGTCAAAGTATTGCCCATCTATCAACCTGCACAAGTGAATTATGAGTTAGTAGATAGCACCATTCAGCACCAAAAAAAATACCATCGCATTGCCGATTTTAGCTTGATCAATCAAAATGGAGACACAATTACACAAGAATTTTACAAAAATAAAATCTATGTCGCAGACTTTTTCTTTACAACCTGTCAGACCATATGCCCTATCATGACTGATCACATGTACGAAATTCAAAAACAAACCATTACCGATCCTGAAATTCTATTACTCTCACATTCGGTAACTCCAAAAATTGATTCCGTTGCCCAACTCAAACGCTACGCCAAAAAAAAATTGGTCAATAGCTCCAAATGGAATTTAGTGACTGGCGATAAAAAACAAATTTATGAGCTGGCACGTAAATCCTATCTGGCAGTGAAAGACGCTGGCGACGGTGGTCCTTATGATATGATTCATACCGAAAACTTTATGTTAATTGACAAAAAGCGACAAATTAGAGGTTTTTATGATGGAACCAATTTCGAAGAAATTGAGCGTCTTCTTAAAGACATAAAAATTTTAAAAGCATCGTATAAAAACTAATCTTTTTAGTACTTTTGCTTCTTTAAAATGAATCTAAATAAGCATGCACTTGACCATAGCAGACCTTAAAAAAGGAGAAAAAGGTACCATTACCGACAGCTCATCCGAAGACATTCCATTAAAGCTATTAGAAATGGGATGCCTTCCAGGAAATACAGTGCATTTACTTCAATTGGCACCCTTTGCAGATCCGATGTATCTCAATGTTAACGACAGTTTTTTGGCCATTAGAAAAGAAACTGCCGCTCTGATTATAATCAAAAAAATAGATGAGTAAACAGATAAACGTTGCGCTAATTGGAAATCCAAACACTGGAAAAACATCGGTGTTTAATGCCTTGACAGGTCTCAATCAAAAGGTTGGAAATTACCCTGGAATTACGGTCGATAAAAAGCAAGGCATCTGTAAATTATCACGCCGAGTTAAAGCTCATATTTTAGACCTACCAGGCACCTACAGCCTAAACGCCTCCTCTTTGGATGAGAATGTGGTCATTGAACTACTACTCAATAAAAATGATAAAGACTACCCCGACGTTGCAATTATTGTAAGTGATGTCGAAAACCTAAAGCGAAACTTACTGCTCTTTACTCAAATTAAAGACCTTAAAATCCCCACTATTTTGGTGATTAACATGAGTGATTTAATGAACCGTAAAGGCATTTCCTTAGACATAGAATTATTAGAAGCAAAACTTCATACCAAAATAGCCCTTGTAAGTACCCGAAAAAATAATGGCATTCAAGAGTTAAAACAACTCATCGAAAATTATAAAACGATTTCTAAAGAAACCTGTTTAGATACAAGCTCAATTGACACGGCTTATTTTGAAAGTTTACAAAAAGCGTTTCCAAATCAAGATGTTTATAAATTATGGTTGGTCATTACTCAAGATGCAAATTTTGGAAAAATCACACGTCAGGAATTAGATATTTCAAAATTTAAAACAAAATCAAATCAAGAATTAAAGCGATTGCAGCAAAAAGAAGCCATCAAACGCTATCAATTTATCAATTCAATTTTAAAAGAAGGACAAACCATAGATCGCTCTAAAGCTACTGGATTAAGAAGTAAATTGGACCGTTTACTAATTCATAAAGTTTGGGGATACGTGATCTTTTTCTGGATTTTATTGACCATTTTCCAGGCAATATACGATTGGGCAACAGTTCCTATGGACCTCATCGACACTACTTTTGCGAGCTTAGCTGAATGGGTAAAAAACACCTTTCCTAATGGTGGAATGGTCACCGATTTGGTGGCGGAAGGGATTGTATCGGGGATTGGTGGCATCGTCATATTTATTCCTCAAATTGCCTTTTTGTTTTTATTCATTTCGATATTAGAAGAAAGTGGCTATATGAGTCGTGTGGTCTTTTTGATGGATCGCATCATGCGGCGATTTGGGTTGAGTGGAAAAAGTTTAGTGCCGCTAATTTCTGGGACAGCTTGTGCCATTCCTGCAGTCATGGCCACCCGAAATATCGAAAACTGGAAAGAACGTCTCATCACTATATTAGTCGTCCCGTTTACAACTTGTTCAGCACGTTTGCCTGTGTACCTCATCATCATCGCATTGGTAATTCCAGAAGGTTCTATTATTGGATTGAGTTACCAAGCACTAACCCTGATGGCATTGTACCTGCTCGGGTTTGGAATGGCTATATTTTCAGCTTACATCCTTGATAGAGTTTTAAGAACAAGACATAAAACATTTTTTGTGGTAGAAATGCCAAACTATAAACTACCCCTACTGAAAAATGTTATTATTACAGTAATTGAAAAAACAAAAACATTTGTGTTTGAAGCTGGGAAAATCATTTTAGCAATTTCAATTATTCTTTGGGTCTTAGCATCTTATGGCCCTGGAGATAAATTTAACAATGCGGAAGCCTATATAGAACCCACCACACAAACCTCCTATGAACGAAACGATCAAATCGCAGCTTTTAAGTTAGAACACTCTTATATTGGAATTATTGGAAAAACAATTGAACCACTAATTAAACCTTTGGGGTATGATTGGAAGGTTGGTATTGGATTGGTTGCGTCTTTTGCCGCTCGAGAAGTCTTTGTGGGAACATTAGCAACAATTTATAGTGTAGGTAGTGCAAATGAAGGCGAAAATATTGACACTATTAAAAACAAAATGCAAAATGAAACCTATGCAGATGGCACAAAAGTATTCACACTAGCTTCGGGAATTTCGTTGCTGTTATTTTATGCGTTTGCCATGCAATGTATGAGTACATTAGCAATTGTAAAACGCGAAACTAAAAGCTGGAAGTGGCCGATTCTTCAGCTCATTGGAATGACGGCCATCGCTTATATTTGTGCGTTGATTGCATTTCAGTTTTTAAAATAGTACAAGATGAACGATACCTTTCAAACAATCATAATTGCTTCCTTATTAATTTTGGCACTTGCCTATGTATTCCGAAAACAGCTTTGGAAATCCAAAAAGAAACACAATGGTTGTGGCAACGACGGTTGTGGATGTTAACCTAAAGCAACATCTAAAGTCATCATCACTATAAATCCACCAATAAACCCAAGCGTTGCAATATCGGTATATTTATCGCGTTGCGTTTCGGGGATTACTTCTTCAACCACTACAAAAATCATCGCTCCCGCAGCAAATGCTAAAGCATAGGGTAAAATAGGGGTGAAAAATGTCACCGCAACGGCGCCAAATACAGCTGCTATTGGTTCTACAATAGCCGACAATTGTCCATACCAAAAACTTTTAAACCTACTCACTCCTTGACGTCTTAACGGCATAGAAACAGCCAGCCCTTCTGGGAAGTTTTGGATTCCAATTCCAAGGGCTAATGCTACAGCACCCCCAATTGTTGCTTCTGGAATTCCTGCAGCGACACCTCCAAAGAGGACACCAACAGCCAACCCTTCTGGGATGTTGTGAAGTGTAATTGCCAATACCAATAAGGTGGTTCGATGCCAAGGCGATTTGACGCCTTCTTTTTCACTTTCTTTAAAATTAATGTGCAAATGTGGGAGCACTTTGTCAAGTCCAAATAGAAATAATGCCCCAAAACCAAACCCAATGGCTGCAGGAATCACTTTAAAAAACCCTTCTCCTGGACTCATTTCAATACTTGGAGCCAATAAACTCCAAAAACTTGCTGCGACCATGACACCTCCAGTAAATCCGAGCATCCCATCTAATAGTCCACGATTCATTCCTTTGAAAAAAAACACAAGAGAGGCCCCTAAAGCCGTCACAACCCAAGTAAATAATGAAGCATAAAGCGCCGCTAAAATGGGGTCTATACTACTAAGGTAAGAAATAATCTGATCCATGTTTTTTTATAAAATTTTGCGCAAGTTACTAAATCCTTTTTTCTTTTTGAAGTTGTTCGTAAGCTTCTTGAACCTTTTTAAACTTTTCTTCCGCCCCTTTTTGATGCTCCTTTCCTAAGTGTGAGACTTTATCGGGATGGTATTTTTTAGCCATTTTTCTGTACGCCTTTTTAATTTCGGAAATTGTCGCATTTGAGTCGAGTTCTAAAATTTTATACGCACTATCAGAGCTGTTATAAAACATGGCTTTGATACTCTCAAAATCTTTGGGGTTAATCCCTAAATATGAAGCGATAAGCGCAATGGCTTCCACTTCAGAATCGGCCACATGATGATCTGACTTTGCAATCCCAAATAAAAAATGAACCAGTTGAAGGCGTGAGGCATGGTCCATCATTTGACGAATTTGCAAACAGACTTGACGATTTGAAATGTTGGCTTGTTTGGAGATTTCTCTAAATAAATTAAACGCTTGGTTGGCACGTGCTTTGCCATACATTTGAACAAATTGTGCACGAACAAAATCCAATTCTCGCTGGTCCTGTTTGCCATCTGCTTTGATGACAATCGATGCCAAGATCAACAAGCTGACTTCGAAATCTCCCGAACGTGTTACCGATTGATTTTGAGAACGAACGCTGCCACTTTTAGAAGATGCGTCTAACATACTTCCCACTGCCAGTCCAATAATTGCCCCAATTGGTCCTCCAAATGACCATCCAATCGTCGCTCCTATCCATTTTGAAAACCCCATATATTCGTGTCCTAATTAAATTAAAAATCAAACCTACAAAAAAACAACAGAATCAGTTGACAACCGCTGTGATTTCTGAACTAATTTATAGTCAATTTAACATTTGTCATCTTTAAAAATGAATATAATTGCCCGACAAATGTGTATCTTTGTGCTTTAATTAAAAAATAAAATATACATGTATCCAGCAGAATTAGTAAAACCCATGCGTGAACATTTAACGCAAGTAGGTTTTGAAGAATTACATACCGCCGAAGCTGTGGACACTTCTTTAGCAAAATCTGGCACGACTTTAATTGTAGTCAACTCGGTTTGTGGTTGTGCAGCAGCCAATGCGCGTCCCGGTGCCATCATGAGTTTAAGTAATGATAAACGACCGGCTCAAACCGTAACTGTGTTTGCAGGCGTTGATAAAGAAGCCGTTGATAAAGCCAGAGCACATATGATTCCTTTCCCTCCAAGTTCGCCTTGTATGGCCTTATTTAAAGATGGGGAATTAGTACACATGCTTGAGCGTCATCATATTGAAGGACGACCAGCAGAACTGATTGCAGAAAACTTAATGAATGCGTATAACGAACACTGTTAGTAGCATTTAAAAACTTACAAAACCAGACAGAGATGTCTGGTTTTTTTTGGTTTAATTAGCCTAAAACCTGAACCAAATCTTCGATTTTGGTGAGTAACTGAACTTTAATCGTGGTATTTTTAAGTCCAATTTTATTGTGTTTGGAAATGAATATAATTTCATAGCCTAATTTTTCTGCTTCCAAAATACGTTGATCCACCCGTTGAACAGGTCGTATTTCACCAGAAAGTCCAACTTCTCCTGCAAAACAAACGTTTTTAGCGAGGGCTTCGTCATCGTTAGAAGACAAAATCGCCGCCACAACCGCCAAATCAATTGCCGGATCATCCACATTGATTCCCCCTGTAATGTTTAAAAACACATCCTTTGCACCAAGTCTAAAACCTGCCCGTTTTTCTAAAACAGCCAAAAGCATGTTGAGGCGTTTGGCATTAAAACCTGTTGCACTACGCTGTGGGGTTCCATACACTGCGGTACTGACCAATGCTTGGACTTCAATCAATAATGGGCGAACCCCTTCGAGGGTCA
>Ga0206129_10007154_pt1 | contig 11075 bp, 10 predicted proteins | sample Helgoland_Spring_8_FD_148616 | JGI IMG/M metagenome (GOLD analysis project Ga0206129, IMG submission 148616) | Pelagic subsurface seawater microbial communities from Kabeltonne, Helgoland, North Sea - Helgoland_Spring_Bloom_20160502_2 | ecosystem: Environmental > Aquatic > Marine > Epipelagic ...
TACCCGACATCGATAATTGGATGCCATCACTGACTCCAGCAGGTATTTTTATGGCAATGACTTCTTCTGTGCGGTTCATCCCTGAATTATCAGCTCCTGATCCTTTACTATCTACGAGTTCACCGGCACCTCCACATGACGGACAAGTAGCACTTGACATCATTTGACCCAGCATCGTATTCATTACTTTACGTACTTGGCCAGTACCTTGGCAAGAAGGGCAAGACTTAAAAGTGGTCGATGGATCTACCATGAGCCTATTGACCTTGATCTTTTTCTCTACTCCCTCAGCGATTTCTTGAAGGGTCAATTTAATCTTTATTCTTAAGTTGGTGCCTTTTCGCCTACGTCCACCTCTTGAGCCCCCTCCACCAAAAATACTCTCGAAAGGGCTACCTCCATCTCCACCACCAAAAACATCGCCGAACTGTGAAAAAATATCCTCCATATTCATAGAACCTCCAGAGAATCCTCCAGCACCTCGGTTACCTTGATGACCATATTGGTCATAACGCCTTCTTTTTTCGTCATTGCCTAGGATCTCGTAAGCCTCTGCAGCTTCTTTGAACTTATCTTCAGAGGCCTTGTCGTTAGGATTTTTGTCGGGATGATATTTTATGGCAATTTTTCGATAAGACTTTTTAATCTCATCTGCAGTGGCACTTCGGCTCACTTCTAGTATTTCGTAGTAATCTCGTTTGCTCATCTTAATCTTTGGATCCGGTTACGACTTTGGCAAAACGGATCACTTTCTCACCAAGAAAGTAACCAGGCTCGACAATATCAATAATTTTACCTGCTAAACTTTTATCAGGTGCGGGTATTTGGGTGATCGCCTCATGAAAATCCTCGTCAAAATCATCTCCTGAAACCGTTTCCATTTTTTTCAACCCCTTGCCTTCAAGCGTATTTTTAAATTTATTGAAAATCAATTCAACACCTTCAACAGCGCCTTCCGTTCCCGCTTTCAATCCTCGATCAAAATCATCCGCAATAGGAATTAAGGCCTTCATTAATCCACTATTGGCAGTACTGATCAATTCAAGACGTTCTTTAGAAGTTCTTCTCCTGTAGTTTTCAAACTCAGAATATAATCTTAAATATTTATCCTTGTATTCTGCCACCTCTGCAGCTAAGTCGTCTTCTGAAGCGGCAACTGAATCCTCTTCTGAATTCTTCAAATCAATAGTAGGCTCCAGTACTTCGTTTATTTCTTTAGCTGACTTTTTTTTGTCCGTTTTCGCTTTTTTCTCTGCGCTCTTTTTCTTCTTTGTCATGGATCTTTTAATGAAAGTATTGAAAAGTGTTTAAGACAATTTTATTGCCAAAATACAATATGATGACAATATGACAGATGTCTAATTTAGATACCGCCAAATGGCATCTTTTAACGCCACAAAACCTTGAGCAGTCCAACTCGAAATATATAAATGTGACACCGTTGTCAGCATGGCCGAAATTTCAATTTTTAATTCATCATCAAGCAAATCTGACTTTGAAATGGCTAAAACTCTTTCTTTATCTAAAAGTTCTGGATTATGTTTTTCCAATTCTTTGAGCAGTATTGAATACTCCTTCAAAATGTCATCTGCATCTGCAGACACCAAAAAAAGTAAAATGCTGTTGCGCTCTATATGCCGCAAAAACCGAGACCCCAATCCTTTGCCCTTTGCAGCTCCTTCAATGATTCCTGGAATATCGGCCATCACAAAAGACCGATCCTCACGATAGGCCACCACTCCTAAATTAGGCGTCAATGTAGTAAAAGGATAATCTGCTATTTCTGGCTTGGCCGCAGACATAGCTGCGAGCAAAGTAGATTTACCTGCATTTGGAAAGCCGACCAAACCCACGTCTGCCAACAGCTTTAATTCAAGAATTACAGCCTTTTCAATGGCCTCTTCTCCCGGCTGCGCAAACGCTGGTGCCCGGTTGGTCGCGGTTTTATAATGTGAGTTTCCTTGTCCCCCTCTTCCTCCAATAAGCAAAATTTTGACTTCGCCATCAGCCAAAATCTCTAATAATTTTTCTCCCGTCTCAGCATCTCGTGCGATCGTACCGACGGGCACCTCCAAAATAATATCACTCCCATTCGCCCCAAAGCTATTTTGAGCACCTCCATTTCCACCACCCTCTGCCCTTATGTGTTTCCTGTATTTTAAATGCAAGAGCGTCCACTGTTGACTGTTGCCCTTTAAAATAATATGGCCCCCGCGTCCGCCATCTCCACCGTCAGGACCACCCAACGGCACATGCTTTTCACGTCTAAAATGGACCGAACCTGCACCCCCAGCACCCGATTTACCAAAAAATTTTACATAGTCTATGAAGTTTGAAGCCAAAATTTTTTATTTAAATGCATCCAATTTAAGTGTAATCAATTGAAATATAGAATCAATTGAGCCTATTCCTTTAATACTTACATATTTATCCTGATGCTTGTAGTAATCAGCCACTGGCTTGGTTTCATCGTTGTATACTTTGATCCTATTTTCAATTTTAATATCATCTTGGTCATCTTTTCGCCCTGACGTCTTACCCCTTTCTCTTAAACGGATGCGCAGTTCTGAAGCTTCCACCTCAAGGGATAGCATCCCCGTGATTGATAAATCATGTTTTAACAACATTTTATCCAATGCCCGGGCCTGATGAACCGTTCTTGGAAATCCATCAAAAATAAAGCCCTTGGCAGTAGATTCTGTAGCTATTTGGTCTTCAACCATTTTAATAACTACAGCATCTGGAACTAAATTACCTTGGTCCATATAGCCTTGAGCCAATTTTCCCAAATCTGTCCCTTCTCCAAGATGTTTTCTAAAGAGATCTCCCGTGGATAAATGTAGAAGTCCGTATTGCTTTACAATCAGCTCACTTTGGGTTCCTTTACCTGCTCCAGGCGGTCCAAAAAGCACAATGTTTAACATTTTGATTATGGTTTAATTAAATTATCAGTTGGTCAAGTTAAAGATTTTTCATGAGGTAGCTGTACATCCCAATCATTGAATCAACATCTTTGAGATGCACGCGTTCATCGGGTGAGTGAACATAATCTTCGGGCGCCCCAATAAAACACCAGTCTATAGGAAATGGAGACATTTGAATTTCCCTACCATCACTAGAGCCCCCACCTTCTACTTCAAGCTGATAAGGGATGCCACTCTCTGCCGCCAATTGTAATAATTTATCAAGAAAGATCTTTCGAGGGATATTGCGGTCTCGTAACGAAATGACCACACCTTTACCGGGCTGAACTCCCTCTGTCACCCAAGTAATGTCACTTACCAATGCATTTCTAATTTGAAAGCGCGCTTCTAAATATCTAAGAACAAAGGGCACAGTCCCACCGCCATGCTCTTCATAGGTGGTAAAAGCGATGACACCATCTTCCAATTGCTCAGCAACTTTTAAGGCATTATATACCCCCAAACGATTGTCTAAATATGGAGTCTGGACGTACTCTTCTGTCAACCTGAAATTTGATTTAAAAACCAAAGAAGTTCCTCTATCAATACCCCGGGGAAAATCATGGAAAAGTCGTCCCTCTTGAGGAAGTAGCTTACAATCAATAGAACCTATGCTGTCTTCTCCGGTCAATTCAAACCCCAATTCGGCCTCAGGTCCACCAATTGGCACCAATTGATTGGCATATCTGACGGTAAACCCTATCGTATCCACGTGGGCAAAAATAGCCGTTCTAGGTTTACCAAAAACTAACATAACTACATCCTGAAATTCAGAGCCACATACTACCTCGGGCATCACCTTCCAGCGATACTTCTGTGTGGATATATAATCCAACAAAAATTCCTTCATCCGAAATTCTTCTCCGGATGGCGCATGAACATTTATTAAATTTTCAAGTAATTCCAATTTTCTTAAGATACTTTTGATAGCAAAGATGAACTAGCCTAATTTAAAAACAAATAAATAGTCAAAACAGTTTGATGTTCCAGAAATGATAGAGATCATACCCTACTTCACCGTTTATACTTCAAGTGCTATTCGTTTCTTTTTAGGACCTGCATTGGGTATCGGATCTGGTCTCGGTATGGGACCCACTATCCTATTAACTACTGCAGGGATGATGTCAACCGTTTTTTCCATCACTTTCTTTAACCATATCATTCAGATTTTTATCCAACGCTTTTTTAGCCTAAAAAAGAATAAAAAATTTACTCCAAGAACAAGAAAATTTATTAAAATTTGGAAATATTCAGGTGTCAAAGGGGTAGCCTTTATCACTCCCATCGTACTCAGTCCGGTCATTGGAGCGCTACTCCTTAATGCCGTCGGAGCCAAGAAAAAAGAAATCATCAGATGGATGTTATTCAGCGCACTTCTATGGGCCTCTATAGAAAGTGCTCTATTTTATTTCTTAAGAAACTCATTGGGCATACTCACCTAAGTCATAGAATAGCTTAATACATTTTCACAAAATAAAAGATGAATCCAGCACATGATTTTATATTAAATACTAAAACATCAAGTCAAATTCATTGAGTTAAAATCTTACCCAATTATCTTTACAATATGGAATTAAAGAATGACCTGCTCATCAGGGCAGCAAAAGGTGAACTGACAGAAAGAACCCCTGTTTGGCTCATGAGACAGGCCGGGAGAATTCTGCCAGAATACAGAAGTGTACGAGCTAAATTAAGTGGATTTAAAGAATTAGTTGAAACGCCAGAATTAGCAGCGGAGGTAACCTTACAACCTGTAAATTTATTAGGCGTGGATGCCGCTATTATTTTTTCAGATATTCTAGTCATTCCCGAGGCAATGGGATTAAGTTATGAGATGATCGAAAAAAAAGGCCCACATTTCCCCAAAACATTAAATTCCGAAGCAGATATCAAATCATTACATAAGGTTGAGGGTGGAGAACTTAACTATGTTTACGAGGCCATTCGCCTAGTTAAAAAAGAACTCAAAGGCCATGTTCCTCTTATTGGTTTTGCTGGGGCACCCTGGACCATTTTATGCTATATGATAGAAGGAGGGGGAAGTAAAACATTTTCCAATGCACGGAAATTTCTCATCCAAGAACCCAAATTAGCACATACCGTCTTGAGTATGATTACCGATAGTACCATGAAATACTTGCACAATCAAGTACTGGCAGGAGCTAATCTCATACAAATTTTCGATTCTTGGGCAGGTATACTTTCACCAGATCAATATAGAGAATTCTCTCTGCCCTATATCGAAAAGATTTCAAAGTCCATTCTTGACGTACCGGTCACTGTTTTTGCCAAAGGTGCCTATTTTTCATTGAAAGAAATGAGTAATCTCTCCTGTAATACCATCGGCTTAGATTGGAATATGGACGTCAATGAAGCGAGAGTATTGCTTAAAGGCAAGACATTGCAGGGCAATTTAGACCCCTGTGTATTGTATGGTGATCAAGACTCTATTGAAATGGAAACAAAGAAAATGCTTGAGAAGTTTAAAGGCCATCCCCATATTGCCAATTTAGGTCATGGCGTTTATCCAGATACCAATCCAGATCACGTTAAAATTTTCATTGAAGCCGTAAAAGCTTTTAAGGCTTAAGAAAAGGTTCAAATAGTGGATGAGCAAGGGCTTCCTCAAGAAGCTGTTTGGCATCTATTGGGACCACACCTGGGCGCTCGCAAACAATGCCTCCCCCCAGATTGGCCAACTCAGACCAAAATGCCAAGGGTAAATCAAGGGCAAGGCCTAATGCAGCTATAGAAATCACCGTATCTCCAGCACCAGAGACATCAGTAATCGATCTCACATGAGCTGGATGACCAATAAATTGTTTGCCTTTGCTCGCAAAAACGCCATACTCTGATAGAGTTATTAAATAATTTTGACAGCCTAGCTGCTTGTCTAAAAGACCAATGGCCTTATGTATGGCGCTTTGCTGAGTAGGATCAATATCCATTTTTAGGCCTTCATTTAATTCCTTTAAATTCGGCTTAAATAAGCTGGCCCCCTTGAAATGTGAGAAATTCCTTTTTTTAGGATCTACAGCGACTGGAATTTTAAGTCTTTGGGCCTCCTCCATTATCTCGGAAATCAGACCTTGATCAAGACAGCCCTTGTCATAATCCTCCATAATGATGGCATGACAATCCTTAATAATTTCAAATACACTACTTTTTAGTGACTTTTTATCTTTCTTATTTAAGGGATGATCCTCTTCCTCATCAATTCTTAGAAGATGATGACCTCCCGAAATGACTCTGTTTTTTTGAGTGGTCTTTCTATGGGCACTACGAATAATTCCATCAATCCGTAGTCCAGAGGATGCCATTAAGCCTAAAACTTCACTCCCGAGTGCATCTTCTCCTATGACTGAACATAAAATAGGGATGGCGCCCAAGGACTGAATATTTAAGGCTACATTAGCTGCTCCTCCTAATCGTTGATTGCGAGATTTTACATTTAAAATAGGTACTGGTGCCTCGGGAGAAATTCTCTCAACGGCTCCATATATGTATGCATCCAACATTACATCTCCAATCACTAAAACTTTTAGCTTTTTAAAAGTTATAAAAATATCTGCTAACGTCTGGTGCAGCATAGTTCAGCTTAACTTTTCAAGTGCTTTGGTTATTCGAGCCAAAGCTATTATTAAATGTTCTTCTGAAGCAGCATAGGACAACCTCAGACAATTCGGTTCGCCAAAACCCTCTCCTGAAACCAGAGAGACATGCGATTCTTCTAACAAATAAATACAAAGATCGGCAGCATCACGGATTCCTTTTTTTCCAAAGTAACTGCTCACATCTGGGAAAAAGTAAAATGCTCCTTGTGGCATATTTACTTCAACGCCTGGTATTTTTTTTAATAAATCATAGACCAATTGACGTCGTTGATAATAGGCATTGGCCATGGCTTTAGATGACTCTTTTGGAGAGGTTAAGGCTGTTAAAGCCGCCCTTTGAGCAATAGAGCAATTTGCAGAAGTGATTTGCCCTTGAATTTTGTTCGCTGCCTTAGCCAACCAGAGGGGCGCACCTATGTAGCCTACCCGCCATCCCGTCATCGCAAAGCCTTTGGCAAAGCCATTTACCGTGACGGTACGATTTTGCATCCCTGGCAAAGATCCAATACTCACATGGGAACCTGCAAAATTAATCAATTCGTAGATCTCATCTGCAATTACAATGATTTCGGGGTAGGTACTTAAAACTTGAGCCATCGCTTGAAAGTCGTCCATGGTAAAAACCGAACCGGTAGGATTACAGGGTGAGGAAAAAATAACAGCTTTAGTCTTATCTGTTATTGCCGCTTTCAATTGAGCCGCATTGGCTTTGAAATCATCTTTGATATCGCCCTTAATAAGAACACACTTGCCTTCAGCTAGCTCGACGAGTGCCGAGTAACTCACCCAATAAGGTGCATATATAATGACTTCATCACCTGGATCCAATAATGCCAAAAACAAATTTGCTATAGATTGTTTAGCCCCATTTGAAACTACAATTTGATCGGGTGCATAGTTAAGCTCATTTTCTTTTTTAAATTTCTCACTGATCGCCTCTCTTAAATCCAAATAGCCATTGACCGGTGCATACGAAAAATATTCCCCGTTATCTATGGCCTTTTTTGCACCTTCTTGAATATGTTTAGGTGTTTTAAAATCTGGTTCTCCTATACTCAAACTGATGACATCGAAGCCCTTCTGCTTCATCTCTCTCGCCTTAGCTGACATGGCAAGTGTAGATGACTCAACCATACCTTTGATTCTTTCTGAAAGTAAATCCATTTAATCTTAATAGTAAGTCACAAAAATAAGCTGAATCAATTTGAGGATGGTTAATAATCTTTTTTTTTTCAAAAATCTTACCTATTAAACCATTTGATATGGATAAAGACAGGCCTCAGATCAAAAAAAAGGCCTCATTAAAAGAGGCCTTTTGTCTGATGTATTTTAAAATTTTAAGTAGCACAAAACTCTTTCAGCCTTCTGTTTTTGCTAGGCTCTCTCAATTTCTGCAGGGCCTTTTCACGAATTTGTCTTACTCTTTCTCTGGTTAAACCCATCGCATCACCTATTTCCTCTAGAGTAAATGGATTGTCTAAGGCAATGCCAAAACTCATCATAATAACTTCTCTCTCTCTTGCCGTAAGTGTCGACAATGCCCGCAACGTTTCAACCTTCAGTGAATCATTGAAAACCAACTGACCATCGGTGGGTCCAGTAGTTTGATTTTCCAGTACATCCAACAATGAACCTGACTCTTCCTCACCAAAAGGTGCATCCATAGAAGTCTGCTTAACCTCGGCGCCTAATGTATTTCTTATTTCATTGGGCTTCATGTCCAAAATATCAGCTAACTCTTCTTCCGTCGGTTCGCGTTCATATTTTTGCTCAAGCTCAGCATAAGCCCTTCTAATTTGATTAATGGCCCCTGATTTGTTCATGGGAAGTCTTACAATTCTAGATTGCTCAGCCAACGCCTGCATGATGGATTGTCTGATCCACCAAACCGCGTATGAAATAAATTTGAAACCCTTAGTCTCATCAAATTTTTTCGCTGCCTTAATTAATCCTAAATTTCCTTCATTGATCAAGTCATTCAGAGGTAAACTCCTATTTTGGTATTGTTTGGCTACAGAAACTACGAATCTTAAATTTGACTTTACCAATTTTTCCAGCGCCAATTGATCTCCTTCCCTGATTCTCTGAGCTAAATTAACCTCCTCGTCAGGGGTAATCATGGAAACATTACTCACCTCTGTAAAATATTTCTCAAGGGTATGACTTTCTCTTCGATTGGTTATTGATTGGGTTATCTTTAGCTGTCGCATTGATTACTAGTTAGATGAAACTTTCAATGTTTTTTTGAGTTTTTAGTAGTCTTTTTATAGTGTTTCAAGCTGCAAAGCTTTAAAAGACTTAATCAAAATTGTACATAAAGTCTGCGAATTTAAACAAAATTAATTATCTTTTTACTTTTTAAGGGTGCTAATTCAATCAAAAAGAAATAAATCAATTGCGAATCCGAGAAAAATCAATAGTAAAACCGACAGATGCCCTTTTTATTTCAAAATTTTCCCAAACAATAACTGGGTTAATGCTTCTTGGGTAAAAGTTGGAGCATCTCAATTATAGAGAGATGAAAAATCTACAAATCAATCTGAAATGCTTCGTTTTTATCTTTCTTTCCCTCTCAAAAATGGCCCTAAACATGCTCTTAATCAAATGAAAATTGATTTTTAATACCATCTCATAGATTCACATACTTCTATTGTAGGTTCCTTTGAGGGTCTTGAAGGAAAATATTAATCCCAATCCACTTAAAATAGTGCCAAGAATGAATGGGGCTCCGGGAAAATAAAAAATCGTATGCGCAGCGGTAAAAAAAGCAAAAACTGTAAGTCATTAAAAGAGGACCTATGATGGAAGTTACACTCATCAAGCTTGTCAATCCTCCTTGTAATTCCCCCTGTTGATCTGAAGTTACCTTAGCGCTCATCATCGCTTGCATAGTAGGTCCTGCCAAGCCACCAAGGGCATAGGGAAACATTACGGCATAAATCATCCATCCTTGCGTAGTGAAAGCAATCAAAAGCATGCCCAACATATTAAACCCTAGGCCAGCATATACCGCTTTTATCTGACCCATAAATTTGACGGCATGACGAATAATCAAACCTTGAACCAGAACAATCATTAAGCCGACAAAACCTAAAGAGTATCCTACTTCAGTTTCACTCCAGCTAAATCGTTCAATAGTGAAATAGGCCCAAGTTGATTGTGTGGCATGATGGGCAATATAGGTGAAAAATAAAGCGACGGATAATCCAATGATAAGAGGATGTCTTTTGAGCTGATTAAAAGTACCAAAAGGATTTGCTCGAGATAATTTAAAAGGACGCCTATTTGATTTAGACAAGGATTCAGGTAAGATAAAATAACCATACAACCAATTAACCAAAGCCAGCCCAGCAGCTGCAAAAAAAGGAATTCTAGAGCCAATGTCTCCCAATATCCCTCCAATGACGGGCCCAATAATAAATCCCAATCCAAAGGCTGCACCAAGCATTCCAAAGTTTTGGGTTCTTTTTTCTGGTAATGAAATATCTGCTATGTAGGCGGATGCAGTCGTGAAACTAGCCCCCCCAATACCCGCAATGAGTCGCGCTAAAAACAGCCACCAAAGGTTACTTGAAAAAGCTACCAAAAGATAATCTAAGCCTAGGCCAAACAAGGAAATCAAGAGAATAGGTCTCCGACCAAATTTATCACTCAGCCCTCCTAATATGGGAGCAAAGATGAATTGCATAAATGCGTAAATGAACATCAATAACCCCCCATAACGGGAAGCTTGGCTCATATCTTCCCCACTTAACTCCATAATTAGTTTGGGAATCACCGGTATGATAATTCCCAATCCAATTACATCAATAAGGACCGTGACAAAAATAAAGCCTAGGGCCGCCTTTTGATTTTTCATTAAATAAATTTGACGCAAAATTAGCTTAAAACTGTCTGCAAATGTAAATAAGTGATTTTTTTAATTGAATAATAAAAAAACCTTTTGACCTTAAAATTGAATCCGATTAGCGAGATAAATAAACCTGAAAATATGCAACAAAGCGGCCAAAGTCAAAGCGCCTGATAAAGCATACCAAATACCCGAAAGGCCCATTTCAAAATGAAAAGCCAAGAGATAACTGCTCGGAATGGCACATATCCAATAAACAAAAAAAGTAACAAAAGCGGGTACTTTAACGTCTGTCAAACCTCTCAAGATACCTAAACCCACCGCTTGTAAACCATCCGATATTTGGAAACCTGCTGCAATTAACAACAGCCCTAAGGCAATTTTTTGTACCGCTTCATTGTCAATATACAGTTGAATCAACCAATGTCTAGCTGTGATGATGAATATTGCTGTTAAAAACATAAAAACAGCTACCAAAGCCAGGCATGAAAATCCTGCCAATTTTAAATTTTTCAGATCTTTTTTTCCCATTTGATTTCCAATCCTAATAGCTGCAGCTGCGCCCAATCCCGATGCGGCCATATAGGTTACCGCAACCATATTCAAAGCGATTTGATGTGCTGCTAAAGCGGCTGCACTAATCCAACC
>Ga0206129_10007158_pt1 | contig 11068 bp, 5 predicted proteins | sample Helgoland_Spring_8_FD_148616 | JGI IMG/M metagenome (GOLD analysis project Ga0206129, IMG submission 148616) | Pelagic subsurface seawater microbial communities from Kabeltonne, Helgoland, North Sea - Helgoland_Spring_Bloom_20160502_2 | ecosystem: Environmental > Aquatic > Marine > Epipelagic ...
GGCGTCGGCGACGGGCCCGGCAAGGGCTCCGGGTCGGGATCGGGGTCGGGGTTGGGATCCGGGTCGGGCTCCGGGTCCGGGTCCGGGTCCGGGTCCGGGTCCGGATCGGGAACCGAACCGGCGATGGGGGGGGCGGGGGGCGCTGCGGCATTGTCAAACAGGTTGAGATTTCCGGGTTGCCCGGCATGCGGATCGTTTGTTGCCATCAGACTGTTGTAGTCGGCCAACACAACGCCGGAAACGAATGCGGCGGTTTGAGCATCGAAATACCCATCTCGGAAGGCGAAGCGTTCCACTTCCTGTACCGTATCCGTTCCACCGGCGTCGGCTACGGCGTCCGTTGCCGTTATCCGCCAGCGCAGCCCAAACGCTGAACTCAGATCGGTCAAGGCATACTGGTCGAAGCGACCGGCGAAGACCGCGATATCGACGCCTCCGCCGCCATTGACCTTGTCCAGGCCGCTTCCCGGCAGCAGGAGGTCGTCTCCGTCGCCGCCGTAGAGCGTGTCGACGCCGTTGCCGCCGATCAGGATGTCGGTGCCGGCATGGCCTGCGATGAAGTCGCGGCCATCGCCCCCGACCAGCAAATCGTCACCGAGCCCGCCGACGATCGTATCGTTGCCAAGGCCGCCATAGACCGAATCGTTGCCGTCGCCGCCGATCAGGATATCGGCCCCGGCCTGGCCCGACAGGGTGTCGGCTCCAGCGCTGCCGTCGGCTCTGTCCGAGCCTGCGGTGCCGATCATGGTATCGTTGCCGTCGGTGCCGAGTTTGGCGCCGTCGGCGAACCAGCCGGCATCGATGCCAGTGCCATCGACAACGCTATTCCAATGCGCGAACAGGCCGAAACCGATATCAATGATGGACCCCGCGCCGTTCGATATTGTGTTATCGGTTATTTCTGCAATTGCATCGGTTTTATTGACGAGAACTTGACCGATATTGTCATTATTTTGAAAATCGTTGTTGTGGATGGTTACGGATCCGGACTTCCCGCCACGGTCGGTCGAGTAGTAAATAAAGGCGGAGTTTCCGACCGGCCCTTGGGTGAAGGCATTGCCGCTAACGTACAAATCGCCGCCAAGGGAGGCCTCGATAGAGTAGGAGGTGCGGCCATTCGCGTCGTCCAGAACACTATCGATGACGGTGGTCTTGGTAGCGATCGATTTTACGTGGTGCCCGATTTTGGTGTCCGTGAATATACTGTTCGATACGGACAGTTCCTCTACAAAGGAGGCATAGATTGCGTGCGAATAGCCGTCACCCGCGCCGTTGCCAGAAAAGGTCGATCCATCGACCACGATGACCGCGTCCGGCTGGGCCGTCGCCAGTATGCCGCTTTCGTTGTCGGAAAAGGTCGAGTTCAGGACCGTCAAGTGGGTGCCTTCGAACCGGATACCCGAGCCATTGTTGTCGCGGACTTCGGCGCCGACGAATTCGATGTTGTCGATGGTCAGGTGTTCAACGCTGGGTTTCGCAACGATGATGCCTTTGCCGTTCGCGATATGGCCACCTGTCCATTCGAGCCTGGCACCATTGCCCAGCCCGACGATCTTGAGAGAGTGGCTGATTTGAACGGGATCGTTGTAGTAGGTGCCCTGCGCGAGATGGATCGTGTCGCCGTCCGATGACGCCGCAATCGCTGCGCTCAGCGTCGGATAGGGATTGCCGACGCCTGCGTAAATATCTGCCATAGGAAGGCCTGTCTGTTGATGTCGGGGATGCAACACTCCTCTAGCACGCTGCAAAAAAATATTAAATCGCGATTTTAAAATACATAGGTAATAATGAGAAGATTATATGCATATCTTAATAGAAAGACGGGAATATCAATGTAGAAATTTGGTGCGACAAATTACTTGTCGCCTTAATGTTTGTTTAATGGGCAAGAGGCCGCGAGTTGAGGGTGGCCCACGGAATGCCGCTGTCCGCCTGCGTTTTGCTGGCAATTTGAGAAGAGAGACCGAAGTGCGATGTGGTCGGCAACTGTCCCGGATCGGGCGATTGCGGGGTTGATACGGTCTTAAGAAGCGCTGGGGGGGGGGCGTTGCAGGCTCTTGGAGGCGAATCGCTTTCGGGCGGGCTTCGGTCCAACAAGTCAGCAAGTCGATTGGGTGGCGAATCGTTTCCTTGGGGTTCGCCACTGGTGCGTCGCATGCGAACCCCCGGGTCCAAAGTCTTGGAACCCGGGGGCATGCCAACCCGCGAGAGGCGGCCACCGCGCCTTGCGGCGCGGTGTTGTTCGTCTCGTGTCCTAAACCACCTTAAAGCACGGCACCGGCTGTCCGTCGGCGGCGTCCTTCCAGATCAGTTCGACCGTCTGGCCGATCTTCACGGTCTTGAAGTCGGTGTCGACGATGTTGCTCATCACCGTCACGCCTTCGTCCAGCGTGACATAAGCGATGCAGTAGGCCGGATCGGCGCGCCACAGGGTGGAGTGGCTGTAGATGGTGCCCTTGCCCGACGCCTCGACCCAACTGATGTCGCTGGAGCCGGTCAGCGGCGAGTTCTTGCGCGGGTACCAGAACAACTCGCCATTGGAGTTGTCTTTCGGGATCAGGAACTTGCCGTCCTTGCAGGCGGCCCACCAATCGGCGGTTTCCGGGTTGATCGGCGGGGCGGGGATTTGACGTTCGGCCATTAGTCTTCGCGCTCCAGAATGATCGTTGCGGAACCGTGGCGGGTGCCGAGCGACCCACCGGTGCCATGCGCCAGCACCAGGTCGCAGTTCGGAACCTGTACCTTCGGATGAGCCTCGCCGCGCGCCTGGCGCACCGCTTCGAGGACCTTGGTCAGGCCGCCGCGGTTGGCGGGGTGGTTGTTGCAAAGGCCGCCGCCATCGGTGTTGAAGGGCAGCTTGCCGACACCGCTGATCAGATTGCCGTCAGACACAAAGGCACCGCCCTTGCCCTTTTCGCAGAAGCCCAGATCTTCGATTTGTTCCAGCACCGTGATGGTGAAGCTGTCATAGATCGACGCGTATTTGATGTCGGAGGGCTTGACGCCCGCTTCCTCGAACGCCATCGGGCCGGACCAGCGCGCGCCGCTATAGGTCAGGTCGACCTTGCCGCCCAGGATGTTCTTCGGCGATTCGCCGGCACCCAGCAGCTTGACCTTCGGTCGGTTCAGCGACTTCATGATCTCCGGCGCCACCACGACAATCGCGCCGCCGCCATCGGTGATGACGCAGCAGTCGAGGCGGTGCAGCGGGTCGCCGATCATCGGCGAGTTCACCACATCCTCGACCGTAACCACATCCCGCAGCAGCGCGTGCTCGTTGTACTGAGCATGCGTGGAGGCTGCGACCTTGATCCAGGCCAACTGTTCGCTGGTGGTGCCGTATTCGTACATGTGGCGCTGGGCGCACATGGCGTACATGTTGACGACGGTGGTGCCGTAGATCTGCTCGAAGCCTTCGTCCGGCGCGCCGGTGAAGGCGCGGGCGCCGGTGCCGGTGTTCTGACCTTCGGAGCGGGGACGGCCGGCCAGCGTGATCAGGCAGACCTTGGCCTTGCCCATGGCGATCATCGCGGCAGCATGTTCCACGTGCAGCACATAGGAGGAGCCGCCGGTGTCGGTGGAGTCCATATGGCGCACGTTCGGCAGGCCGATATACTCGATCATCGACAGCGGGCCGAGGCCCGGCGCATCGCCGGCGCAGTAATAGGCATCCACGTCGGCGAGCGTCAGCCCGGCGTCGGCCAGCGCACCGATGGCGCTTTCCATGTGGATTTGGGGGGTGGAGAGGTCGGGGGCTTTTCGCGTGGGATGCTCATAGATCCCAGCGATATAAGCCGTGCCTTTCAAACTCATGGGCTAAGATTTCCTCCAGGAAGGGGCAGTGGGTGCTTGGAAGACAAGCAGCCGCAAACGCGGCGCTTGCAACTATCGTAGGGGGGAACGGCGCCGCTGGAAAGAGTGGCTTTGCACCCGGCTTGCGGTTTCCGCTTCTGCGCATGCGGCGAAGGTAGGAATGACAGCGGCGCCTGCGGTCCTAAATTGATTGGTGTACGCCGTGACGCGCAGTGTCCGGGCCGCTGGCTTGGCCGACCGCAACCGCCCCCCCGACCCGGATAACCGTTTGAGTTCCTCCCGCATGCTTCGATCACTGACCCTGGTGCTGACGGTTGGGGTGAGCCTGCTGTTTTCGGCGGGTGTTGCCGCCAACGAGGTAGAGGACCAGCCATTCGATACCGCACCGGTCATCGAAGCGCCGGTCGATATCACGTCTTACGATGTTGTCCTGCAGGGCGCACCGGACGATGCGGTTGCGGCCGATCTGGAGGCGGCGCTGGCCCTGTTCCGCTATCGCGACGGCGGCGCCCCGAGCGTCGCCCTGTTGCGCCGACGCGCTCTCGACGACCGGGCCATTGCCGAAAAGGTCTTGCGCTCGCATGGCTATTACGAAGCCCGGGTCCGGGCGGAGGTGGAGGCCGCGGCGGAGGGCAAGGCGGCCACCGTCACGGTGACCGTCATCCCCGGCCGGCCGTTCCGGCTGGAACGGCATGACTTCGTTCTGGCCCCAACGGCGCTGGCCCAGGCGCTTCCCAACGCCAAAGACCCGGCCTTTGGCTCGCCGTTGGGCAAGCCCGCGGCGGCGGCTGCCATCCTGGATGCGGAGGACAAGGCGCTTGGCGCGTTGAAGGCGGCGGGGTTCCCCTATGCCAGCGCCGTCGACCGCGACGCGGTGGCCGATCCGGCGGCGGCGACGCTTGCGGTGACCACCACGATCGACACCGGCCCGCGCCTGACCTTTGGCGACCTGCGTATCGATGGCGCCGAGGGAATCGACACGGAATACCTGTACACATACCGGCCGTGGCAGCCGGGCGACCCGGTGGATGCGCGCAAGCTGACCGCCTATCAGCGGAGCCTGATGCAGACCGGGCTGTTCAACGCCGGCGCGGTGTTGTTGCCGGAGGAAGCGCCGCCGCCAGGGCCGGTGCCGGTGACGGCCAATCTGGAGCCGCGGGCGTTCCGCTCCATCGCTGTCGGCGTGAACTATTCCACCGATCTCGGCCCCGGCGGCGAAATCGATTTCGAGCACCGCAACCTGTTCGGCGCCAACGAAATCCTGCGCGTGGAGGCGAATGCCGCCCTCGCCGAGCAGACAATTGAAACCCGGCTGCGCAAGCCGCAGTTCCGGCGCAACCGGCAGGACCTGGTCACTTTGCTGTCGCTGCGCCACGTGGAGGCCGATGCCTATGACGAGACCGGCGCGACCCTGACCGTCGGCCTGGAACGGCGACTGGGCCAGCATTGGCTGGTGGGCCTGGGCGGCCTGGGCGAGGTGACGGAGACGGTCTCCAGCGATGCCGAGGGCCGGTCTTATCTGCTGGGCCTGCCGGGCTTCGTCGAATACGACAACACCGGCGACCTGCTGAACCCGGCCGGGGGAGTCCGGGTTCGGCTGAACGGTACGCCCTTTGCCGGCCAGTTCGATGGCCGGTTCACCCCCTTCTTTTCGACCGAGGTCAACGCGTCGACGTATTTCGACCTGACCGGCGAAAAGCGCTATGTCGCGGCGTTGCGCACGCGTCTGGGCTCGATTCTGTCGGGCGATATCAGCGATGTGCCCGCGGGCCGCCGGCTCTATGCCGGCGGCGGTGGCTCCATCCGCGGCTATGCCGAGCGCAGCATCGGCCCGCTCGACGCCGACAACGATCCGACCGGCGGCCGGTCGGTGGTGGAGGCGGTGGCGGAGTTGCGGGCCCAGTTCTATGGCGATTTCGGCGCAGCGGTGTTTGTCGGCGCCGGCAGCGTGACCGAGGATGTGGCCCCCACGTTCAGCGAGGGCCTGCTGTTCGCCGCCGGCCTGGGTTTCCGCTATCACACCCCGCTGGGGCCGATCCGCGCCGATGTCGCTGTGCCGCTGAACCCGCGCAGCATCGACGACTCGTTCCAGCTCTATTTCTCGATCGGACAAGCGTTTTGAACCGTCTTGCCCCCGCCCGCCTTCTGGTCTGCCTGCTGCTGATCGCGGCGCCGCTGCTGCCGGCGCCCGCGGCGGCGCTATCGCTGTTCGGCCTGAAAAACCAGTTGATCCAGTTTGCGCTCGACCAGATCAACGTGCCGGGCTCGCTGGAAATCACGGTGGAAGGGGTGGAATCGCCGGAAGACGGCTCGACCGACCTTGTGGGGGTCGCTGTCGCGGATGGCGAGGGCGTCTGGCTGCGCATTGGACGCGTTTCGATGAACTGGGACCCGACGCGGCTCACCGCCGGCGAGGTGTTCGTCACCAAGCTGACCGCCGCCGATGTCGAGGTTCTGCGGGCGCCCGTTCCCGGCCCTGAGGACGCAAGCAAGCCGGTGGATGAGGCCGGTGCTGGCCCGCTCGCCTGGCCGCGTTCGCCGGTGACGGTGACGGTGGAGGGGATGAAGCTGATCCGGGTGCGGGTTGCCGGTGGCGTACTCGGCGCGAGCCCGCTGGCCTTCGATGCCAGCGGCAGCTTCCAGGACAAGGGCGATGTGCAGGCGGCGGCTTTGTCCCTGGACCGCACCGACCGGGTGACCGGCACGATCCGGTTCGACTATGCCCGCGACTTCGCCGCAGAACGTCTGCGCCTGCTGCTGAACGCGAACGAGGCGGCTGGCGGCCTGGTGGCGGAACTGGCCGGCCTGCCGTCGGATGCTGCTGCCGAGGTGCGGCTGGAGGGCGAGGCGCCGGTGGCGGACTGGCGGGCGGATTTGCTGGCGCAGATCGCGCAGGTGGGGCGACTGGATGGCAGCATTGCCGTCGCATCGGTGCAGCCGCTGTCACTGTCGCTGGACGTGCGCGCGGCTGCGCAGGGCCGGACGAAACAGGCCGGCGGACCCTGGCTCGCCGATCCGGTCGACCTGCGCGCCGATTTGAGCGTCGGCGAGGACGGAGTGCTGGACCTGCGGCAGTTGGCCCTGGACTCGACCTTTGGCCAGATCCGGGCCGGCGGCACGTTCGACCCGAATTCCGGACGGGTCGATGCTTCCGCCACGGTGGACGTGCCCCGCCTCGGTCCGCCGGCACTGAGCGCCGCCGCGATCGACGGCTTGCGCTTCGAAGGCCGGCTCGGCGGTACGCTGGAGCGGTTGGAGGGAGCGGGGCGCTTCACGGTCGCCGACGTCAGCGCCGACGCCGTGGCGGCCAGCGGTCTGGCGCTGGAGGGCGAGGTGACGCTGGCCGGCGACGCGGTGCGCTTTGCCCTAGAGGGCCGGGCCGACCGGCTGATCGCCGACCGCCTCGACCTCGCCGGCAGCAAGGGGGTTAGGCTCGATCTGGCAGGCGCGCTGGAGGGCAATGACCTCCAGCTCTCGCATTTGCGTCTGGACGGCCCGCTGCTGCAGGCGGAGGCGGACGGATCGGCGGCGCTGGCGGCACAGACCCTGGCCTTGCGTTACAGCGTGCGCGTGCCCGACCTGGTGCCGGTGGCAGCCGCCTATGACGCACGGGCGGCGGGGGCGCTGCAGTCCGATGGCCGGGTGTCCGGCAGCTTCGCCGCACCGGAATTGAAGGCGGCGACGGTGCTCAGCCGGTTCGCCTTCGATGGCCGCCCCATCGGCGATGCCCGCCTGCAGCACGACTTCGTGCTGGGCGAGGCGATCACCGGCGATTTGGCGTTGAAGGCCGACACGAAGGAGTACGGCCCTGTCAGCGCCGGCGCGCAGGTGCGTCTGGCGGGCTCGTCCCTGACGGTCACCGGCCTGAACGCCAACGCGCTGGGGATGCGGCTGTCGGGCGAGGGGCCGGTCCGCGCCGATCTGGAGGCCGGGCTGGTGCAGGGGCGACTGGCCTGGCAGGCGCCGGACCTGGCGACGGTCGCCAGACGCACCGGTGCCGACCTTTCCGGCGCAGCCGAGGGCATGCTGACGCTACGGCCCGTGCAGGGCCGCCAGGAAGTGGCGCTCGCCCTGACCCTGAGGCACGGGCGCACCGGAACCGCCACGCTCGCGCGCCTGACGGCAGAGGCGACGCTGCGCGATGCGTTGGGCCGGGTGCCGTCTGCGGATGCGACCGTCCATGCCGAGGGCATCGAGGCGGGCCGCACCAGTATCGGCTCGCTCGACCTGACGCTGACCGGGCCGTTGAACGGGGCCGAGGCGCGGTTGACACTCGCCGGCATTGCGCCCGATGGCCGTGACATAGCGCTGGATGCGGACGCCGTGGTGGATGTGCTGGGCCAGCCGCTTACCATGACCGTCAACGCGCTCACCGCCCGCCATGACGAGCAGGAAGCGCGGTTGCTGGCGCCACTGAAACTCTCCAGCGGTGGCGGCCGCACCCGGGCAGAGGGCCTGCACATGGCGCTGCCGGGCGGCGAGATCGCCGGCGACGTGGACTTGCGCGGCCAGCGGCTGATTGCCGGGCTGAACATGGATTTTGCCGACATCGCCCCGCTCGCCACCATCGCCGGCCTGCCGGTCGAGGGCGGCGAGATGCAGGCAAGGTTGGCTTATGACAGCCGCGCCCCTGCTTCGGCCTCGCTGCGCCTGCAACAGGTGGAACTGGCAGACCTGCCGGGCGGCAGCAACGCCGTGGACGCCCTTGTGACATTGGCCTGGGATGGCAGACAGGCCACTGCGCAGGCGGAGATCACCGGCGGTTTCGGCGATCCGATCCTGGCCGATGTGCGTCTGGCGCTGCGGCCGTCTGGTGCAATGCTGCCCCAACCCAAGCCGAATGCGCCGTTCGCCGGCCATGTCCGCTGGTCCGGTCAGGCGGAGCGGTTGTGGGCGCTGGTGCCTGCGGCAGACCATTATCTGGAAGGTCAGGTGGATATCGACCTGACCTTGGGCGGCACGTTTGCCGCGCCGTCGGTCTCGGGCCGCAGCGATCTAAGCGATGGCCGTTACGAGAACCTGGAAGCGGGCACGGTGTTGCAGAACGTGAGCGCCCGCTCCTCCGTCGCGGCGGACGAGAGCTTCAAGGTCATGCTGGAAGCGGAGGACCCGTCCGGCGCGCCGGTCACCGGCCATGTTGCCGTCGGCGGTGGCCGGCTGGACGCGGCGGTCGATACGCGCCAGGCCTTGCTGATCCGCCGCAACGACGTCACTGCCATCGTCACCGCCGCCATCACCGCCAGCGGCTCGCTGCTCGACCCGGAGGTGGAGGGCGATGTGCTGATCGACCGGGCCGAGGTGCGGCTGGTGCATGCGCTGCCGCCCTCCATCGCCGAACTGGGCGATGTGCGGATCAAGGGCGCGCCGGTGCCCCGGCCGAAGCCGGAGAAAGAGGGGCGGATCGGCCTGAACCTGCGGGTGCACGCCCCCGGCAACCTGTTCGTTCGGGGCCGCGGCCTCGATTCGGAATGGCGCATGGACCTGGCGATCCGAGGCTCGGCCCGCAAGCCGCGCGTGACCGGCTCCATCGACAAAATCCGCGGCCAGCTGGCCCTGCTGGGCAAGGTGTTCGACCTGGAGCGCGGGCAGGTGCGGTTCAGCAACCCTGCCGCCATCGATCCGGAATTGGACGTGGCGCTTCTGCGCGATGGGGAGGACATTCGCGGTGGCCTGGTCATCAGCGGTCCGGTTTCGAAACCGGCGCTGGAATTCACTTCGACGCCGCCCCTGCCGAAAAGCGAGGTCATGCCGCGGCTGTTGTTCGGCCGCTCCGCCCAGTCGCTGTCGCCGCTGGAGGCGGTGCAGTTGGCGAGCGGCATCGCCACGCTGATGGATGGCTCCGGCGGCACGCTCGACCGGGTGCGCGGCGCCATCGGCCTGGACGTGCTGCGGGTGGAGGACACCGGCAACGGCACCACGGGCGTCACCGTTGGCCGCAACATTGGGTCCGGCGTCTTCGTCGGCGCCACCCAGCCGGTGGATGGCAGCACCCCCACCGTGCGCGTCGAGATCGAAGTGCTGGACGAGGTCGTGGTGGAAAGCGAGACCGGGGTGCAGACAGGCTCGTCCGTCGGCTTGAAATGGAAGCGCGATTTCTGAGGCGGTCCCGCGCCACCCAGGACGAGCGGCTTGCCAACGGCGTGCCGCTCGCCGACGATGCCCGGGCCAGCATCCAGGAGGGCGCCCGCCGCGTCGGCTTAAGCGACACGGGATATTGCCTCGCTCCGCGGCGTGCCGGCCCAGGCAGGGCGCAGCCCGCGGAGACCCCAAGCCGGAGAACCGTCATCATGAACCATACCGCCACCCCGATCGTCACCCGCAGCGACAAGGGCGGGGTCAGCCATGTCACCCTGAACCGGCCCGAAAGCGGCAACAGCCTTTCCAGCCAGACCATCGACGCGCTGCACCGCACGTTGCTGGACCTGCGCGAGGCGAAGGATATCGGCGCGATCGTACTGGCGGGCGCCGGCAAACGCATTTTCTGCGCCGGCCATGACCTGAAGGAAATCAACGAGGACGGCGGCACCGCCGAATTTTCGAAGGAAATCGCGGAAAAATGCTCGGCCATGATGCTGGCCCTGCGCGAACAGCCGCAGATCGTCATCGCCAAGGTCGAGGGCGTCGCCAGCGCCGCCGGCTGCCAGTTGGTCGCGGCGGCCGACCTGGCCGTGGCCGAGACTGGCGCGCGTTTCGCGACGCCTGGCGTCAATATCGGCCTCTGGTGCCTGACGCCGATGGTGCCGCTCAGCCGGGCCGTGCATCCGAAGCACGCCATGATGATGCTGGCTTCCGGCCACCTGTTCGATGCGCGGTTCGCGCTCGAAATCGGCCTGATCAATCAGGTTGTGGAGGCTGGTGAGTTGGACGCGGCGGTCGATCAACTGGCCGCGGAAATCGCATCGAAATCCACCTTCACGCTTGCCATCGGCAAGCAGGCGTTTTACCGCCAGCTTCAGATGTCGATGGCCGATGCCTATGAGTACGCCGGCAACGTCATGGTCCGCAACATGGCGCACCACGACGCCAGGGAAGGCATCAACGCCTTCGTCGAGAAGCGCCCACCGAACTGGAAAGGGCGATGAGGCGGCGGCCTGGTGCAGGGGCGGCGGCTCGACAGCCTAACCCGCATTTCTCACCAACGTTGCCGGCCTTTGCGGAGACGCGGGCGGGAGGGCGGTGGCTTGGGCGGTGGAGGTGTGGACGCGCTTGTTCGCGGCGCCTTGAGCGGCGCGGTGTCGGTCGGTGCGGGTCCAAT
>Ga0206129_10007160_pt1 | contig 11068 bp, 7 predicted proteins | sample Helgoland_Spring_8_FD_148616 | JGI IMG/M metagenome (GOLD analysis project Ga0206129, IMG submission 148616) | Pelagic subsurface seawater microbial communities from Kabeltonne, Helgoland, North Sea - Helgoland_Spring_Bloom_20160502_2 | ecosystem: Environmental > Aquatic > Marine > Epipelagic ...
CCGACTCAAGAAGTTGACGAGATTTCTCAAATTGACCAGTGTTATAAGCTTGCAATGCTCCTTGCAAGATATCGTTAAGAGTCAACACTCGCTCCCCACTGGGTCACGCCACTAATGGGCGTCGCACGTTGCTATAGTGATTAAGTATTTTGTGTATCTGCCCGAAGTCTCAAGGGACGCCAGCACTGCATTGAGTAATGCATCATATACATTGGTGCTAACCATCCCGATTGGTGAAGCTCAACGATGACACTCGAATCTAGTGCATTGAGTTTCTGAATATTAATTCCAACGTATGTAGCTAAGACTTTCTGTTCATTCGAACCTTCGACATTGTAATTCGCCTGCATTTGATCGAGCACCTTGTGCTTTACGAGCAGATTTACGAACTCGCCGGTGCGTTTGCGCTCTTCTTCGTATTCGCCAACAAATTGCATAACCGCCCTTACTTCCTGCGAAGGTTCTTCACCAACGAAGAAAGGAAACTTCGCCTCTTCTGTTATTGTCTCTCCCGCTCGATCAAGCACGAGTGCACGGCTACCATCTCCTTGTGATGCGAATGCGAAGGGATAGCAGCGTAAATAAGAAGGCACGTAGCATTCTGGATCCCACCGACCGTTATCATCTATGAAAAGATTCCCGTCGCCCGGCAAGCCTACAACTGCCATGGGAACTGGGTTTTCCATACTCGAAAAAACAATAGGATAGTGTCGCTGAGCGCTGCTGATTTCGACCATCGTGAGGGGTATTGCGCGCTCGTTCTTCACAAACTCGAAAGGACGCTCAGAGGGCGTAATTCCAAGAGATCCATGGGACTCGAAGGTTAATATTTCAGGCTGTTTATAAAGAAATTTTTTGCCCGCCATCGATGCCAATGGATTTCCCTGCTGTTCATTTGCCACGCTAACTTCTCCACTATTCTTTTGATTTGTCTTTCGATTTGTCTTTCGATTTCAACTAAACGAATCTTGCTGAGGCTGATTCGCCTAATCCGCTCGCAACCATCCTGTGAGTGCATACCGAGGTTTTGTCGCAAAAGGTGCGACATAGGACACCTGATGATCACGCGGTACTTTAAACAAACTGCAACTATTGAACGTAGGCACATGGGTCTTGGTAACCTCACGTCCGTCAACAAACTCCAGCATGCCTCCCCAGTGAGGCTCCCACTCTTTAGTGAGATTGATAACAATCGCAAACCGTCTATCGTCTGCCGTGCTCGCACTGTCGTTGTGCTGCATCAGAAAATGGCCAGGGGCAAATAGCGTAGCCTGTAGTTCGATTTTTCGAATCTGCTCGTCGCCTGTTAGAGTGCGGAAATGCTCAATCGAGTCTGGGCTATTAATCGCCTCTAAGATTGCATTGAGCATGAGATTAGGCTCCCATTTATTCGTATAAGCATCGATCATGGGGTAACGAAAATAGGCGAACTGATAGTCTCGTTTTGCCTGCTCAATGACAGCGCCATGGAAAGCCTGTCGATCTTCCGGGGTCATCGACGCGAGTTGCGCGGTCGATCTCGTCATGGCCTCTGCCCCATTTCGAAAAGCCAGCTCCCACGTCACCTGTTGATCCAGACAAGTAAAAGTTTCCTCGGCAGCAAATTGCTCCAAGAAATTGGGGATTTGCACGACGCCAGACGCAGCCAATTCATCGCCAAAGGCGGCGTGGTCTATCGAAGGGTTAAGTAACAAGCCCCGGAAATTATGCATAGTGATACGCTCTTAATATTGCTGCGATTATCAAGGTGCTACCATAACATATTGACTAGAAATCAAGAATCCGCAACTCGGGCAATTTGCGGTTGCGGTGACATCTCAAGCGTTTATCATCTCAATCATCGCGACACGTCATTAGAACGATATGGACACTTATGCATTCAACTCCCGAGTCAGTGCTCAGACAGTTTGATCTCGCGTTTGCTCAGGGCGCAAACCTCAAAGCGCTCAACCTTCTCCGAACTCTTTGCCAACTCTGTCCGGAAGACCCTGAAGCGCACCATAAACTCGGCGTCATGGAAGAGGAATTTGGGACCCTAGGTAACGCGCGCCGCGCCTATCTTCGATGCCTCACTCTGGCACCCGCAGTTGCGAAGGCGTATCTCTATGCCGGCTACTGCATGCAGCGGCAGGGAGACGAACAAAGCGCCGTTGAGATTTACTCACTCGGCGCTGATATCGATGAAAGAATTCTTACCCTATGGCAATCAACTCAGCAGTCAGGGCAATCACGCCGTCGCTCAGCTGCGGCCAATCGGCTGCTTCGCGAGCACCTGAGCGCGCAGCATTTAACATCGGTTGGATCTGAAGTGGATTGCCAACGTGTCGCCTCGGGAATATGGACAAGAACTCACAACCGCGATTATCGCTTCAAAAACGCTCAGCAGATGCCTCAGCTATTCTATCTTTCCGATATTTATGCACGAGGCTTCGACGACGCGAGCGACTGGGAATGGGCGCAGACGCTGCAGACTGCTGCGACTGAAATAGAGGGTGAACTAAACAATGCGCTGCCCCTAGTGAGGGCTCAAGGCCGCCCCTACCTTCCCGCAGGCAGCCAGGCTGACGGCTCCCTAGCCACGTTAGCTGGCTCTTTAAACTGGACAGCATTGGATCTCTTCATCGATGGTAGGCCAAATAATGAACTAATACCGCACTTTCCTAAGACGCTTGCTGCACTTTTACAGGCACCACTGTATGGACTCGATGAGAATCCATTCGAAGTGTTCTTTTCTCTCTTGCGTCCAGGTCAGCATATCTCACCCCATTTTGGCTTATCTAACCATAGCCTAACCGTTCACTTGCCACTTGTGATCCCGGAAAACTGTTGGTTGCGGGTAGGAGAGGAAACTCGTCAATGGGTGCCAGGAAAAATCACCGTATTCGACGACACCTTCATTCATGAAGCACGAAATGAAAGCGCGGAGGAGCGAATAGTTCTGATTTTCTCGATCTGGCATCCAGACCTTACCAACTCTGAGCGAGAAGCAGTGAAACGCGCTTTCCGATCTAGGCGAGAATGGCTTGCGCAGCGCCGCATACCTTAGAACAAAGTAGCAGTGCTTTTAGTCGATACAACCGGCGCGCTTCAGCGCATCGAATAGCGGTGACAAATACGCCTCAAACGGCTGCCAGCGCCCGATTCGCTTGTCGCTTATCGTTTCTCGCACTTGAAGTTCGCTAAAGGTAAAACTGCTTGAGACAGTCTTATGGAAGTTCAAGCAGTCATCGTTCCAAGGCAAGCCACAGAATGCAGTTATCTGCTGCCCCGTCTCTCTGGGATTTGCAACGAGCGATTCGTAATTAACATCCATGACTCGCTCGGGAGCTAATGCCACCCAATGATCCATGAGCCTACGCGCATTCTCGTAGGCATGTGCAAGTGAATCGAAATCACAGGCGTAATTGTGACTCTCCGAGAACATTCGAGTGAATATGCTCCAGCAGACATCACGCGGATCACGGCGCATCTGAATTACCTTCGCATCGGGGAATAGCGACAGAATCATCCCTACGTGTTGGAAATTATGCGGCATCTTATCGGTGATGAATTGCCCCGATGCTACGCCACCCTCTCGCTCTTTGAAAAGCGGCGTAGTATCGAAATAGCGTGCCGCGAGAGTTTGCCAGGCTTGATGTGTCAATCTATCAGGGGACACTACTCTACCTGCGGCTACGTCTTTTTGATATTGGCTGACGAGAAAACCTAATGCCTCATTTTCGCCGCCCGCCTCAACGTTCGGAAGTTGAGCTAGCATTCTCTCAACAAGGGTTGTGCCGGAGCGCGGCATACCGACGATAAACAACGGCGTCGCATGACCGCTGGACTCGAAGTTAGGGCGGACATAACTTGGGAACTGTTGAAGAGTGCTTTCACAAGCTAAATCACTCGCTGCAGAATCGTAGCGGTTATTGAGAGCCTTCATGTGTGAATTCTGTGCGGCATTCGCTCTCGAATAATGCGTGAACGCAGTCTCATTGTTTTCCAATCGAGCGTGCGCATCAGCCAAAACATAGGAAATCAACTGCGTCTCGTAAACAGTCCAATCGCCGCTTTCTAGACTTTCCTCGATTCGCTTAACGAGAGAAGGCAGCTCATCTATCTGCGCTATTTCTAGCAAAACACTCCAAGCCTCGGCGTTACTCGAGTTTTGCGCAACGGCTGCCTCTGCTGAGCTAACTGCTCGCGAGTACTCGCCTTTAAGTCGCGCAAGTTTAGCTTGCAGCAAATGAAACTCGGCTGTCTCTGCTCCCGCGTCTCTCGCATAGCCCAAATAGATTTCGCATTGATCAATCTTGCGTGCGAGCAGGAACAAGTCGGCAAATTTTACATACTCGGTGATGCCAGGAGTAATCAATTGAAGGTACTGACTGTAGGCAGAAATTGCTAAGTTATAATCGCGGAGTCTTCCTGCAGCGATGGCTAGCGCCTGCGCCACCTGACTGCTGTTTTTATCCGCCTGCTGTAATTGCCTCAGGAGTGCTACAGCCTGATCCCAAGCACCCAGTAAGCCAAATGCCTCTGCTCTGATTAGATAACTTGCCTGTGAGTTGTGGGGAAATCGGGCTAGTTGTGACAAGGCTAACTGCGGTTCATTCAGACTAAGTAGCAAGCTACACACATTAATAGAAAATCCTTCATCTTGGCCCGCACAGTCTGCGGCGTGTTTGGCGAGTTTTGTTGCAGCCAAACAGTCGCCTTTGTTGCGCATGCAAATGGCATAGTTATAGCCGATATCCGCAGCATCAGGCTCAAGCGCTAGGGCTTTAGAAAAAAAAGATTCGGCAGCGTCGAATTGTTCTGTTTGCATCAACAGTGTGCCCAACCCATAAAGCGCATCTACGTGTTGAGCATCGACCGTCAATTGCTGCCGATAAAGCTGCTGCGCTGTTTCGAGATCACCCTGACGATGGGCTAATTCAGCTTGCTGAACCAATGAATTCATAGTCGATTACGCCTTAAACCCTCTGCATCAATAGTCTTAAGCCTATTGATCTATTAACCTATTGACCTATTGACCTATTGACCTATTGACCTATTGACCCAGTGACCTATTGAATAGCCCAATGCTGTGGCATACCATTTACTCGTGCCTGCGCCAATCTGCGTAGAATAAAGTCGCGTCATTCATCAGAGAAGTCGCAAGCTAAAAGCGTTTGAGACTGGGTAGCCTACCGATATGAAAACCAATAATACCTTGTCTCTCTCACCAGACCTACGCGTTAGCCCTTGGGATCAATTGTTTGCCGAGAATGGGCGAGTACATATCCCAAACTTTCTCACCGAGAGCGCAGCCACAACAGTTTTTGAGTGCCTCAATAGCCAAGAAACTTGGAATCTGGTGTGCCAGCAAGAGGGTATTCATCAGGATCTGAACGACAATATCGGCGCTGTCTGGAGCGAGGCCCAGTTAGCAAAATTTACGACTAAACTGCATGAGCAAGCGCGCCAAAATTTTCAGTATCTTTACAGAACGATACCCATCTACGACATCTATCACAAGCAGCTGCTGCCCGGGAATTTTCTCAACGAAATATTTTGTTTCTCAACAGCCCCGAATTTCTGAACTTCCTGCGAGAGGCATTACAGATGCCAGAAATCGCATTCGCTGACGCGCAGGCAACCTGCTACACACGCGGGGATTTTCTCACAAAACACGATGACAGCGCGCAGGGAAAGAATCGCCTCGCGGGCTATGTTTTAAATTTGACTCCCTCTTGGAATCCGAACTGGGGTGGCGCACTTCAGTTCTATGATTCGCAGGATAATTGTGTCGACACCTTCTTACCCAGCTACAACGCACTCAATGTATTCAGGGTGCCGCAGCCTCATGCGGTAACCTATATTCCCCCTTTTGCAGACGGCAAGCGGCTCTCTATTACCGGATGGCTCCGCGCCGGCGCGGATCCCGGCCGCTAGCCTCCGCAATGGCGCTCGCGGCGACCGATAGCGAGTTAGCCTGGCACTACATCGAAGGGCGCTGTGAGCCTGAATTGAGAGGCGTCGCCTTCGAAACCATAGGTACCATGCCAAGTGTATGAGGGGAATAGAACGAGCTGTCCCGCCGTTGGACGTATTATTCTCTCGACAACTTCGCGCTCTCCTAACAAAAGTGCACTTTCGCCAAATTTGATGCACCCTGAGTGACTCGAATCATCGAGCATGGTATTCGGCAACGAAATATAGCTTGCTGAACTAATCCATCCCTCTGGGTGGACATGGTTAACATGAAAGCCTCTAGGCCGGAGCTTCACAGACCACGACCCCGAGAACGAGAACCGGCGATTGCCAGCCTGAGGTAACCTTCGTAAGAAAGGATGGCTCGCGTCCGGCGAGAATCGATCGAGGTAATTTTCGACAACCTCAGTGAGCGAATCGCGATAGCGCTGAATAACAGGGTTGCGCTTGTGCAATAATCTGCCTGGGGTCTGCGTGCCCGTTTTAAGCGTCTGTCTGGATGGCGCAACCTCAGTGTTGTGCATAGCCAACAGGACAGTTTCGAGTTCGCCCAGAAAATCCTCCAGACCCCGATAGCCAGACGGCACTGGCAGCGTAAAGACTGCAATATGGTCTCCGTAGTCTATGAGCCATCGATAGCGCTCGTCGCCAACCAACCGCCAACAAAGACCCTGCAGCGCCCACGTAAGCTGATTGTCCGGCGCAAAAGACAACAGCCGATCCAAGTCCGCCTGAGCGAGATCATAATTTTCTTGAATAATATGCAAACGCACTAAATCCTGCGCGACGTCCAGATCGAACGCTTGTCCGAGTGCTTTCGAAAAAACTGCCTGTGCCCGGACATAGTCTTGTTTGTTAGCTAGAAGCCTGCCCTGCGCATGCAACAGTGCAGCGGTCGTCTCGACCGGGAGTGCTTCCTCAAGTTGCTGCAGCGCTGCCTCTTCTCGTCCGATCGCACTCAGAGCATTGATATAAGATAAGCGTAGCGCTGTGTCGCGCGGGGATTGTGCAATGGCGCGCCGATAGCTCTGTTCTAGTTTTTCGTGCTCACCTTTCTGCCAGTAGAATTCATGCAGTGTTTCGTGGGCCAGAACAAAATTCGGATTTAGTTTAAGACTGATAAGATACTCTCGCTCCGCTTGCTCATGCTCGCCGCGCTCGAACAGCGCGTTAGCATAGTTATAGTGAATCTCCGCGTTATCAGGAGCGAGATTTAAAGCGAGCTTGTAACTGTCGATGGCGAGATCAACCTGTTCGTTCAGTTTGAGGCACAGACCAAGATTATGCCTGGCCGTTACTTGGTTGGGATTTATTTGGAGTGCTCGCTGGTAGAAATCCTTCGCAGTTTCAAAGTTCTCTAATGCTTTGTGGGCATCGCCTAAACCGGTGAGCGTGCTACTATCGTTAGGCGCCATCGCAGCGGCTCTATCAAGTTCTTCGATCGCGGCCATTGGGTTCACTGAAGTCAGTAGCAGCCCTAGGTTCTTTCTCGCGTCTCGAAAATTTGGGTTTAACTCGAGTGCCTGCCTGTAGTGTTTCTCTGCGAGCGTATCCTTTGCTTGTTTGGCATAAACATTAGCAAGGTTATTGTGCACCTCAGGCTGTTGCGGCTGCCGCGAAAGCGACCTCAGGAAATAATCCGTGGCCTCACCTAGCTGATTCTGATCAGCACACGCCAGGCCAGCTAAATGCAGAAGATTTGGCTCCTCGGGAATTTTCTCGAGCAGCGCTTTGATCTTGCCCAGCACGGCGGGGTCATGATTATTCATCGCAGCAAAAAGCTGCCCTAAAAGCTGCTGGAACTGCGCTACTTTATCGCTGACCACGCTCTTTCCTCCTTGCAAAAAAAACGGCGGACCCAAAGGCCCACCGTTTTTTACTTCACTAAAACCCTTAGGTTATAGCTTGTAGCTTGCGCTCAAGAACACGCGTGGGCCAAGCAACGAGTACGTTGATGGGAACGTGTTGCTCTGCTCTGACGCAGCGCCTACAGGATCAGGCAGTGCGTCAGTTGCGTTCTGTACACCTAGAGTTATGCGTGCTTTTTCGTTGAACTGATAAGCAGCGCTTAGGTCGAGGTAGTAGATCGAATCGATCTTAGGTGCAGCGAGTGTGCTTGCATCAACAGAGCTATTCGCAATGCGGTCATCTTCAACTTCACCTAGGAAGCGTAACAGACCTGAAATAGTCCACGCGCCAGAGGTCAGCGTTGCACGAGTATTCCAGCTAACTTCTGTGTAAGGTGAGCCACAAGTGTTACCGAAGCTACCTGCACAGTTGTCGACACGGTCAGCCAATGCTGCGACTGGTGTTGTATCGAACTTGTCGAGGAACGTGCTGTTGAAAGTAACGCTTAGCGTAGAGCCTGCGCCGCCGATACCGAAGTCAAGATCAGTCACGTAGTTTACGTTGACGTCAACACCACTAGTCTCGATAAGACCAATGTTTGAGTTGAGTACGTTAACTAGGCCAACGTTACCATCTGGACGACGTGAAATCGCCTGACAGAACGGAGATGACGCGTCCTTAACAACGTTGTAGCAAAGGTCGAGTACGTTTGACACGCTGCCGCCGAGAACACTAATCGCGTCTTCGATTTCGATGTCGTAGTAGTCAACTGTGATGTCGAGGCCGTCTAAAGGCTGGATGATTGCACCGACAGTGAAGGTATTTGATGTTTCTTCCTTCAGGTTCGGGTTACCGCCAAAGTTGCCTTGGATTTGTGAGTTAGCTTGGATGAAGTTACCAACATCGGCTGCAGCCACACCAGTCGCCTGACAGAGTGCTGCGTCAGTAGTACCGGCATTGAAGCCGTTTGACGCACACGGGTCAGTCGCGCTTGGGAATCCATTGCTCTGGCCTAGGAACAGCTCAGAGACGTTCGGCGCACGCACCGCTTCTTGGTAACCAACGCGGAAGCCGAGCATTTCGACAGGCGAGTAGTTAACTGCGGCAGCGAAAGAGCCAACGTTACCGATGTTTGAGTAGTCTGACGTACGAGCAGCGGCCCATAGCGTTAGCTCTTCAACCATTGGCTGTCCCTGCATGACAGGAACCGAGATCTCACCGAAGAAATCAGCTGACTTGTAAGCACCTACAGTGGGCTTACCAGCGTTAAAGCCGAGAACGTCGCCAGAAGACAGGAAGCTATCCGGACGGAAGCTTGATGAGTCTGAACGGTGCTCATAGCCGAATACTACAGAGACAGGCACATCAGACGTTGGCAGTGTGAACACGTCACCAAAAACGCTCGCCTGAATGATTTCTTGCTCGATGCTAGTCAGGTTAGTCGCGCCAATATTGACGAAGTCGATTGCTGCCTGTGAAATGTTACCTGCACCAAAGATGTTGATTGGCACACAGCCGTTAGAGGTGTCCTGACAAGACAAGCCATCGTCAGTTACTGCAGCAGCTTGAACAAAGCGAGAAGCCGACACGTCGTTGTTCAACACGTTGCTGTTCTCGAGATTCGAGTAGCTGTAAGAAGCATCGAACGACCAAGTATCAGTGATCTCACCAGTAGTGCCGAATAGAACTCGGAACGAGTCACGTGTGTCAACAGACTGACGCGAGCCGTTTTCGACCATGCGACGACCGATGTAGAGAGGCACGTTGCCATCAGCATTCGGTGTAGCGCTTCTCAGGGCTGCCTGTGCATTAGGACCGAAGAATGGGCTGTTAGGGTTTACGAATACAGAAGTAAACGCAGGAGTAGGCGCCAGTTCTTGTGGAACTAAGTTGTGCGAGAAGTTCATTTCGCTGTAGACCTCAACGGTGTCAGTGACATCGTAGTGGCCCATTGCTGTTAGCAAATAGCGCTCTTGTGGGAGCTGCAGGAAGTTATCAGGCGCGTAGTTGAAACGATCGCCTGGCTCCTGCCACGCACGGCCTTCGCCATTCGGGTCGAACGTGCCGAGTGTGTCGCCGTTAGGCAGTTTAGGTCCGCCGAACACGCGAGTGCCAGGAACACCTGACGAGCCGCCAGGAACGAGCGCTGGCTTGCCGCCGACAGTGCTGTCGAGCAGCGCGTTGCTAGAGAAGTCACGCGCGTCAGAGAACAGCGCTTTACGTGAAAGGTATGAGGCGTAAACAACTGCGTTACCGCGACCTTCGTCGAAGTTACCACCGATAGTGATATCGAAGTTATAACGCTCAGCGTCGCCTTCGCTTGTGATGTCGTAAAGGCTAGTAATTTCCATGCCTTCGAAGTCATCAACGAGCTGGAAGTTAACAACACCAGCTAACGCATCAGAACCGTATACCGCAGATGCACCACCTGTAAGCACGTCAACTTGTTTAATTAGCGTAGCGGGGATTGAGTTAAGGTCGACAACGCCTGTTTGAGTGGCTGGAATATAACGGCGACCGTTTACCAGTACTAGCGTACGAGAAGTACCTAGACCACGGAGGTCGACTCGCGCTGTACCGTCACCTGGGTTGTTTGAGCTAGCACCGAAAGAAGGGAGAGTTGAAGGCAGTTCGTTCAACTTCTGCTCAATGTTTACGATACCTGAAATCTGGAATTCTTCGCCAGACACACTAGTAAACGGGCTAACAGCTGAAAGGTCGGCACGCTGAATGCGTGAACCTGTAATAACAACTTCTTCGATCATCTCATCTTGAGCGAAGACGCTTGGAGCGATACCCACAGAACCTGTGCCAGCGATAGCAGCGAACGCTACGCTGAAGGCGTGTGCCTTGCGATTTAATTTGAACATTTATAGTTCCCCTGCAGTAGATAATAAAAGGCCACTATCAGCGTGATTGATAGCGCCAATTCTTTAGTTTTAATTAGTAGCACTATATGTTGCATAGCGCGTGGCGCGCATATTACATGGATTTAAGGAATACTTGAACAACTTTGCCGCTTTTTGCGGCCCTAAAAAACACTTTTTCGCCATATTTCAATGTTTTTCTGCTTTAATTGGCTTCTGATACTCAAATTCTATGGCAATTGGAGAAGGTTTGATCATATTTTGATCACGATGCGCCTGGAAATACCGAGATTCAACTATAGACTGTCATAATCGGGGGCAATTAGGGTCCATTGTCACGGGAATTTGAAGCCAGAACTTAGAGACTAGGCTGCACTGAGGGGAAGTCTACACCA
>Ga0206129_10007164_pt1 | contig 11065 bp, 7 predicted proteins | sample Helgoland_Spring_8_FD_148616 | JGI IMG/M metagenome (GOLD analysis project Ga0206129, IMG submission 148616) | Pelagic subsurface seawater microbial communities from Kabeltonne, Helgoland, North Sea - Helgoland_Spring_Bloom_20160502_2 | ecosystem: Environmental > Aquatic > Marine > Epipelagic ...
TATATTTTGACCCAATCTAAAAGATCTACCTGTTTTCTTTCCCTTCAATATATTGGCTTCTTTATCATAGAAATATCTATCACTAGGAAGGTCTGTAACATGAATTAATCCCGATACATAAAAATTATCTATTTCAGCAAAAAGACCAAACTCTGCAATACCAGTAACCACCGCATTAAAATCACTGCCCACATACTGCTTTAGATAGTAACAAATCATCTGTTGAGTAACCTGTCTAGATGCACGCTCTGCCATTCTTTCTAAATCTGACATCTCAACGCATTCTTCTTCTATCTCTTCTTTATTGATTACTAAGTCACCTTTATTTAATATATTTTTTATTAGCCTATGTGTCATAAGATCAGGATAACGCCTAATAGGAGAGGTAAAATGAGAGTATCTTTCTAGCTGAAGACCAAAATGCCCAACCTCCTTTGTGGAATACTCTGCTCTTTTTAGGCTTTGAAGAACTACAGTTTGGAGAACTTTATTTAACTTCTTTTCTCTCGCATAAGATAGGCATTGATTTATTAGATCAAGTGGAATTTTTTTATAAGAGTCAGAAAACCCTTTGATTGAAAAGAAATTCTTCAAGCTCTCTAATTTAAGCTCTTCTGGCTCTTCGTGAATTCTATACACCCCAAATTTATAATGTTTATTCATAAAGTTTGCTGCACAAACATTTGCAGCTAACATGGCCTCCTCAATCATCTGATGAGAAAACAGCCTCTTGGGTAGTGTTATTTCATCAACCTTGCCTTCATTATTTATCTTCAATAATGGTTCTTGCCCCTCAATCTCAAGGGCCTGTCGCTGGCTTCTCCTTTTTAATAGAATATGGGTAAGTTCTTTGAGAGAGCGAATTGAATCTTCCACAGACTTTGACAGGGTAGAGTTATTTTTAAGATATTTATCTACTTCAATGTATGTCATTCTTTTATGAGATTTTATTCTTGCTTCTAGAAAATTATAAGATTGAAGATCACCAGAATTAGAAAAAACTATTTCACAAATCAAGACATTTCTTATTTCATCTGGGACCAGTGAACAAAGATTGTTTGAAATTTTTTCAGGAAGCATTGGAATAACTTTTGATGGAAAATATATCGATGTGCCTCTTTCAATTGCTTCATTATCCAATGCAGTTCCAGGTTTAACCAATTCGGCAACATCAGCTATTGCAACACTTAACGTAAAAGACGATTTATTTTTAACACAGTGAACAGCATCATCAAAATCTTTTGCATCAGCACCATCTATTGTTATAAAAGGGACTTTAGTTAGGTCCTTTCTTGGTAAATTTTTATTTAACTTAATGTCAGCTAACTCGTTATCAATTTTTTCATTCCATTCAAAAGGAATATAGTTTTCTTCAATTACTTGAGATATTGTATTTTCTAGTTCATTCATTATGTGAGTTTAGTTTAAATTCTATGAAAAAGGTCTCTTAGAGCCTTTTATGTTTGATATTTTTATTAATCCTAATGTCTGTATTCAAGGAATAAGCCTATGATTCTTCCTCTTGGATCATGCACTCTAGTATCGAAACTAAAATCAGGAGCATCATAAAGTCTTGGAGCAGACTCATCAAAAATATTTGTTATTGAAAATTTCATATCCATGGTGCCATTTTTAGTTGAGATAAGTTTACTTGAAGACAAGTCAAATACTAAAAATGATTCGACCTTATTTTTATAACCATATTCAAGACCTAGTCCAGAAATAGGTCTGCTATTTTTGTACCCATCAATATGACGAACATTTAAGCCGATGTTGTAATTTAGATAGTCCCAGTTTATAAAAATATTTATCCTTTTCTTTGGAAGTGAGTGTGTATTAGCATCGTAATTATATTTACCTACTCTATTTATCATTTTATTGTGATGCTTTTCCTCTCCATCATTTATTTTATTATTCGGAGTAAGAAATTTATTTATAGAAGTTCCCTTTATAGCAAATGATATAACCCCATTTTTTTTAAGATTCATAAGAGCTTCATAGCTTAAGTCAACTCCACTAACCTCAGTATTTGCCTCATTAAAATATGTTGTTGTAATCCCAATAAGATCTCCTTCTATATTTCTTGTAATACTTGGTCCATTGGGGTTTGATAGGAGCATAGCTTGGGCACTTTGGACCTCTATTCTATTTTTATAATTTATATCCCAAAAATCGACTCTTAGTCTTTGATTTCCTTTATTAAATATGAACCCAAGATTATTATTTATTGATGTTGCTGGCTTAAGATTTGGGTTTCCAATTTGTGCTTGCCGCACAAATGGAGAAGTATCATTAAAATCTCTTACACTTCCGAGGTTGATATCACTAGCAAACATTTGCGCCATAGATGGCATGGAAAAAGATGAGCTTTTTGTGGCTCTTATAGTTAAATTATCGCTAAAGATGTATTTAACTGACAGCTTTGGATCGAAAGATGAGTCATTTCCAAAATCTTCATATCTGCCAGCAATTCTTACACCAAAATTGTTAACGAGATTTTTTTCAATTTCAAAAAAACTAGCATATTTATTTCTAGACTTAGAGACATCAATACCCCCACCCAGGAAAAACAAATCAGCAGTTTTTATTATCTTTCCATTTGCATCAAACTCAGCTCTACTAATTTCATCATATGAGACATTCAGAACTTCTTTATTTAATTGGACTCCATATGCAACCGAATAGCCAGACCAAGCATTAGATCTTAATATAAGGTCTAGGCTTTCAAGATTGGCTTTTTTAACAGATTTTTCAGAGCCCTTTACATAATTTATAAGAGCCTCTGAGTTTTGGGATGAATCAAAAAGATTCCAAAAAACAATCTCCCCACCAGAAATACCCATATCTGTTCCATTAATAGAATCTAAAAATCTTGAATCTATTATGTCTGGTCTTAGGTGTTTATTTGAATGCTCACTAAGGGTGTACGAAACCTCTAAGCCTATATCTTTTCCGATCGATGTATTGATCGTTTGGCTAAAGTGATACTGATCTATGTCTTTAGGAGAATTCGGAGAAGCATAATCAGACCCAAGAGGACGGCCAAACCACTTTACAGCAACATCAAATGGGTTGCCTCCTTCTCCAGGCTGAATCATGCGAGACAAGAAGGGAAGAGCTGGGTAGGAAGGGGATTGTGGATTGTCATTAATATTGATATTTGATGAAATGAAATTGATACCATAATCAAAACTATCTGCTTCATAAGCTAAGTTAATATAGAATTTCATTTGATTTTCATCATTAACTATATTAAATCTGTTTCCGTATGCAAAACCGCATGTCGTTGAGTTTGTTAAAACTCCCCCATTATTAATACAATCTGGATCAGGAATTTTCTGATTTTTAGAATAATCGCCAGCCCAAATACCAGCTGGCAAAGAAACAGCATCAGAAACTTTAAAAGATCTGCCTAAGCCACTTATAGCTAGTTCAGCAATTCTAGGAATCTCTATAGCCGATAAGGGTGCTCTTTTTAATAAATTAATACCTAGAACATAGGAAGTTTTTTTATATGAAGAGCCAAATAATAAACCTAGTGAAGAATCAGTTTGATTGTAATTAGATGTTTTCTTATGTCCTGCTTGAACCTTTAGTCCAGAAAAATTCTTATGCGTGATAATGTTTATTACTCCCGCAACCGCATCAGATCCATAAAGCGAGGTAGCTCCTTCTTTTAATACCTCAATTCTTTTTAGAGCTATCTCTGGAATGATATTTGCATCTATATATCCTTCACCTTCATTAGAGGGTGTGCCGGCAAAAGTCTGTCTCTTAGAATTTATTAATAGCAAGGTAGATGCTTGATCTAGACCACGCAAGGTTATTGCATTCATACCCTGGTCAACCCCATCCAATGTGTTGGATTGGAAGTGTGAACCAGAAGAAGAGCTTAGGTACTTACTTATTTCAGCTATATTTGAAATATTAAAATTTTTATAATCTTCCTCTGTAATAATATCTACAGGAGAAGAATCCTGCTCGGTATTTTCTAACAAAGTTCCAGTTACAATCAGCTCTTCTACCTCTGCGTAAAGGTAGGTGAAAGAAGATATTAATATTGAAAATATTAAACTAATTTTAATTTTCATTTATTTTTGCATTTTATAAAAAATGCATTTTACAAGACATTAGTTCAAGAAAGTGACTAAAAAAAATATTTGTATAAGTTTCTACTCGTCATGACACAAGCAATCTGAGTCAATACATATTCTATAGTTATTGTAGTGCGAGTAGGCTATGAAAATAGATCCTATTAAAGTTAGACCCTTTTCACCAAATTCTCCAAATAAAATCTCACCCAAAAAAATTGCCCCAACAAGCATGGTCAAACCAATAACTCCTATAAGAAGAAAGTTTATAGTTTTATGATTCTTATACCCTAGAGCTAGGGCCAAAATACTAATCGGTAATGTACATAATAAAATTAATTTGTGAATTAATTCGTTTTCAAGAAAAGAAAATAAAAATCCTGAAGAAAAGATTAAAAGAGAAGGGGTAAGAAAGCAATGAGCAACACAGACTGCAGATAAAGTAATTGCTAGTTTGTCAGAAGTTAATTGCGCATTCATCATAAGTTTTATTAAAAACCTCAAAACCCATGTAAATTATGGGTTTTGAGATTATAAATTATAGATACTTAATAAGTTAAATTAAACTTAATTCCATAATTTCTTCCAGGCAATGGAACCTCGTTTTTTACAAATGAGGAATGATTTCTAGCCACCTCATCAAGTAAGTTCTTACCAAATAATGTTACTTTAAGGTTACTACTTCCATTTAGATTAAATGTTTTAGTTACCCTAGTATCTAGCATTTGGTATGCATCAGTTGCACTTTCACCTTCACCAAAATCATTTTGTTTTGCTACATCTTTTAGATCAAGTTTAAAGACTACATCTTCCTGTGCATACGATAATGAATATACATTTCTTGATGGATTTATTCTCGGAACATTATGCCCATCAGAGAATTTAGCATTTACTACATCTCTACCAAAAGACAATTTAAGTTGTCCTTTGCCAAGATCAATAGTTCTTCCAAACTCTATTTCATAACCATCAAACTCTGCATCTTCTTGGATATAATTTGCATGTATTAAGTTTCCATGACCATGATCATCTTCATCTTCATGATGCTCATCTTCATCTTCATGATGTTCATCTCCATGCATTTCATGGTCATCATCCTCGTCCATAAGAGTGATGTAATTATCAACATCGTTAATGTAGAAGCTTGCATAACCAAAGTATTCACCATTATCAAAATTAAATGAAATATCTATATTATTTGATGTTTCACTGCTTAATGTTGGGTCGCCAACCTCAAATCGTCCTGTAGCTAAATGAGGACCATTCATAAACAGCTCAATAACTGAAGGCATTCTTTCTACGCTTGAAAAACCTAAATTTATATCTAAGCTATCAGTAAGATCTCTGCCAATGCTTATGGCAAAACTATTTGTATTTTCATTAACATTGTAGCTATCAATATCTCCATGATCTTCGTCTGTTACAGTTCCAGATCTATCTATTTGATCTAGCCTCATACCAAAATCAAGATGAAATGGATCAAAGTCTCTACCTACAAAATAACCAAGTGTTAGCACCTCATTATTTGCAGGATTCATAAATGCTTCTTCTCCAAAGATTGAAGTATTTTCTTCAACGTAATTAAATGAGAATTTTTGAGTCATAACATCGTTAGACATATCGAAAATCGCACCATATTCAGTAGCATTATTAATGAAATTTGTTGGCGCATGCTCTTCATGTTCCTCTTCATCTTCATGCTCTTCATGGCCTTCTTCTTCAGCATGAGCTTCAGTCAAGGTGTAATCGCTATCTCTATATGTATAGTCTATTTTCTTTACTAAACCGCCGTTAACATTATAAGACCCTTTAATTGTGAAGCTTTCTGAGTCAGTAGTGGAAAATATTCTTTCCTCTTCATGCTCTTCTTCATCACCATGCTCGTCACCATGATCATCATCGTTCTCATCGCTATGCTCATCTTCATGAAAGGGAATACCATAGACACTTTTAAGGCTGTCTAAGGAAAGTCCGACATAGCCCCAATCTCCTACTTTTGAAATTCCAAATTTTGTTGCTTCAACTGCAAAATCAGAATTATTAACATATCCAAGATCTTCCTCATGCTTATCACCATGCTCATCTTCATGTTCTTCTTCATGGAGAACGGCTCCATTAGGTATGTCATAGTTTCCAAATTCAGAATTTTTATAACCAAAATTTATATTAAAGCCATTAATATTCCTTTTTAAATTAACAAACTCAGAACTACCATCATTGACGGATTGAGTTTCATATCCTATTTTTACTTCTGGAATTTCAAAATTCATAGCAGCAATACAATCATCTACTACATTAATAATTCCTCCAATCGTTCCGTTAGCGTAAAGCAAAGAAGATGGACCTTTTACAATCTCGATTTGTTGAATATCATTTAAATCAACATCATTTAAATGGTCGACCCCTAGTCCAGATACATCTCTATTAACCATTCCATTTTTGAGGATCTTGACTCTTGGGCCTGACATTCCTCTTATTATTGGTTGTCCAACAGCAGCACCATAATCTGCCATAGATATCCCTAGATATCCATCTATAGCATCACCTAGGCTTGTTGTTGCATCATTAACAATCTCATCTCCATTAATAACATAGAGGGGATTGGTAATTTCAGTGGAATCTATTAAAGCAGATGTAACCACTATTTCTTCGACATCTTGTGCAAGAATTGATAAAGAAAACATCGATGATGCTGTCATAACAATAAATGCGTTGAAAAATTTGTTCATGTGAACTCCTTAAAAAAAATTAAAAATTAAAAATTAAAAATTTAAGTTTTTGGTGGAGCCCTTGATTTGAAATTATGAAAATATGGGGAAAAGAGATCTTTTTCTAATTTATTTGATCTTGATTCTGTTAATAAAACTTTAGCTATTTTTGCTTGAGATTGTGCGGTATCTAGCGTTTTATTTTCGCAAAGGTCACATTCAACTGATGAATGTATGTCTTCGAAATGTTCATGAATTATAGGGTCGGACGAAATGGCAGCAACAAACAGAAAGCCTGCTGCAAAAGTAATTATATTTTTATTAAACTTTTTCATATTTTATTTTAATGCTTTAAACAAACCAATCCTGGTATGTTTCCAGCCTTAAGGTCAGCGATAGTATCATTAGCCATAGATACGTGTCTAGCTTCAACAGGAACAGGCTCAATCTTTCCTGCCCTGACAAGATCCATTAATTCTCTCATTTCTTGAATGCTTCCAAGATAGGATCCCTGCAAAACCCTGGATGAAAATGTCATTAAAGGAAGTTGAACTTCAAACTTACCACCAAGCATTCCGACGAGAATGTACAACCCATTTTTATTAAAACCAAATAAATCATAGCCAAATTGAATCGATGCTTCAGCACCAACATAATCAATAACAGTGGTTGCTCCCCCTTCTGTTAAATCCATAATTCTTTTTTTTGCGCCTTCATGAGAAGAGTTGATAACTTCAGAAGCCCCGGCAGCTTTTGCAATCTCAAGCTTTGAATCATCTATGTCTACTACAATTGGACTTACATTAAATGCAGCCTTTGCAATTTTTAGAGCTAATAAACCTAGCCCACCAGCACTAATAATTATCAACTTATTTTCATTGGGCTTAAGGTTTGCTTTTTTTAATGAACTGTATGCAGTTAGACCTCTGCATGCATAGCTGCCTGCAAGATCATCCGGGGTATTTCCCGCATCAAAAAGGTATTTTGAATGTTTTACAAGAACATATTCACCGTAACCGCCATCAACAGCAACGCCTATATTTTGAGCAGTAAATGGTCCACACTCATGCTCATTATCTGCTTTACAAGCCTCACATTTTCCGCAGCCTATCCATGGATATACTACAAATTTTTTACCAACTTCAATATTTTTAACATTCTTACCAAAAGATACTACTTCCCCAAAAACTTCGTGACCCATAGCAAGAGGCTGTACCATCCTTGAGGCCATTTTTTTCCCATTACCAATGTCAAAAAAACCATCATGAATATGAATATCAGTATGACAAACACCGCAAGCAATAGTTTTAACTAGAACCTCATCACCTTCAGGAATAGGAGTGTCTAATTCAACTTCTTTTATTGGCTGAGCATTTTCAAAAACTTGATAAGATTTCATAGTCCCTAAATTGTATGTAATATTTATTATAAATGATAAATTTCTTTTTACAGCTTAAAGCTATATAGATATACTTTTATGATGCACAAAAATAATACCAAATTAATTTTATTAACCGCTCTAATTTTTATATCAAATATTTCTTTAGCTGAAAAAGCACCTTTTGAATCATCTTATGAGCCATTGCCTTCTACAAATACAATATTTAGAAATGCAAATATCTATGATGGAGAGGGTAATGAGTTTTATGAGACTGATCTTTTAATAAAAGATGGCAAAATTATAGCAATGGGAACTGATTTACCAGGCTCACCTGAATTTATAGAAGTGGATGCATCTGGTAAGTGGATAACTCCAGGGATTATTGATATACATTCACATATGGGTGTTTATTCAGCTCCTAGCGTTTCTTCTAGTTCTGATGGCAATGAATCTACAAGTCCAATTACAGCTGATGTATGGGCGGAACATTCAATCTGGACTCAAGACCCTCAATTTGCACTCGCACTAAAAGGCGGCGTAACTACCTTCCATGTTTTGCCTGGCTCAGCAAACCTAATTGGAGGAAGAGGTGTAACTGCTAAAAATCTTCAAAGAAATACTATAAATTCTATGAAATTTCCAAATGCTCCTCATACCTTGAAGATGGCATGCGGAGAGAATCCAAAAAGAGTTTATGGTAATAGAAAACAAGCTCCATCAACAAGAATGGGTAATATTGCTGGATATAGAAAGGCCTGGATAGAGGCTGAATCTTATTTAAGTCGTCTGGATGAATATGAATCAAAGTCTGATGAAGCAAAAGAAATCGGATATAAACCTAAAAGAGACTTAGAGCTAGAAACTCTCGCAGGAGTTTTAAGGGGTGAAATTTTAGTACATAACCACTGTTATAGAGCCGGTGAAATGGCAATGATGATAGATGTTGCAAAAGAGTTTAATTACAAGATCACAGCATTTCATCATGCAGTTGAAGCTTATAAGATTGCTGATTTGTTGGCAGAAAATAACATTTGCGCAGCCTTATGGGCAGACTGGTGGGGTTTTAAGCATGAAGCATATGATATGGTGCAAGCCAATGTGGCTATAGTTGATCAAGCTAGAAATGGAACTGGTTGCGCAATAGTTCATTCAGACAGTGAAATAGGAATCCAACATCTTAATCAAGAAGCATCAAAAGCTCTTTCTGCCGGATTGAAGGCAGGATATAAAATATCTAAAGCCAGAGCCATGAAATGGATTACTAGCAATCCTGCAAAAGCAGCAGGTATATATGAAGAAACTGGCTCACTTCAAGTAGGAAAAAATGCTGATGTTGTTCTTTGGTCTCAAAATCCTTTCAGTGTTTATGCTCTTGCTGAAAAAGTTTATATTGATGGAGCTATAGCGTTTGATAAAGAAAAAGGACTGGTACCGAATTCAGATTTTGATCTTGGCATATTAAACCCAACCAAAAATAGGATACAAGAATAATGATAAACAAAAATATATTATTTTTAGCACTTCTTGTCTTCAGTGCTAATACAATTTTTGCTCAGAGCATTGTTATTAAAAATGCAACCATATATAACGGAATAGATGACAACCCATTTTCTGGAAATATATTAATTGAAGATGGCCTAATCAAAAAAGTTTCAAAATCTCTAATACAGGGAGATCAAGTTATAGATGCTGATGGAAAGATTGTTACTCCAGGATTTATAGCTTCTGCTACAGAAATAGGAATCGTAGAAATTGGTGCATTAAGTGTTACAAGAGACGATGAATCTAATGTTTATAGCATTGGGTTTAGCATACATGATGCATTTAATCCAAACTCAACGTTAATACCTTGGAACAGATCAAATGGTATTACATCTGCAATCACTCTTCCAAGACATACCTCTAGCCCTATTGGCGGCTTGGGATCTTTTTTTGTTTTAGATAGCAATCTAAATATTGATAGCAAACAAGACATGGTTATGATCGGAAGAATAGGAGGCAGCAGCTCATCATCAAGATCTGAAATGCTTTCATTAACAGATGATATTTTATCTTTCGCATCATCTATATCAGCTAAAGATGTAAGGACTAATTCAGATATAGATTCTTTAATTGACTCTTCATCAATCGCAGATTATTTAGAACTTAAACCAAGAGATGTTAAGGCTTTATTCAAACTAGTTAATGAAAATATGCCTTTAATGATTAGCTCAAATAGGGCATCAGATATTCTTAAGCTTATCGAGCTGAAGAAAAAATATAACCTTAATTTAATAATAATGGGTGCTCAAGAAGCTACTCTTGTTTCTAGGCAGATAGCAGACTCAAAAATACCTTTAGTAATTAACCCTATAAATAACATACCTAATTCTTTTGATGAGTTAGCTGCAAACAAAAATTTATCAAGCAGACTTGAAGATGCTGGAGTCTTGATGATGTTTAATTATGGAAGTCATAATTCTCATCTTATGAGGCAGGGGGCCGGTATAGCTGTTGCTAATGGCATGTCATATGGTGGAGCAATAAAAGCCTTAACAAGCAATGTAGCCTCTTCATTTAACATAGAAGACAGAGGAAGTATAAGCCCAGGCAAAGTTGCTGATTTGGTTATTTGGGAGGCCGATCCTCTCGAACCATCAAGCATGCCTGAGAAAGTATTTATAAATGGTATCGATATGGATCTTACTACCAGATCAACTAGATTAAGAGATCGCTATATAAAAAACTTTGATAACCCAAATATTTATAGAAATTAAGAATATGGTGCCGGCACCAAGAGTCGAACTCGGGACCTACTGATTACAAATCAGTTGCTCTACCAACTGAGCTATACCGGCAAAAAAAAACATTATATACAAATTAATCGTTTGGGAAAGAACAATTTG